>ERZ773224.4182-NODE-4182-length-11448-cov-4.707627_pt1 | contig 11448 bp, 9 predicted proteins | sample MGYA00580526_ERZ773224 | MGnify/ENA primary metagenome ERZ773224 (study PRJEB29015, sample SAMEA2737743) | human gut metagenome | biome: human gut; feature: human-associated habitat; material: faeces | place: China | collected 2012 ... | reverse complement strand
GTGAGTCATAGTTATATATGATTTAAAATGCATAATCTCACTATAAATTTTTCTTAATAGCCAATTAAATTTAAAACAAACTTACCTTTACCCACAGACAAAATTGAAAAACCCTAATTTATCAAATTAATCTTAACGCACAGACAAAATTGAAAAAACCAAATTTATATTACTAATCCATAAAAACAAAAATCAAAATTAAACATCCCTAGGTTCGACATAAATTCTTTTATAAAACAGGTTATAGAAGATTTTGCCGAAGAAGTTTTTATTAAGGTAGAAGAATTCCTTTTCTGTAACGGTTTTGTTATCCTTATTGTAGCCTAGCATATCGTAGGTAATTGACTGTTCTGTCATTGTAAAGTTAAGGTCATAAAAACCGTTTTTTATGTAGAAATTCTTTCTCTTAATTCGTTCATCAATGTTAGGAGCATTTTGGTCAAGCTGTTCAATAGCCAACAAAATTCTGTAATTTTTGTACTTTTCTTTTAATGCTGAAAGGAAAGCTGAACCGTAGCCTTTGCCTCTTTGTTTTTTGTTAATAGCAAAGAAAAATAAATATGCAGTGTCCTTGTATGTAGCAACATATGCTAAGCCTACAAAGTCCTTTTTGTCATAAATACTGTAAAAGTCTGCTGACTTTTTCCTGCTTAACAGTTTCATCATCCAATATGGCAGTTGTTCATCTTTCGGAAAAGCTGAGAAGTACAGTTCCTTTACCTTATCTTTGCTTTCTTTTGATATGTTGTATTTTCTTAGTCTTAAATTCATAATATCCTCTTGCTAAAATGAAAAATGACTCCGAAGAGCCATTTCCCATTTTGTTTTCATTATTTTATTCCGGTGACTCTGCTATTTCAAGTTCAAACCAGAAGTTACTTCCTTCACCAACAACACTCTTAACACCATAGTGTGCGTTGTGTCTGTCAAGAACATTCTTAACAATTGAAAGTCCTAAACCTGTACCTACAACAGAACTCTTATGTTCCTTATCAACTTTGTAGTATCTGTCCCAGATATTTTCCAAATGTTCTTGGTCAATACCCTCACCATGGTCAATAACTTCAATAAGTACATTTTTGTCTTTTCTTGATTGACGAACAATAATATGTTTGTCTGTTCTTGAATAGTTAATTGCGTTGTTAACTAGGTTGTAAATTACCTGACTTATCTTGCTATAGTCAGCATTTACATAAATATCTTCATCATACTCAAAGTCTAGGGTGTAACCCTCTTGTTCCTTTAGCTTGTTGTAGCGTTGGAACATTTCCTTGATTAATGTTGTAATTGAGAAAACTTCCCTGTTGATTTCTGTTGCACCTGACTGTAGCTTTGAAATATCAAGTAAGTCTGTTACAAGCATATTCAGTCTGTTTGCTTCATCAATAATAATTTGGATATTCTCCGGAGTATTTTCTCCCGGTAAATCCCTCATTACTTCACCGTAACCTGTAATCATAGTCAGTGGTGTTCTTAGGTCATGGCTAATGTTAGCAATAAGTTCTCTCTGTAATGAATCAACTTTCTTTAATTCGGTTGCTGCATAATTTAGTGTGTTGTTCAGTTCGGTAACTTCAAGATAACCTGTGCTGTTAAACTGAACATCATAGTCTTTGTTAGCAAGTTTTAGTGCTGACTTTGTTGTGTCGGTAATAGGCTTACTAATCTTCCTTGCTGCAACAATAGCAATAAATACACCGATAAATAGCAAGACGAATGTAACAGTTACAAGCTGGTATCTTAGTGTGTTTACAACACTGTCAACCGGTGAACTTTGTGAAGTGATAATCAGCATATAGTTATTGTTACTGTTATCATCAAACAGTGAAGTATATACAACACCTTTGGTGTTTAGTTTATCCATTGGTGGTGTGTGACCTTTGATTTTGTGTAGTAGATTATCCTTACTGTTTTCTTCTTCGTCAATGTATCTTGTGTAGGTTTTGTCATCACTTGCTTTAGCTTGGCTATAGTAGTTATATGGACTTTCACCTTTAATTAGCTGATTGGTGCTAAATGATACATACTGTCTGTGAGTAATTGAACTGTTGCTATCACTTTCGTTGCTATCGGAATTTTTATTTGATGAACTGTTATCTGAAGATTTTTTGTCAGATGAATTTTTATTGGAACTGCCTGAACTTTTTGAACTGCTACCTGAATTGCTATCATTTGATGAACTGCTTGAACTGTCATAAATCATAATTTTCATAAATGATTTATCGGTAGAATAAACAGGTCTTACTGTAGAATCTGTAGTGTCATAAACATAAATCATAACATCATTTTGTTCTGCTAAGTTCTCTACCAATGTAGTAATGTTATTTGAATTAATATTTTCTTCAATTGATGATGCACATTTCTTTACTTGATTTACCCTAACCTTGCTATATACACTTCTAAAGCAAACCGTTTGGAAAACCCATAGTAAAACCAGCATTATCAAAGAGAAAAGTACAAACCACAACAATATTTTGTAATGTAGTGGTAGGGAAGACATTTTGCTCTTAAACCGTGTCAAACCTGTAGCCAACTCCTCTCAGAGTAACAATGCACTTGCTATATTCACCTAGGCTTTTTCTAAGTAGCTTAATGTGAGTATCAAGAGTTCTGTCATCACCAAAGAAGTCATAACCCCATACTTCTGAGATTAGCTTTTCTCTTGTTAGGGCAATACCCTTGTTTTTAACCATATAGAAGAATAGTTCATATTCCTTAGGTGTCATATCAACTCTTTTACCGTTAACAGTAACAATTCTTGCAGTAAAGTCAACAACAAGGTTCTCGTACTTAAACACATCCTGACTAGGTGTGTCAGCACCGTTACTTCTCTTTAGTACTGCGTTAACTCTCATCATTAGTTCCTTAGGTGAGAATGGCTTAACAACATAGTCATCAATTCCAAGTTCAAAACCATGAATCTTGTCATACTCTTCACCTCTTGCAGAAAGCATAATAATAGGTGTGTTGCAATGCTTACGGATTTCTTTACAAGCAGAAAAACCATCAAGCTCAGGCATCATTACATCCATAATAATTATATCAAAAGTTTCTTTGTTGCAAATTTCAATAGCAGACATACCGTCAACTGCCTCAGTTACTTTATGACCTTCAAAATTTGCATATTTCTTAATAATCTCTCTAATTCTAAATTCGTCATCAACTACTAAAATCTTACTCATAATATGACCCTCACTTTCTTTAATTATAGAATAAAATCTAAATGTGATGATTTTATGTTGAAAATCTTAATATTTTCTAATAGTATTTTCTACATTTTATCATATTTTCAAATCCTTTTAAAGGAAATATTGAAAAGTTAGAAAAATAAAGTTATAATAGATTAATGTGGGTGATTATATGGAAGCAAGAAAAATTAAAGCATCATTAATAACAGAAAAGGTTAAGAAGTTGTTTATGGATTGCAACTACTTTATTGGCAATGACATTTACAACGCATTACTAAAAGCCAGAGATACCGAAGAAAGCGAAACAGGCAAAAGTATCCTTGACCAGATTATTGAAAATGATGATATAGCAAAAAAAGAAGAAATACCACTTTGTCAAGATACAGGTATGGCAATTCTATTTGTTAAGTATGGAGACAAGGTTATAATTGAGGATGGTTCATTTAATGAGGCTGTCACCGAGGGCGTTCGTAGAGCATATATTGACGGATACCTAAGGAAAAGTGTTGTTAGTGACCCTGTCTTTGATAGAATAAATACTAAGGATAACACTCCTTGCATTATTCATACTGAGATTGTTCCCGGTGATAAGATTGAAATTCTTGCCGGTGGCAAAGGCTTTGGTAGTGAAAATATGTCAAAGATTGCAATGCTAACACCAAGTAAGGGCATTGAGGGCGTAAAGGAATTTATCCTAAATACTGTAAGAGAAGCAGGACCTAATCCTTGCCCACCTATGGTTGTAGGTGTTGGTATTGGCGGTACTTTTGAAAAGTCAGCTTTACTTGCTAAGAAAGCAACCTTTAGAAGTATTGATACTCATAATGAAGATAAGCGATATGCCGACCTTGAGGATGAATTGCTACAGTCTATTAACAAAATGGGCTTTGGACCTGCAGGTCTTGGTGGTACAACAACTGCCATTGGTGTAAATATCGAAACTTATCCTACTCATATTGCAGGTATGCCTGTTGCGGTAAATATTTGTTGCCATGCAGCAAGACACAGTACAACAACAATATAAGGAAAAATTTATGAAAAGAACAATCAGAATTACTATAATAACGGTTATTATTATTGCTATTGGCTTAGTTACAATGTTTGTAACTCCCGGCACTTGGAAGGTCGGTACTAATGTGTATTCAAATGATTTTCAGAAAACACCGGAGGATAGCCTTTTTCATTACTACGATACAGTGCAGTTACAACAATCTATAGGTAAAGCCGAAACTGACAAAACTTGTCTTTACCTTTACTTTAATGGTAGTTCAATCAATGTGTGTGAAATGATAAAGAACAATGATAAGTACTGTTATTTCGGAGAGAAAATTAAGTTTAAATACGGCACAGACTATATGAGGTTTGACAGAAATCAAACCGTTATAAATGATGATGTGTATTATTGGGATATTATTTACGAGAACAGAAAGTACCTTATTAGGGATGACAAGTTTAAGTCCATTGACTTTACTGTTACTATCGGTAATGAAACCCGTAATCTGTCCTTTGTATATTACATAGATAAAAAGTAAGATGGTGAAGAAAATGAAACGATTAACTTTGCCTTTATCGGATAGCGATATTAAAGACCTAAAAGCCGGAGAAACTGTGCTGCTTTCAGGCACAATGCTGACAGGTCGTGATGCTGCCCATAAAAGGTTGTATGAACTTGTAGAAAAGGGAGAAAAGTTACCTATTGATATTAAAGGTGAACTTATCTATTATGTAGGACCTGCACCGGCAAAGCCCGGTTTTGCAGTAGGACCTGCCGGACCTACCTCCAGCTATAGAATGGATAAATATGCACCTACACTTTTAGATTTAGGTCTAAAGGGGATGATAGGTAAAGGTGCTAGAAACCAAGATGTAATTGACGCTATTGTAAGAAATGGCTGTGTGTATTTTGCTTGTGTTGGTGGTGCTGCTGCCTTAATAGCAAAATCAATTAAGAAGGAAGAGATACTTTGTTATGAGGATCTTGGTACTGAGGCTATCAGAAGATATACAGTAGAGGACTTTCCTTGTATTGTGGCAATTGATAGTTATGGCAACAATGCTTATACCGAAGGTCAGAAAGATTATTGTAGAGAGTGATTTATGTTATTTGCTAGTACAGTTTTTATATTTGTATTTTTACCGGTAGTTCTGTTGCTGTATTATACAGTTTTCAGAAAATGGAGAATGGGTCAAAATGTAATGTTGCTTATTGCAAGTTTGATTTTCTATGCTTGGGGTGAGCCAAAGTATGTTTTGATTATGATTGCATCAATTATTGTTAACTATGCTTTGGGACTTTTGGTTGATAAGGTAAGGCACAGGAAAGTACTTTCAAGGCTTGTAATTGCACTTACAGCAGTACTTAACCTTTCCGTATTGTTTATCTTTAAGTACCTAATGTTTACTGTTGACAATATTAATTCAATTGCAGGACTTAACTTGTCAGTACCAAACATAGCATTGCCGATTGGTATCAGTTTCTTTACTTTCCAAGCAATGAGTTATGTAATTGATGTTTATAGGGAAAAGGGTGAGGCTCAGAAGAACCCACTGAATGTTGGTCTTTATATTAGCTTTTTTCCTCAGCTGATTGCCGGTCCTATTGTTAGATACGAAACAGTTGCTTATCAGATTAAGCACAGAGTTGAAACCTTTGATAACTTTTCAACAGGTGTTGTAAGATTTATTATCGGTCTTGCAAAGAAGGTTCTTTTGGCAAATACAATGGGTGTTGTTGCCGATTATTCATTTGATATGCCAAACAGTGAACTGACTGTTGTAATGGCTTGGATTGGTGCAATTGCTTATTCACTACAGATTTTCTTTGACTTTAGTGGTTATAGTGATATGGCTATCGGTCTTGGTAAAATGTTCGGTTTTGACTTCTTAGAAAACTTTGACTATCCATATATAAGTAAGTCTATTACTGAATTTTGGAGAAGATGGCATATGTCACTTGGTACTTGGTTTAGAGATTATGTATATTTTCCACTGGGTGGCTCAAGAGTAAAGAGTAAAGCAAGACTTGTATTTAACCTATTTGTAGTATGGTCATTAACAGGTATTTGGCATGGTGCAAACTGGACTTTCCTATGTTGGGGCTTAATGTACTTTGTACTGCTTGTAATAGAGAAATTAACAGGTTGGGAAAAGAAATATCCTGACAAAATGATTGTACTTAGAAGAATCTATACATTGTTCTTTGTATTGATGGGTTGGGTACTGTTTAGAGCAGACAGTATTACAGAAGCTTGGGCATATATTTGCACAATGTTCGGTAACGGTACTTTGATTAATGACAGTACAATCTACTATGCAATGAATTATTTTGTATATTTCCTAATTGCAATCCTTGTCAGTACACCTATTTTTAAGAATTTCTCTCTAAAGATAAAGGGTACAAACCCTGTTGCATATGTGGTTAGTTCTGTGGGACTTTTAGCATTGCTAGTTGTTTCCGTCAGCTACATTGTTAAGGGTGCTTATAATCCATTTATTTACTTTAACTTTTAATTTAAGGGCAGACCTTTTGGTTTGTCCTTTTCTTTTATGTATATTAACTAAACAAAAGGTAGGCTTTTTGTAATAAAAGTGAATTGTAATCTTGCTAAATTTATTGTATAATACTGTTGTGAAATATATATACGGGAGTGTGGTAGATTTGTTAAATTTGATTATGAGAAAGTGTATATGTATTCTTGTAGTATTTTCGTTTGTGTTTAGTATAAGTTGTGTTAGTGCTATGCCAAATGATGAAAAGGATATATGTAACAAAGTAAGTGATGAATTACAAAGTATAATATCTAATATGAATGAAAATGATAATACTGATGTTTATATTTGGTATGATGATATTGATCAAGATTTTGTAACATCAAAAACAGTAGATGAATTAAATTATGATTCAGAAGAGATTAGCTATTTAAGCAATAATATTGTTGACGAAAATGATGATTCTAAAAAACAAATTGTTGATGAATATATAGATACTAGAAGAGTTAATTCGAGAGAAATTTATAAAAATAAAGCTGATTATATAATAAAAAAATTGAATATACAAAAAGATAAGTTGATTTTTGTTAGTGAATATGCACCGATGATAATTGCAAACTTAGATTATTCTCAATTAAATACTGCTATGCGATTGAGTTTTATAAGCAAATTGGGTGTGTATAAAGATAGCGTATATTCTGCTGAATCTATAGAAACAGCAAATAGAACTACAAATGTAGAAACTATAAGAGAAATTAATGGTTTAACGGGGAAAAATGTAAAAGTTGGCATAATAGAAAACAGTAGTGTTCATTTAACTACTAACGATCCGAACGGTATAGTTCCAAAGAGAGAAAAACCGATTATAACTGATAATCATATTGGTTCAAGGTATGTTGATTATGGTAATGTGGTAATAGTTGGTGATACGCCCTATAACGCCGAAGATGATCATGTAAATGCAGTGGCTAAGACACTTTTATCAGTATCTCCTGATGTTACAATATATAGTGGTTCTTTTAGTTATCATAATATTGAACTTATGATTTCAGCGGGGGTTAAAATATTAACTTGTTCAATAGGGGATATATTAAAGGATACGGATGATGATTTTGCTTATACATTAACAGAAAAGTGGGTAGATCATATTTCGGAGTATCATAGTGTTTTATTTGTAAAGTCTGCTGGAAATAATATAGGTAATGAAAATAAAAGAATTTCTTCGCCGGGATTAGCTTACAACGCGATTACTGTAGGTGCATACTATGATTGTGAAGATGGTGAAAAACCCTCTATTAAAACAGATAGTTTATATACTTATAGTTGCTATAAAAATTCAGTAGCAGATAAGAGTGGTTGTGAAAAACCAGATGTAGTTATGCCGGCAACATTTAATGGAGGGGGAACTAGTAATGCTGCTCCATATTTGGCAGGTACTATTGCTTTGATGTATGAATTAAATCCAGCTATTTCGAACGAGCCTTGCATTATGAAAGCTATTGTACTTGCTTCATGCCATAGAAAGGTGACCCAGTATGAAGTGGAAGTGAATGATAGTGGTTTTTTGACAGGTAAACAAGAAACTATGGAACAAGGGTTGACAGACAGACAAGGCGCTGGTGCGCCAGATGCGTTTACTATGGCTGGCATTATATCACAAGGTACATATGGTTATGGCATAGTTAAAGACAATAGTAGTATAGTTTTTTATCAGCCTAAGGGTGATGGTAGTTTTATAAATGTGAGCATCACTTGGCAAAAAGAATTAGAGAAGTTAGGTTCCCACGAAACAGATAGATATTTAGTTGATAAGGATATTAGCAACTTAGATATGAGAGTCCTTAATGGAAAGGAAGAAATTAAAAAATCTTGTTTGACAAATAGTTCTTCTGAAATGTGTTATTTTGCAATGAAAAATAATAATAATTATAAAGTGGAAATTACAGGTGATTCTAATTCTATTGGTACAAAGTATGCATATGCATGGAGTACAGATGAGTCTTATTTAGAACCTATTAAAAATGATGGCGTTTTTTATTTAAAAAATCAGCATACAGGTCAGTATTTAGAATTTGATGATGAATCATTAATAGCAAGAGCAATAGATACGGAATATAATAATTTATCAATGAAGAATATGTGGTTAATGAAAGAAGATTCTAATGATAATTTATTTGAAATTAAAACTTGTAGTCTTTTAAATGAAAAAGGGATTTTTGGACAACAAAAAAACAGTGAAGTATCATTGCAAGATTTATTAAGCAAATTTAACAAAATAGATAATAAAGATGGAACTGTTTCTTTTGTAGATAGTAATTCTACTGGGATATTATCTTGTGATAAGGGGAAAGTATCAATTTTGGATTATAATGATGCTGATGTGAGTGATTCTGAAAAATGGGTGTTAGAGAAAGTTAATATAAGAAAAGGTGATGTAAATATTGATGGTCAAGTTGATATTAAGGATGCTACAAAATTACTGAAACTCATAAAAAGTAATGAGAAGATAAATGGTAATATTTTAAAATATTTATCAGATGTTAATTATGATGGTGTGGTTGATCAAAAGGACTATGATAAACTAGTGAAAATAATTAATCATTCTGAATATTTTTAGTAAAGGATTGGTTTTATGAAGAAACTATTTAAAAGCATTATTACAATGACCTTAGTAACAGTAATGGCAGGTTCTTTTATGGCTGTTTCGGCTACTGAAAATAATCCTGAAAATTACCTTGCAGGTGATATTGTAAGTGATGGCAAAATTAATATTAAAGATGCAACGGAAATTCAAAGGTACTGTGCAAACTTATCTGCAAAAGTAAAAACATTAGAGAAATATGTAACTATGGACTTTAACGGTGATGGTGTAGTAAATATTCAAGATGTGGCAGATATTCAGAGGAAGACTGTTAAGAAAAAGTATAACTATGCAAATGATATTTATCCTGTAAATTATGTTGCAGATAAAGTGGATGGCAGTAAGATTGATTTTTCTTTGATGTATAAAAACAACGATTATAATGATGAAGATAATAATTGTTTAGGTTACAATAGCTATATGGAACATTACATTACAACTGTGATTAAAAGTTATGATGAATATACATCTTTCTTTAACAAGGGTGATAAGTTTGATGAAAACTTCTTCAAGGATAATGCTTTGGTTTTTGTTTATAGGAGAGATGCAAATTATCAGAATAGTTATGAATTGAAGAATATATCAGTAAAGGATAATCAGCTTAACCTTGACTTTGATGTAACATACAAAACTAAATATTTCGGTGAGTCATTTACAAGTTACAACTTCTTCTATTCGGTTAAGAAGTCTGATGTAGAGAATATTGATACAATTAATGTGTATCAAAATATGATACCGGAATAAAAATAAGGGCTGTTTCGTTATGAAACAGCCCTTTGATGCTTTTGTAACAAATTATTCTTTAACAAGTACCTTTTCAATTTCTGAAATGTACATTTTGTGGTAGTCACTACCGTCGGGTGCATATGATGACAATACACTTTCATCAACAACACTGTCGGAATTTAGACTTTGACCATACATTTTACGACAAATCAGTACAACCTTGCTTTCTGCAAAGTAAGGTGCTTTCTCATCGGTTACAGGTGTTAAACCTGTTTCCTTAACCTTGTCAATATCTCTGCCACTTTTTGAACCACAAATTTTGTGTACATCATGGTATTCATCAGGCAGGAAAGAAATAGCAAAGTACTCACCGTTTTCTAGGTAGTCAAATGTGTATCTCTGTGGACGAATGAAAGTAAATGCTACAGGCTTATTCCACATAATGCCAACACCACCCCAAGAAACAGTCATCATATTGACCTTTTCTTTAGTGTCAACAGTAACAAGACCCCAATCATCACCAATAAGCTTAAATGGGTTTTCCTTTAGTTCTTTAGCAGATATTTCTTTAAACATTTTATTATCTCCTTTGATTATTTTATAAGATAAATATATCACATTATGGCTATCTTTTGCAAGAAAATGAATAACATACATTAAAAATGTATAATTATGCATAAAATTTGCATATATTCATTTTAAAAATCAAGGAAAATCTAGGATGAATAAGGATATATTTGTATAATTCTTTGTTGTGATTGTATAAATTTACTGCAATATTCTGTATATATGCAAACTTGTTGTCTTAATTCTACAAATTATTGGAAATTTGAATAAATATGCAAATAACCCTTGATTTTCTGTATAATTGGTGTATAATAAAAACATAAATTAATTATTAACCTCATTGAGGACGAAAGGAAATATTATCATGGCAGATAAAGATATTAAAAAAGTTGTTCTTGCTTATTCAGGTGGACTTGATACATCAATCATTATTCCTTGGCTAAAGGAAAACTACAATAACTGTGAAGTTATCGCAGTTTCCGGTAATGTTGGTCAGGGTACAGAACTAGACGGTCTTGAAGAAAAGGCTATTAAGACAGGTGCTAGTAAGCTATACATTGAAGACCTAACAAAAGAATTTATTGAAGATTATGTTTTTGAAACAATCAAGGCTGATGCGGTTTATGAAGGCAAATATCTTCTAGGTACTTCTTTTGCTCGTCCTATTATTGCAAAGAGATTAGTTGAAATTGCTAAGGCTGAAGGTGCTGACGCAATTTGTCACGGTTGTACAGGTAAGGGTAACGACCAGGTTCGTTTTGAACTTGCTATTAAGGCTTATGCTCCTGATATGAAGATTATTGCTCCTTGGAGAACTTGGGAATTTAAGTCAAGAGA
>ERZ773224.4178-NODE-4178-length-11463-cov-4.615182_pt1 | contig 11463 bp, 12 predicted proteins | sample MGYA00580526_ERZ773224 | MGnify/ENA primary metagenome ERZ773224 (study PRJEB29015, sample SAMEA2737743) | human gut metagenome | biome: human gut; feature: human-associated habitat; material: faeces | place: China | collected 2012 ... | reverse complement strand
TGTTCACATAGTAGTTCTTTCACTAGTAGTTGTTTACATAGTAGTTCTTTCTAAAAATGTCATCTCTCTCGATTCCGTCTCTTTCAAAAAAATAAGAGCAGGACACATACCCGCTCTCACTTCGTAATCTTTTTACTTTGCAAATTTTATGCTTGTACACCAAGAACCTTACTTGTTGTGTGCCATTCCGTGGATATTGAATGCATTACTTAAATCTCTCCGGCAGAATTACAAATATATTGACATATCTTTCTGGCTTGATTATATTAAGACTATTGATTAAAGATTTTCATTTTCTGATGCAGATTATAAAAAGATGGTGAGACTTAGGGTGAGACCTAACAATGTCGACGCCTCAAATCCTTTATTTTTCTGGCTTTGCGCTATTGGGGTAATGTTCAAGTCCCATCTCCTGCATTGATACATTTATTGAAAAGCCTTGAGAATAGTTATCTCAAGGTTTTCTTTTTATTGAAACAATAGAATGTTCGCAGAGCGTGCATTCTATTGTTTCAATAAAACACATTAGATGTTATAATATAGTCATAAATTCAGGAGGTACACACTATGCCATTACCAAAAGAATCTTCTTACACAACAGATTATATATTCTCTCTTCCGGAAGGGCAGAGAGCGGAACTGATTGATGGTGTTGTTTATGATATGGCACCACCAAACCGGCTTCATCAGGAACTCGTTTCAGAACTTCACTATAAGATTACTGATTATATCAAAAAAAACAACGGTGCCTGCAAAGTTTTTCCAGCCCCATTTGCCGTTTTTCTAAACGCGGATGACAAAACTTATGTGGAACCGGATATCAGTGTTATTTGTGACAAATCCAAGCTGGATGACCGCGGATGTGTCGGTGCACCGGACTGGATCATTGAAATTGCATCTCCAAGTACCAAACGCACGGATTACGGTGTGAAATTATTCAAATATCGCTCTGCTGGTGTGCGTGAATACTGGATTGTAAATCCTCTTACGAGAACAGTGAATGTCTATGATTTAGAAAAAGAAGAATTAAATGATCAATACAGTTTTGACGATGACATTGCGGTATGTATTTATGACAATTTGACTATCAATATTACAGAGTTACTAAAACAATAAAAAACTGCTTAGGCAAAACGGAGACATCCGGTTTGCCTAAGCAGTTTTTTATTCATTTACTTCATACAGATAACTCTTGCCTTGTTTTCCAACCCGAACGACGATTTCAAGGTCTGTTAAGATCAGAAGAACGGTCTGCGCAAGCCGCACCGGGATTTTGGCGTGCTTTGCAAAATCTTTTGCAGTAAATTGTTCCGGCAGATCATATGGAACAAACTGCATGTAATCTTCCCTTCGGTCGATACAGACTTCCTCTGCAAACTTTACCGGAATGCGGTCGTACCTCTCACTTCCCTTTTTCTTATCCCTGCTCCATCCATTTAAAAGGCGGTACTCCTCCATATCAAGCAGCGCCAGTTTTAAATGCAGATTTGGATTTGATAAATAAGGGCGGATCTTATAGAGCTCAATAAATGCCATATAGGGATTTCCGGTCTTTGGTGACTTGCGTTTCGGCGAAGTCTCCCCGGTTTCCTCGTCAATCCACGACAACCACTTAATATGCGGGATTGGATAGACGATCGTGACCGGATAAAGCGGCAGAAAAGCGTCAAGCTTCCGCCGCATTTTATGAAATGCCCTTGTCTGGATCTCGATGATCTCCTGACCGGTGAAAATATCTGCCACAAAATTTTCAATCGGGATCTCATGCATATCCGTGTCCGGTGCATAATAATTCTTCATGACTGCATGCACTGTTTTTTCGGATAATGTACCGATTCCCTGCCGCATTCTCTGGCTTCCTACAATTTTATTTTTTGTATGATCAAATAAAGTTTTATCGATACACAAGTTTTCGACCTTTCAATTTTTTTATCCTGCAAGGCAGTTCGTAAATCTTCTATTTTTCCGGATGCTTCATATTTTTCAAAATATCGAAACAGTCAAATGTTGCAAAATAATCATCCGGTGTCTCTGCACGACGGATGAGCTGTGTGGAGCCATCTTCTTTTAACAGGACTTCTGCGGAACGGAGTCTGCCGTTATAATTGTAACCCATGGAAAATCCGTGTGCTCCTGTGTCATGGATCACAAGCAGATCACCCATATCAATCTTCGGAAGCATGCGGTCAATCGCAAATTTGTCACAGTTTTCACAAAGAGAACCTGTCACGTCGTATTTGTGGTCACACGGTTCATTTTCTTTTCCCATGACTGTGATATGATGATATGCACCATAAATTGCCGGGCGCATAAGATTTGCAGCGCAGGCATCCACACCAATGTACTCTTTGTAAGTGTGTTTCTCATGGATTGCTTTTGTCACAAGACAGCCATAAGGTCCTAACATGAAACGTCCCATTTCCGAATAAATGGAAATATCGCCAAGTCCCGCAGGAACTAAGATTTCCTCAAACGCTTCTCTGACACCCTCTCCGATCACACGGATATCATTTGGTGTCTGATCCGGGCGGTAAGGGATTCCCACACCACCGGAAAGGTTGATAAATTTAATATCGCAGCCTGTCTTGTCCCGAAGTTCCACCACAAGTTCAAACAGCTGACGCGCCAGCTTTGGATAGTATTCATTCGTAACGGTATTGCTCGCTAAAAATGCATGGATACCAAAGTATTTTGCACCTTTTTCTTTTAAAATTTTAAATCCCTCAATAATCTGTTCATGGGTAAATCCGTATTTTGCATCTCCCGGGTTATCCATGATCCCATTGCTCATTTTAAATACACCGCCCGGATTGTAACGGCAGCTGATGGTCTCCGGGATATGTCCGATCGTCTGCTCTAAAAAGTCAATGTGTGTAAAATCATCCAGATTAATGATGGCACCAAGTTCATCCGCAAATGCAAATTCTTCCGCCGGTGTATCGTTGGAGGAAAACATGATATGCTGTCCGTCAAATCCCTGTGAATCTGCTAACATCAGCTCGGTTAAAGAAGAACAGTCACAGCCGAAGTCATACTCTTTTAAAATATTTAAAATAAATGGATTTGGAGTTGCCTTTACCGCAAAATATTCGCGGAAGCCCGGATTCCATGCAAACGCCTCTTTCACTGCTTCCGCATTCTCACGGATTCCCTTTTCATCATATAAATGAAATGGTGTCGGATATTTTTTCACGATCTCATCTAACTGTTCCTTTGTTACAAATGGTTTCTTTTCCATAAATTCTGCCGCCTTTCGCCATGTATTTTTCTATAGTCTTATCCTGCTGCTATCTGGATTCAGTACTTTCCCTGCTGTCTGTGATATATTGCTCGATCTGTTCATCCAGATAAGCATTAAATTCCTGCATGAATTTTAAAATTGTGTCTGTCTCCTCTTTGGAATAACGGGACAAAAACTGCATGTCACGCTTCTCCCACTGCTTATGACGTTTTTCATGTTCCTTAAAAAGAACCTTGCCGCGCTCAGTCAATTTAAAATATACTTCTTTTTTATTTGTCTCCAACGTGTATTTTTCAATCAGACCTTTTGCAAGTAGTTTTTTCGTCATCTTGCTGATCGCACCGCGCGTCATCTGCATCTGTTCTGCAATTTTGGTGACATTTGGCAGTTCCAGACGTCCAATATTATCAATACAATGTGTCTCTGAATAACCATACTCATCGAGACACTGGCTTTCTGTCAATTTTGAAAGCATATCCTGGTGCTCTAACATAAGAGCGATTTCCTGTAACAAACGTTGTTGTTCTTTCATAGCCCACCTCATTTTGTTTCCATGTCAACATTTATCATACCCAATATATCGCATTGATAATTTTATGTCAATGTCTCCAAGGCATTTTTTTCTCCCATTTTATAATCCTGCAAATGAAACAATCACTTTTACTACACCTGCCAAAATCATAACACAGATGGGATTCATCCTGAACCTTCGAATCGCAAACACTGCCAGAACAAATAATACCACCAGTGTCCAATTCGTATTTAAAAATGTAATTTTATCTGCATTTTCCCAGAATGCGGTGACCAGAATAGATACTCCTGCCGATGCGATCATCGCCACAACTGCCGGTCTTAACGACTGTAAAACTCCCTGCAAAAGATCCATATTCCTGTATTTCAGATAGAGTCTGGCAATGACTGTCACAATGATACAGGATGGTAAAATGCAGCCTGCCGTTGCTGCTAGTGCACCGCCTATCCCTGCTATTTTAATTCCCACAAACGTTGCTGAATTTACAGCGATCGGTCCTGGTGTCATCTGGGATATCGTAATAAGATCGGTAAACTCTGACATGCTAAGCCACTGATGTGTTGTGACTACCTGCCCCTGAATGAGCGGCATGGCAGCATAACCACCGCCAAAACTGAATAACCCGATCTGTAAAAAGCTCAAAAAAAGCTGTATGTAAATCATTTTTTTCTTCTCCTTTTTCCAGACAAAGTCCGGCAGACGCCTATCACACCACAGAACAAAATAATAAAAACGACATTTATTTTCCACATGTATGACGCGATAAATGCACCCGCAAGAATGAGAATGGACAATATGTCTTTTTCTTTTATTATGGGTTTCCCCATATCAAACACCACAGAGGCAATGACCGCTCCAACTCCCGCCTGCATTCCTTCTAACATCTGACTCACCACATAATTGCTTCGGAATGTCTGGTAAAAAACAGACAAAACAGAGAGAATCAGAAACGGCGGAATCACAGTTCCTGAAATCGCGGTCATAACACCTGCAATCCCTGCCAGTTTATACCCCACTACAATAGCTCCATTCACTGCAATAGCACCCGGTGCCGACTGTGCAATCGCCACAAGATCTAACATTTCATTTTCTTCGATCCAATGGTACTCATCTACAAACTTTTTCTTCATCAGCGATACGATCACATATCCGCCGCCAAATGTGAACGCACTCAGATAAAGCGTTGATATAAAAATTTTCCATAATACGGTTCTTTTTTCTTTCAAAATATGTTCCTCATTACCATTTGAAATTCGTTTCCTATTGCATAAAAAGCGGGAGGTATTATGCCTCCCGCCAAACCTTTACCACAAAATCCTGACTGCACCCTCCTGCACCCTGAATTTTTCAAAATAAGCTTCCTCCTTCGGAATCCACTTTTCCTCAAAATCTTTTGCTTTCTCTATACCATTGCGTTTTACGATGTTCTCCATCTGACTGTCCGGATCAATATCCATAAAAATATGCAGATCATACGGATCTTTAAAATATGGATGCAGACTATAGGAACCTTCTATAATGTTTAACTGCCGATATGGAATTTCACTTGTCTGCATCAATTTCCATTCTCTGCAGCTGAAAGGCTGATAAAACACATTCTGCTTTTTCTGAAGCGGCTCTAACACTGTCTTTTCGAAACGCTCGTAATCCACATTTCCACCAACTTCTTTCATACGTTCCGGTGTCCGCTGCTCTACGCGCAGGAAAAAATCATCCATATGGAACAGATTGCAGTCAAACAATTCCTGCAAATAAAATCCAAGCGTTGTTTTTCCACTGCCACATCTGCCGTCAATTGCAACAAGAAGCGGGCTTTTGTCCGCTTTTTGTTGTTTCAGTCTCTCATTTATGGCATCTACCGCCGGTTCAAAACGCATTTTACAATGTGGTTTTAACTGCATTTTTTCAGATTGTCTGTTTTGCACGAAATATTACCTTTCTCCCTCACAGGCTGCACCTGCAACACCTGCTGCATACAGGCGGTTCACCAGCAATGGAATCAGTATTAACTGAATGAGGATTCCGGGAATTGCATTTACAAATCCGCCCATAAAGAAAAGTTTCCATGTAAATCCAGCTCCCATAAGTGTATACACGATTGCAGAGACAAGTCCCCACACAACTCTTCCCACCAGCATGGCTGCTACAAGCGCAATATAAAGAGACTTCATGTCTTTGCGCATTTTTTGTGATAAAATACCTGCCACAAACCCATAGGCTGCAAGCTCAAATGCCATACACACTGCATTCGGCACCATCATAGGCATACCAAACAGCACACTTCGAAGCAATGGTGTGATAAAACCAACAAGCAGACCATACGGCCAGCCTACGATAAACCCACATAACAACACCGGGATATGCATCGGACAGAGCATTTTCCCTACTGCCGGTATCTGCATGGTAATAAATGGCAGAATCAGACCGATTGCAAGAAACAATGCTGACAAAACTAATTTTTTTGTATTTTTCATTGCTCTGATGTTCTCCGCCACTAATCTAATTTGATTCCTGCAAGAAGCGAACCAAGGCTTGATCCAAAGCTCTCTTTGGATGTATATTGCTCGAGATCTTCTGCCGGTTCTGTATCGACCATCTCCTCTTCCAGTGCTTTCATGGAAAGACTGATCTTGTTGTCATTGGTATTCAACACCTTTGCTTTGACTTTCTGTCCTTCTTTTAACACTTCTGACGGCTTTTTGATACGTCTTTCGCAGATCTGTGAGATGTGCACCAGTCCGCTTAACCCATTGCCAAGATTGATAAATGCACCATATGGCATTAAGGACTCCACCGTTCCCTCCATTACAGTTCCCGGCACGATCATGGAAATCTTGTGGTTACGTTCCTCGATTGCTGCCTCTTTTGCCACCTGCTTTGCAGATAATACCAGTTTTTCCTTTTCCGGATCAACGGTAATGACTTTTGCTTCTACTTCTTTTCCGATCCATTCCTCTGTATTCTCGACATAATCAAGTGCCAGCTGGGATGCAGGGATAAATGCACGGATGCCTTCTAAAAATGTAACCACACCGCTTGGAACACTCTCTTTGATGCGGACTTTTACAACCGTTCCATCTTCCATCATCTGCTGCAGTTTCTCCCATGCAAGAACATCGTTTGCCTCTTTTCTGGACAGCAGAATATTGCCCTGTCCGTCATCTGTCTTTACCACAGTTGCCTCGATCTCATCCCCGGCATGGATCTGCTCTAACACTGCAAAATCCGGATCATTGCTGAAATCCTCTACCTTAATAATTCCCTGTGCATAATATTTTAAATCCAGAGTGATCTCTTCCTCACTCACTGCAATGACAGTTCCTGTGATAATGTCGCCCTCTCTGATCTGGCGGAAAGATGCCTCTAACTCGTCTTTGAAATCGTCCATTGTTTCCATTATGAATTACCTCCGTTGTTCTTATCTTACTAAAGCCACATGAAACCATACTTTTTCGATGTGAAAACTCTTCGAAAATAAGTATAGCACATTTGTTCCCGCCATGACAACTTTCACAAGAGATTGTTTTCATAATATATTTTTGATTCATTCTTCTATATTTTCCACAGGATGACCACTTTAAAGAGATCGCCATCCACAGCGATATGCAGACTTCCCCTCTGCGCTTCGGTAAAACTCCTTGCAATTGCAAGGCCAAGACCGGAGCCCTCCGTGTTGCGCGAGGCATCACCGCGCACAAAACGCTCTGCCAGTTCATCCCCGCTTGTGTGCAGCTCCACGGCGGACATATTGCGCATGGTGACGGTTACGTCTGTCTCGGACTTTTCTACATCAATGTAAACACGGCTGTTTGGCATTGCATATTTCTGTATGTTCACAAATAGGTTTTCAAATATACGATAGGTTTTCTGGTTATCCAGCGGAAGGATCACCTTTTCTTCCGGGACATTCCAGCGTAACTGTAGCCCCATCTGTTCAAATTTATCTGCATGTTCCACACTGACCTGTTTCATCAGATTGACCACATCCACATCCATCAGGTTCAATGTAATATTATCCGTTGAAGCCTTACTCACCTCAAAAAGATCTTCGATCAGAATTTTCAGGCGCATGGATTTCTTTTCAAGTGTCTCAATATAAGATTTGCGCTCCTCTTCTGTGATATCTTCTTTTTTCAATAACTCTACATATGTAGTTATTGCAGTGAGCGGTGTTTTCAGATCATGAGACACATTTGTGATCAGCTCTGTTTTCATGCGCTGGCTTTTTACTTCCTCATTTACCGCTTTTTTAAATCCGGTGCGGATCTGTGTGAGCTGCTCCTTAAATGGTTCAAACACCCCGATATCCTCGGTGATCACCGTGTCAAGATCCCCCTCCGCGATGCGCTGCACGCCTCTCATTAAAACATCGTAATCTTTTCTGATCCTGTCATAATACTTTTTCAGCAGATAAAATAGCACGAAGGAGTAGATGATAAGACCTGCAATCCCAAACATCCACATGCACATCAGCACTGCTAAAATCAGAAAATTGATCACCACAATTTTTAGGATTGTTTTGGTTGTCTTATCACTGAAATCAATGTGATTGACTTCGTCTGTAAACTGATTCCATTTTTTTCGGATCCATGGAAAAATCTGATAAATAAAACTGTATTGCCGGATGTATTCTTTCAATCCAACAGAAAATACCGGATAAATGCAGACGACAGACACAAATGCAACTGCAAAAACAATCCAGAGGATTCCGCCTGTTTTTAGAACGCTCCACACATTCACATTTGCGTAACCTGATTTGCCTGTATATGGAAAATCGCAGACAGTGTCAATATAAATATCACACATTGCAAACGACATCATAAGTCCGAAGATCCCCGCTTCCATATAACGCCATTTGGGAAGATAATCCGGCATTTTTTCATTTTTCCATACTCTTCTGCTGCACATAAAGCATGCAAATGCCGCAATTACCAGAAGTGTAATAAAATACGCTGCATCTCCCCCGCCGGATGCAACCAGATAATAATCACTGGTGTAATAATCTTCATAGGCAAGGTTCGTACTGTCTTTTGGAATACCGTATACTACCTGAAAATTTTTCACCGGGACAAAGGTCGTATCATTGTCCACCGCATATGTGCGTATTTCATTGTATCGGTCTGCCTGTAAAAGACTTTTGATGAGTGTATCCGCAGAAACTGTTCCATCCTTTTTGACATCGACGGACAAGTTTCCATCTTCGTCAAAGTCCAGAACAAAAACGCTCTCATAAGAGTTCCACGGTTCTTTATCATCGTCAATTCTGAAATCCGGTTCCAAAACTTCATACAACGGTGCATTCGTATTCACTTCTTTTTTCGTTCCATCCGTCGCATAATAATCCGTCTCAGATCGGACGCCCTCAAAGGAACTGCTCCACTCTGAAATATAATCGTAATCATTATAACCGCTTCCCTCTCCGACAAAAGGCTCCGTACGGTTTTCTGACGGCTCGTTCTTAATCTCGGTATACAGGACATAAGCCCCCTGATAAAGTGTATCAATATACTCCGTATTTACATTTTCACTGGAGGAAAACAATTGTGCTGACTTCTGTTCTGCATTCCTTATCATCCACGGAAAAAGGCTTACATTCACACCAACTGCAAGTAATAATCCAATGATAATAATTCCTATCCTAACGTTACGGCTGTTTTTCAATTTTGTATCCAACGCCCCACACCACCTTTAAATATTTTGGTTCTCTCGGGTTGATCTCGATCTTATCCCGAATGTTTCTCACGTGCACCATGATTGTGTCCGTGTTAATTGCCTTTTCGTTCCAGACACGCTCGTAGATTTCCTCTGCCGAAAAAACTCTGCCCGGATTTTTCATCAGAAGTGCCAGAATTTTAAATTCAATCGGAGTCAATTTCACCGGATTTCCATCCACGGAAAACTCGATGGTATCCTCGTTTAATTCAAGTCCGCCGATGATGTAGTTTCTTCCCTCTTCCTCTTTTTTCTGTGCCATTCCCATAAACCGGGTGTAGCGGCGCAGTTGGGAATTTACCCTTGCCATGAGTTCTAACGGCGTAAACGGTTTTGTCACGTAATCATCCGCACCAATATTTAAGCCGATCACTTTGTCTGTCTCCTCTGATTTTGCAGAAAGCATGATGACCGGGAACTCATGATGTTCTCTCAATTTGATCGTCATGGTCACGCCATCCATCCGCGGCATCATAATGTCCACGATCGCAAGATGAATCGTTTCCCGCCCGATCACTTCCAGTCCCTCGACACCATCGGCTGCCTTATATACATGGTATCCCTGGCTTTTTAAGAAAATCTCAATCCCATCACGAATCTCTTTGTCATCCTCCACGACTAAAATATTGTACTCATTGTTGTTCAACTGTTCCATCTGACTTCTGACTCCTTATCTGATATGTCTCACTGTAATATATCTATCTAAAAAACCATTATATAAAAAACGAAAGAATTTCTAAAGAATTATTTGTGGAACAACAAAAAATCCCGGCAAAATCAAGTTTCCTTGAAATTACCGGGATTCCTACCCTAAGCTGATAACGGGAATCGAACCCGTGACCTCCGCCTTACCAAGGCGACGCTCTACCGACTGAGCCATAGTAGCAACATGAACGGGCAGATGTATCTTACATCACCCGAGTCCTTATCTTATCAAATTATAATCACTTTGTCAAGAAATAATTTTAAAATACTTGACATATATTATTTTCTCATCTTAAGGCGAATCCTCTGAATTGCATTATCCACGGACTTCTCTGTTTTTCCGATAAGCTTGGCAATCTCTGAATAACTCATTCCCTCCATATAGTATGACAGTATTTCCTTCTCAAGTGCGCTCAGCTTGCCAAGAAGGCGGTTTATCGTAAGCTTTTCCTGCTCTTCATTGAGAATGATTGCTTCAGGGTTGATATTTTCCGTATCGGGGAGGACATCAGACAAGGACGCCTCCTCTCCTGTCTCATCCGTTATGCTGCTGTATATTGACACATATCCGTTAAGTGGCGCATTCTTCTGTCTGCCATCGGCAGATACCGCAGAAATCAGCTTGTTATTTATACATATTGCCGCATAAGTCATAAATGACGATGCCATGCTCTCATCGTAATGCCCTATAGCATTATACAGTCCTATCATGCCCTCCTGAATAATGTCGTCATATTCAAGAGGAGAATTGATGTACTTTGCGGCAATTGCTTCAACAACATTTCGATATTGCCTAATTAAAGCCTCTGTCTGCTTATTGTCGCCTGATTGCGCACTTGAAAGAATTGTGTCATTTATAATGTTTTTGCCGGGCTCTGACATAGTTCTCTCCCACCTTAGTTAAAATAATAACAAATTATTTAAAAATAGTCAACAAAAATCACAAATAATTCTTGAAAACTTTTAAACAAAACTACTAAATATTATAAAAAATGCTCGAATTTTGCTTATTTTGACAAAAATCGAGCGTTAAATATACCAAAATTATACGTTGAAACGGAAAAGAACAATATCTCCGTCCTTCATAACGTATTCCTTGCCCTCACTTCTGACAAGACCTTTTTCTTTGGCTGCCGCCATACTTCCACAAGCCATCAAATCATCAAATGAAACAACCTCGGCTCTGATAAATCCACGCTCAAAATCCGAGTGAATTTTGCCCGCTGCCTGAGGTGCTTTTGTTCCTTCTGTAATCGTCCATGCACGCGTCTCA
>ERZ773224.4167-NODE-4167-length-11491-cov-6.332984_pt1 | contig 11491 bp, 10 predicted proteins | sample MGYA00580526_ERZ773224 | MGnify/ENA primary metagenome ERZ773224 (study PRJEB29015, sample SAMEA2737743) | human gut metagenome | biome: human gut; feature: human-associated habitat; material: faeces | place: China | collected 2012 ... | reverse complement strand
CATGAAAAAAGCCAGTCCGCAGACTGGCCGGGTGGAAGTGACCTCCCTTCATGGTTTTATATATGAAAACGCCGCCCATAGTCTCATTAGAGCGGTTACATCAACTAAAGATACTTGATGACATTTCAAAGTGTTCGTGGTAGAATTATTGTAAAAAATGTCTATTATCCTCGGTTTACTGTCAAGTAATATTGTTTGGAGGGTGGAATAAATGTACAAATTCAAAACCAGCGAACAGAACAACGATAAAGCAACTGAATTTGAAACAAAGTCCCTCCTTTATCTATTGACCAAAATTAAAGGCCATAGTGGGATAAGTCTTTTTATCATCGATTGTTTTAACGATGTGACAGGTGTTGCTGAAGATTACTCTGACAGTTGGGATATTCAGTCAAAAAATGTTGCATCATTAACCCCTCGTACAGTCGGCAAAGCACTATATACGCTATTTGCAAATTATGTAAGTGACATTTCTTTCGGCCACTTTATCCTATATTTGCCACAACTTAAAGAAAGCTATGTTGAGGACATTTCAGTAGAAACTTTTGATATTGACAATTTTAAGAACACAAAAGTTGCTGATGTCAAGGATGGATTGATAGCTGAAATTGAACGTCGAAATGACCCGGATGTAAACGAGCCGGTTGCCCTATCTAAATTAGACCAATTTTTATCTGATGTGGTCTTTGCATTTGATAGATATGGTAAAAGCGACTATATCAAATCCATTATTGAATTCAAAAATGTTTCTAATTTAGACGCCGAGTTCTTGAATCGCATTTTTGATGAAATATGCGCACAACAAGCAACCAAAAAAATCAAAAATGTATACGGCCAAGAAGTTGCCTCAATTCAAGAAACAGAAAAACTTGAAAAAAACATCTACAGAAAAGATATCGAACTGCTTGTTGTTAATAGGGTAATCGGTAATGATTTGTTTTCCTCAAAGGGTATCCCTCTCTATTTTATTCACGAAGTCCAGGGGATGGATGAAGAGGATATCGCTGATCTAATCCAAGAGTGCCAAACCCAAATTAGCAGAACACTTTTTAACAAAAACAACAAGCGAGCGTTTTGGCTCCTGTTGGAAGAAGTGATGACGACACTTGAAAAAAATCCGTCTGCAGGTATTCGCGCTATTTTCGAAAAAATGACTGCTCAAACTAAAAACAGATTGTTCACATTAGATGAAAGCGCATTGCTCTATTTAATAGCGTTGGTAAAGGAGGGTCTGAAAAATGAGAATTCTTAAAACAGGCTGTGGAAATACACAAGAATCGTTCATAGAGGATCGCCTTACCGATGGTGTAAATGTGATTTTTAGTAACGATAACAACAAGGGAAAAACTATCATCTTTCAAGGTATGATGTATGCTTTGGGAAATGAGCCAATTTTCCCCAGCGGGTTTGACTACAAGTCATATTACTTTTATACCAGTATTGAACACAACGGAGATATATTTGAGTTTCTGCGGAAAAACAACACAATTGCTGTAAAGCAAGGAGATTGTGTAACCGTATTCCACGATATATCAGAGCTAAAGTACTTTGTTGCAAAAAATATCTTTTCACTCCCATACATTATCAAAGATGATTTCCAAAAACTTGTTGATCTCTCACTCTTTTATCAATTGTTTTTTGTCGGACAGGATCGGCGCAATCCATCCAATATCGTGAATAGCGGCTATTACAACAAGCAGGACTTTGCAAATATGCTGTATGCTCTTTCAGGATGTCTGACGCTGACAGAATCTATTGAAAAGTTAAAATTATTAAGATCTGAACTGAAAGCGTGCAAGTCTAATATTGAAGTATTGAGCAAACGCCTAACGTTTTACCGTGAGCATCCAGAAATTGCGAGCGCAGTTTCAAGGACTGCTGATCGAGAAAACATGGAGAAAGAACGGCAGGAGTACCAAGCCCTTAATGAGGCCATTTCTGCCATGCTAAAAAAACGGGCAAGGCTAACAAATCGAAAAATCAAATTAGAAAGCCTAATTTCTGAACTTAACTCCTTAAATACACAGTTAAAAACAGGTGAAATACTTTGCCAAGACTGTGGTAGCAGCAATATTACTTATGTTAGCGGAGATTTGAGCTTTGAACTGACGAATGACTTAGTTAGAAAAAATGTCATGCGTTCAATTTCCGACTCCATAACCCTGTATGCGACTGAAATCACAGAACTGCAACAAAGAATAAATCAGAAACAAGATGAACTAAACCAAAAAATCCAAAAGACCCCTGTCCCCATTTCGAATATGTTGATATACTCTGAAACAATTCGAACATATAGCGAAGATGAAAAACATTTGTCTGAGCTGCATGATAAGCAGGATGCTCTTGAAGCAGAAATTGAAGTGGAACAAACGCTCCAAGATTCAAATTCTCAAACACAAAGCAAAGTAAAAGCAAGCATCCTTGCCAGCATGAATTCGTTCTACAAGCTCGTTGATCCTGACGGAACTCAAGTATTTAAAGATTTCTTTTCGACAAAATCTATGACATTTTCGGGAAGTGAGGAACAGGAGTATTATTTCAGCAGAACGTTGGCAATCTTCTGGCATCTCAAACACGCATTCCCAATCATCATGGATTGTTTTAGAAAAGGTGAGCTCTCCACGAAAAAAGAGAATATCATGATAGCAGAGTACCAAAAGACAGGGGTGCAGGTTATCCTATCCTCTACTTTGAAAGATGAGGAGTACTCTTCCGGTACGAAGTATTATGATATAGATGGTGTAAATGCGATAAACTATGAATCAAATCCCAATAGTCATATTTTGCAAAGCATTTACTGTGAACAATTTATGCGCCTTGTCGATTCGTTTGGCATTGTCTATTAAAGAATCTCTCAAAAACAAAGCGTAACCCACCGTTTATCGTGGGTTACGCTTTGTTTTAGGATAAAAGCACCTTGCTTGCTGCTTGCAAACCGTTGATATATCTGTGTTTTCTGAAATCCTATAATTACACTCCGACCAAGTAAAAAAGGACGCCGACTGGCGTCCTTTTTTACTTGGTCTGAGCGGCTTTTGGAGTATTTCTTTGCGCAATCAATATCAGTGTCAGCCCCCGCTCTGTTCTCATTTTATAGGAATGGAGCGGGGGCTTCTATTGGGCTTCAATATCTTTTTAATAATGCTGGAGAAGGAATATCATGGAACTGTCGCTGCGGTTGGCTCCCCATTCGTAGAATTATCGATAATAGTCCAAACTCCGCTTTCGGTATCTTCAATTAGGTAGAAAAACTGATCAATATTGCCATCATCCAAAAATGTTTTTGTATGGTCATATTCCACATAGTATTTTGCCCTTACCGCTAAAAAGTGTTCAGCGAGGTAATCATCTGTCCACCCGCGGGACTGCGCAAGCTCACTTCCGGTATAGTTCTCAATCATTCGTTTTGTTTCGGTCTCATCGACGGAGATCTTGTCAATTCGGACAGTCAAAGTGTATTCTTTTTTGATTTGCCCTTCTATCGCACTTTGTACGGTTTCGATTGGATAAACAGACGGTTTTTGCAGCCAATTGTCAAACAAGCCATATTCATACGCAGCAAAGCCACAGAGTGCCAGCGATGCAACAATGGCAGCAACAAGTATAAAGGTGCGCTTCAGGCTTCTAATGCTCTTTCCGGTACCGCTATTCATAAATCCGCGCTCCTTTGCTTCAATAATATATTTATCATCAATCTTTTCGAATGCATCAAGGATCAAATCCGCGTTCATAGAACACCCTCCTTTTCTAAATAAGCGCGCAATTTTGCTCTTGTCCGATGGAGCATCGATTTCACCTTACTATTGCTAAAGCTAAAATCTGCACTGATTTTATCAATTGGATCTAAATACCAGTAACGGCAGAGAAGAACCTGTCGTTCCGTTTGGGCCAGTGTGCCGAGAAAACGGTTGATCTGCACTGAGAGCTCGCCCGCAATGACACTGTCCTCTACTGAAAGATCGGATGGGACACATTCCGAGAGTTCATCCAGTACAAGAGAAACTTCGTCACCGCCTCGCTTATCCCTGTGGGCATCACGCCATTTTTTCAGTGAAATGCTCCTGGTGATCTTGCCCAAAAATGTTCTTAGCATATTCGGACGGTGCGGCGGTATAGTGTTCCATGCGCCGAGGTATGTATCATTGACACTTTCATCCGCATCCTCTTGGTCGTGAAGGATGTTATAAGCGATATAGTAACAGTAGCTTCCATACTTTTGCTCTGTAGCGCTAATTGCCTTCTCGTTCCGCTCCCAATATAAATCAATAATCTTGCTATCCTCCATTACTCCACCTCCTGCAGTTTGAAATAAAGGCCTTTCACCCCTATACTACCTGTTTTTCTGGTTTGGTCGCAGGTTTTTTCGAATTTTCTTTGGGACAAATTGTCCCAAGGTATCCTCCTCGGTGACGATATGTCCCTTGCGGAAACGCGCATCCTTGTATTCTCCCTTTATGATCTGTGTCATATCGTGACACAGCTTCTACCCTAAGGCATCCTCTGTTTTGATGAGCCTCACGCAAAAGCCTCCCATTCGATATTCTTATATGAATATAACCGATTATAGCAAAAAATGGCGCCCTCTTTCAATGGTGCCGTTCGGAATAATGGTAAATGCGTTCGTCAATATCGAAAAAGCATCGTCAATTTTCTTCTCATCATCCGTCTCGTTCCTCATCCCCACTTATTCTTGACAGCTCCCGCCCCGGTGGAGTATGATAAAAACCAATTCAAAAAAACAGGAGAACATAATTATGGCATATACAGTAGCAGTTATCACCGTCAGCGATCTGGGCAGCCGCGGCCAGCGGGTGGATACCAGTGGCCCCGCCATCTGCGCCATGCTGGAGAAAGCCGGTTTTACCGTTACCTACACCGCCATTGTCCCGGATGAGATCCCCCAAATCCAAACCGAGCTCACCACTGCGGCCGATGGGCGTCACATCAATCTCATCATCACCACCGGCGGCACTGGGCTTTCCCCGCGGGATGTCACCCCCGAAGCCACCTTGGCCGTCCTGGACCGCGAAATTCGGGCCATTCCGGTGGCCATGTGGGTGGAGGGCCTTAAAATTACCCCCCGCGCCATGCTTTCCCGAGCCGTAGCCGGCACCCGTGGCCGCAGCCTCATTCTCAATCTCCCCGGCTCCGAAAAAGCCGCCCGGGAAAACCTTTCCGCTGTCATCGGCGCACTGGAACACGCCATGCGTATGATCGCTGCGGAAGGCCACTAACCCCCTGTAACACCAAGGCACCGGTACCCCACTGGGATACCGGTGTCTTTTTATCACTTTTGCTTACGCCTTTACCTTCTTGGCGCATACGCTTTCGTATGTCTCCACGATCTCCTTTTCCGGGGCCTCAGTCAGCAGAGAAACCACCACCAGGGCAATGCACGCCACCACAAAGGCCGGCAGCAGCTCGTAGATGGCCCACGCGCCGCCCATCGGGGCAATCAGGTACTTCCATACAAATACCATCACGCCGCCGGCAACCATACCGGCCAGGGCGCCCCACTTGTTGCTGCGCTTCCAGAACAGCGAGAACAGCACCACCGGGCCAAAGGCCGCGCCAAAGCCTGCCCAGGCAAAGGAAACCACCCGGAATACCGAGCTGTTGGGGTCCCACGCCAAAGTAATACCGATGGCCGCAATAACCAGTACTGTCGCCCGTGCCACGATCATCTCGGTCTTGCTGCTCAGCTTGATGCCAAACACATTCTGAGAAAGATCCTGCGAAACGCTGGAAGCCGCTGTCAGCAGCTGGCTGTCCGCGGTAGACATCGTCGCCGCCAGAATACCGGAAAGGATTACGCCCGCCACAATGGCCAGCAGGGTACCGTGCTGACTCATCAGGTCCGCCAGCTTAATGATGATTGTCTCTGCATCGCTGCTGTTGGTCAGGAAGGGCACCTTGCCCGCCACCGAAACACTATAACCGATCACACCAATAGCCACCGCAATGAACATCGAGATCACCACCCAGACGGTCGCGATCCGGCGGGAATCGTTAAGCTTCTTTTCCTCCTTGATGGCCATAAAGCGCAGCAGGATGTGCGGCATACCAAAGTAGCCCAGACCCCACGCCAGCGTGGAGATAATGCTGAGCCCCCCGAAGGAAGCCGCGCCGCCGGTGGTCACATCATAGCCCTTGGTCATGCTCAGGTAGCCGGGCAGCGCCTCGGCATTGGCAATGACGGTATCCACACCGCCCGCCTGTTGGATGCCAAACACCACTACAACGATCAGCGCAATGGTCATAAAGATGGACTGGATCAGGTCGGTGAAGGAAACCGCCATAAAACCGCCCAGCACTGTATAGCCGATGACCACAATAGCGCCCACGATCATCGCGGTATGGTAATCCACCCCAAACAGGCTGTTGAACAGCGTACCGATGGCCTTAAAGCCGGAAGCGGTATAGGGGATAAAGAAAACCAGGATTACCACCGCCGCAATGGCGGAAAGCAGGTTTTTCTTATCGCCGTACCGGCGGGAGAAAAAGTCCGGCACGGTGATGGCCCCAATGCGGGCCGAATAGCGCCGCAGCCGCCGCGCTACGATAAGCCAGTTGAGGTAGGTGCCTATCGCCAGCCCGATGCAGGTCCAGGAAACCTCCGGCAGGCCGCACAGGTATGCCAGTCCCGGCAGACCCATCAGCAGATAGCTGCTCATATCGCTGGCCTCAGCGCTCATGGCCGTCACCAGCGGGCCCATCTTGCGGCCGCCCAGGTAAAAGTCATCGCTGCTGTTGCCGCTGCCCTTTTTGCCAAAGTATACACCGATGAGCACCATGGCAATCAAGTATACCGCTATGGTTATCAGAATAACTACTTGAGAACCTAACATTTTCCGTCTCTCCTTTGGGGTTACTGTTAATATGCACGAAGTATACCACACAAATTAGTAGACGAAAATACAGAACGGCGTACAGACTTTATTCTGTACGACATATCGTTAAATATCATATTTTTCTCTTAATTAAAGCATTTATACATAGACGATTTCCCGTTCTGTTTATAACCAGAAAAAAATTATTTTTTCCGGAACCCTTCCAAAAACATCGGCATCATGGTTTTAGTGTATTGGGAAAGCGAATACTCCCCGCTGGAAAGGCACCAGTCGTACATCAGCCCCCGCTCAAACATGGCGTAAGCCTTCACAATCTCCCCCACTGTATAGTCGGTGGTCAGCTCGCCGTTTTCCTGCCCCTGGGTGATGATCTGCCGCAGCAGCTTATAGTAGGTACGGTTGCGGCTCAGAAGGTGCCGCTCTCCCTTGGTCACCAGCTGGCTGCTAAAAAGCCTGCTCAGCAGCTCAATGGAAACTGTATTATCAATGGTCACAAACAGCTCATAGTTCAGCCAGCACAGCAGTCCTATGCAGTCCATATCGCCGTGCTCCTGCTGCATCAGTTCCTCGTACCGCTCATCAAAGAGAACCGAAAGGGAGGAAAGCAGGGCATCCTTACCATCAAAGTAATGATAGAACGACCCCTTGGAGGTCTCGGATTCAAAAATGATATCCTCCACCGTGGTCTCCTCATAGCCCTGTTCATAAAAGAGCTTCCACGCCGCCGCCACGATGCGCCCCTTGGTATTGCGGGTATTCTTTTTGGGCATACTGCCGCCCCCTTTCATTATGGGCTTATTTTACCACAGCGCTGCTCCCCTTGCCAAGTCCTTTCCGTCAAAATGCCCTCAGTGCCGCGCCGCCAGCACCAGTGCCGTCCCCGGCAGCGGCAGTACCGGGCTCTCCGGGTGGCCCTCATTATATCCCGCATAGAATCGTTCCGTGATCTCCCGCGGTCCCATGTCCTCGTAGATGAGAAACCCATGCCGCTCCAGCATCAGCGCCAGCTCCGGCAGGGTATAACCCTGCTCCATCGTTTCCCCCGCGCTTTTCGCCAGCGCCCGCTGCTGCCCGGCCGCATCCTCTCCGGTTCCAAAGTCCCTCATCGGGCAGTCAAAAAGCAGACTGCTCCCCCGCGAGGTGATGGCCGCCAGCCGTTTCAGCAGCGCTTCCATCGCCGCCCGCGGCAGATAATACACCACTCCCAGCAGGGCGGTCAGGGTACGCTGTTCCGTGGCAAAGGGCGTCATCTCCAGCAGGGTCTTTTCCCAATCTTCGGCCAGGTCAACCCCCACTCGGTACACATTCCTCGGTGTAGTGATCCCCACCTCCCGCAGGCGCTTTTCCTTTTCCGCCAGCACTGCCGGTGTGTCCACCTCGTAGAAGCTCATCCGCTCCATCTCCGCTGTCTGGCGGCAGGGCAGGCTCTCCAGTCCTGCCCCCAGCAGCAGTACCTGCTTCAGCCCCATGGTCAGTTCCCGACGCAGCTCCTGCTCCCACCAGGCCGCCCGCGCCAACACCGCAGGGCCCAGTTTTTGGTTCACGATGCGCCGCAGCGCTTCCTCCTGTGTCCCGGTATCCCCCGGCAGGAACCACTCCCTCCCTGCCGTCATCTGCGCCGCGATCTGCCCAAACCGCCCCTCCCCCAGCAGCTTTACCGCCAGCGGGTCATTGCAAATTTCCCCACCTTCCGCTGTATGGTACGCCCGCACAAAGGCCGAAACCTCCGCTGTCATGCTCATGTTCTCATTCATATTCTTGCCCTCCTGTTTGTTTTGTGCTTCTGCCGCGCCCCTCCGGCGGGCGCCCCTGTGCTTCACTCGTGCTGATCCTTCCGGACAGCCCTCGCCGCTCCGGTGCGCCCGCCTCATCACGGTATATATTTAATACACCTATCGCCACCCCGGGACAAGACTTGATTTTTTGCCAAAAATGTGGTAATATAAACACAGAAAAAGTGCAAAAAAATTCACCCGGCCGGGCGTTTTCCGCTCCCCGTCAGGTGATTTTTTTATTTTATCTGCCCAGCATCTCCCGCACCGCTTTGCGCAGTCCGGCGGCGTCCAGGTCCATGCGGCGCAGCAGCTCCCGCCGCTTTCCGTGGTAAATCCACCGGTCTGGCAGCGCCAGCACATGCACCGGCGTTTTGCTGTCCCGCTCGGCGGCATATTGCTGCAGCAGGCTCCCCAGCCCGCCAATGGCCGCCACCTCCTCGTAGATCAACAGCGGCTTACCCTCGGACAGCAGGGCATCCATCATTTCGGTATCAAAGGGCTTCAGGAACCTTGCGTTCACCAGCCCCATTGCGATGCCGCCCAGCTCCAGCAGCCGCCGGGCTTCCTCGGCCTCCCCCACAAAGTCCCCGTAGGAGATCACCGTCATCTCGCCCGTATGCAGCCGCTCCCAGCGCCCCACCGGCAGCGGTTCGGTGCAAAGCGCCTGCTCCTGCATGGTATTTTTGCTGTACCGCAGCAGGTAGGGACCCTCCGTGGCAAATCCCGTGGCCAACAGCCGGGCACTCTCCGCGGCATCCTTGCCCTGTGCCAGCGTAATGCCGGGGATCGGCAGCAACAGAGAAACATCAAAGATCCCCTGGTGAGAAACACCGTCCTCCCCTATCACGCCGCACCGGTCAATGCCCACCACCACATCGCCGCCCATCCGGGCAATATCGTGGTTCACCTGGTCATATCCCCGCTGTAAAAAGGTGGAGTAGATGGTCACATAGGGCTTCATGCCGCTCAGTGCCAGGGCATTGGCCAGCACCAGTGCGTGCTCCTCGGCAATGCCCGCGTCGATAAACCGTTTCGGGTATTTTTTCGCGAATTCCGTCAGATGGGCGCCGGTAGTCATCGCCGGGGTAATGGCATAAATGCGCTCATCCTCCGCGGCCAGCTTCATCAGCGTTTCACTGATGGCCTTTCCCTGGGTGGTACCGCCGGCCACCGGCCGCCGCCCGCTTTGGGCATCAAAGGCCCCCACCCCGTGCCAGATACCATCGGGGTCATCCCGGCAAAAATCGCACCCACGCCCCTTTTCGGTAACGACATGCAGCAGCACCGGCTTCTCGGTCTCCTTTGCCACCCGCAAAAAGGCGTCCAGCTCTCCCAGGTCATGCCCATTCACCGGCCCGTAGTAGGTAATGCCCATCTCCTCAAAAAGGGCGCCGTCCCGCAGGTACAGCCGCTTCAGGTCCTCTTTTACCTGCTCCACGCCGTGCACCATGGCGTCCCCCACCACGGGGATGCGCCGCAGCGCCGCCTTGGTGCGGCTTTTGGCGCTGCGGTAGCCACGGTGCAGCCTTATCCGCTCCAGCGAATTGTGCAGCGCCCCCACATTGGCGCTGATGCTCATGCGGTTGTCGTTCAGTATGATGATCAGCGGCTTTTGGTAGTCCCCGATGTGGTTCAGCGCCTCGTAGGCCAGACCATTGCCCAGCGCGCCGTCCCCTATCACCGCCACCACCGCTTCCTTACCGCCTCGCGCCTCGCGCGCCATGGCAAAGCCCAGCGCCGCCGAAAGGGATGTCCCGGCATGGCCGCCCTCGTAGCAGTCGCAGGGGCTTTCCTCCCGGCACTGGAAGCCGGAAAGGCCATCGGTGCAGCGCAGTGTATCAAAGGCTGCCGCCCGTCCGGTCAGCAGCTTATGGGTGTAGCACTGGTGCCCCACATCAAAGATGAGCTTATCCCGCGGCACCTCAAAGACGCGGTGCAGCGCCACCGTCAGCTCCACCAATCCCAAATTGGAGGAAAGGTGCCCGCCGGTATGAGATACACCCTCTATGATAAATTCCCGCAGCTCTCCGCACAGCTTTTGGAGCTCTTTCTCATCCATCCGCCGCAGAAAAGCCGGGTCCTTGATCTCTTTTACATTCATTCAGTCGGTTCCTTTTTTAGGTAAAATTCCGCCAGCTCCCGATCCTCCAGCGTCGTGATCTTCAAATTCCTGCAGCTGCCCGGCACCAGCTTTACCCGTCGGCCGGCGCGCTCCAACAGCATGCAGTCATCCGTGATCTGTCCTCTTTCTGGCCCATCGCCCAACGCCCGGTGCAGCGCCAGCAGTTCCTCCCGGTAAAAGGCCTGCGGCGTTTGAACAAGCCATGTCCGGCTGCGGTCGGTTGTCGCCTCCGCATAGCCTTCTTCATCCGCCAGCTTTACAGTATCCCGGCTTGGGGTAGCAATGGTTGCCCCGTCCGCTTCCTCCAGCGCCGCCAGGCAGTCCTCCAGCATCTGCTCGGTCACCAGCGGCCGCGCCCCATCGTGGATGAGCACCCGCTCTCCCCGGGCCGCCGCCAGTGCCTTCTCCACCGAAGCCGCGCGGTCAGCCCCGCCGGTCACTACCGTCACCGGCTTTTGCAGGCAAAGACCCTCCGCCAGCTTTCGCAGGGCCGCTTCCTCACCGGCTTTGGCCGCCAGCACCACTTCATCCACCACATCCGCAGCCAGGAATACCCGCAGGCTGTATTCCAGCACCGGCCGGCCCAGCAGTTCCACCAGCGTTTTGTTTTCCCCGGTGCCGTAGCGGGTGCTGCTTCCCCCCGCCAGTATGATGCCGCTCACCATCGCTCCGCTCTCCCTTCTTGCGGCGGTCGCCCTCCGCTTTGTCTCGGGCCGGCCGCCTGTGTTCCACAGGCCGTCCGG
>ERZ773224.4153-NODE-4153-length-11529-cov-3.355848_pt1 | contig 11529 bp, 10 predicted proteins | sample MGYA00580526_ERZ773224 | MGnify/ENA primary metagenome ERZ773224 (study PRJEB29015, sample SAMEA2737743) | human gut metagenome | biome: human gut; feature: human-associated habitat; material: faeces | place: China | collected 2012 ... | reverse complement strand
CTGGTTGTCGCCGAGGTAGTAGAGTGCGGCAACACCGTGGCAGGGAACCACGGCACGGATTTCGGCATCATCTTCAAGTTCTTTAGCAAGATTGAAGACACTGTGGAATTCGCGCCCATCCTTGGTGAGGATGGTACAGCCATTGCGGGTGGGGGTGATGGCGGCAATCATGTCAATATTGAGCATGTCGCCATTGTCGTTGATCGTCAAAAACTGTTTCATATTTATTGTTCTCCTTACTTTTTGAAAAATCAGCTCCGGGGGCAGTTGTTCGATACTGCCCCGGAGCTGTGCCGGTTATCTCCGGACTTTCTTAGCTAGGCCGGCTTAATACAGTTGTTGGGGGATAAAACACCCTTCACACACTTCTCGTAATAAACGTAGAAAAATGGCACCTTCTGAACACCCTCTCTCCAAAAAATTTTTTATTTTTGATTTGAAACTATGCGTCAAGTGACTGCAAAGCCTTGCAACACAAGGAATTGAGCTGTCGAAGAGAAATGAAAAGAATTAAAAAAAGAGAGGACCCCCAGATACCGTTTTGGTATCAGGGGATCCTCGTTTCGATTGTTTCGTTGAGCGCCGGACGTTTTGCGCCAGTGGTTTTCCGTGTCGCTGGCTTTGGAACGCTCCGACTTTCTGCGCCCGGATCAGCAGGCGTGAACCTGCAACCGGATTGCTTCGTATTCAGCATGGCGTTCTGCCTTGTATCGCACAATGTCTTTGCGTTCATTGTAGAATGAAATGTGAGCATCTGTCAATGGATAGACGATCCGATGACAGCGATACTTGTCCGCGTTCTTGCGGATATGAATTCTGGCAAAGTAGGCACAGCCGCAATCACAAGCGGCAGTTGCGATCTGTTTGTCCGAGTTCTGACTGATCCAGTTATCAAATACCACCGGATGTGAACACCCAGGACAGATCCAAGCGCGCCGCATCATGGCAGCGAAGGCCTCCGTCTTTGTGTCAAAGAGATCCTCGTTCATCTCCTGCAGACCGTTTTCTTGACTGTATGGAATGTCCGGGTGATCGTCATTCAGCAGGGAAGGTAGATCCAGATGCCGCAGGACCTGCACGGTATTCATCGCGTCATGGAGCGCGTCATGAGCGGTGCAGGCAGGCTCCTGAATCATATCCATCGCCTGTATCAGTGAGTACTGGCGGCGCTCTTTCACGATTTGCCGACTGAACGCCCGTTGAACATCATACGCCTTCGGCAGATGATAACCTTTGATCTTATGAACGGATATATTCGAGTGCAGAACCTTGAAGTCTTCGTTTCCCCAGGTCAGAAACACCGCGTCCTCGGGGCACCAGGCAGTGAAGTACGCAAAGGCCTGCTTAAACGGAAAGCCGTACGCAAGATCCGCATTCGATATCTGAGTGAGTCGGGATATCTTTCGATGCATGTATGGGTAGTACTTGGGCTTCACCATAACTTTGAATGTATCAACGATCTCCAGCTGCTCATTCAGCTTGACAGCACCGATCTGGATGATCTCCCCATGAAGCCGTACCGGCGTTGTGATCATAGAGCGCATGGAAAACGGCTGGTTCCATTCCAGATCTAATACGATGCAGCACATAAGGCGCCTCCCATATGAACAGGTTCGCGGTTTTTATCAAAAAATGTTGCCTTCACGTTTGCAATCAACGAAGTCTATCCGTAGTCTATCACAGATAGGTGTCCCATAAACAGAACACTGGGTTGTGCCGCCGTGGAAGGAGGCCTGCGAACTGGGGCGGAAACGGCTTGAACGTTGGGGCGTACGGTGCTATTCTTTAGAAAATGGGTGGTTGACAGTACGGAGATCGGAGAGTAGCCATGTGGAAGCTGGGGCGAAAAAAGAGCGCATCGGAAACCGATGAACGGACATTTCCGGCTGAGAAAGAATTCTGGCTGGTGCGGGGAGCATTTCGGGAGTGGCAGGCTGACCGAAGCGGGCAAGGGTACTATGGCCTTTGCGATTGCTGGGCAGAGGCGGTCTGCCCACCGGGAGAACGGTCCTGTCAGGATCGGTTTTACCGGCTCGTCTATGGCCTGACGGAGCGGATGCTGCAAAGCGCGCCCTCGATGGTGCTCGTCGAGGATCTTTCCCGTTCAGATGTCTGGGCGCGGCAGAAAGCGCGCTTCAAGCAGCTGGCGTTGGACAGCGGCGGCGCGGTTTTGGAAGAAATGGGCAAGTGGAAGGACTGCTGTGCGTTCGTGTTTTCTGAAATGCCGGGTTCGTTCCTACGGGACGTTTACTGGTGGATGGCGGAGCATGGGTGCGGAGAGGAAGTTTACGCACAGTACAGCGTGTTGGAGCATGTGGCCGCGGAGGATGCGACCGTCTCCGCACTCAAAGAAAAGACGCGCTTAGACATTTTGATGGATGATACGCACCCGGTCCTGCTCTTGCAGCTTGCCCCGGAGGGCTCGTTCCAGCAGGTAACGGAGGCGCTTGCGTCCGCCTGCGGCCGCGAAGGGTGGACGCTGTGTATGAAATAAACGGCCAGAGCGCGAAAGGCAGACGGAAAGTTGTAGGCGCTCAATAATCATCCAGTAAAAAAGATGCCCGAGGGTCTCGTGTTAACAGAGATCCTCGGGTGAAAATTTTTCGTAGGAAGGAGGGAGGATTGATCGTCTCTCTTCCTTTCCGTCGACGCTGTTTCTGCTCGCCCCCGCGTGGGGGGCGACTTTTCCCCAGCAGCTGGGAGATCACCGTGGTGCTGATTTCTACTCACGCCCCCGCGTGGGGGGGGCGACCGGCCAGTACGCCGTCGATGGAAAACTTGTCCGCCGTATTTCTACTCACGCCCCGCGTGGGGGGCGACCGTAGCCCCTATTCCGTCTGGTCAAACCGGTCTTATTTCTACTCACGCCCCCCGCGTGGGGGGCGACACCAAGCCGAGAACATCTTCCGCACCAACATCCAATTTCTACTCACGCCCCCGCGTGGGGGGCGACGGTCTGCCTCCCGGTCGAAGGCCTTGACTTTCTCCCAATTTCTACTCACGCCCCCGCGTGGGGGGCGACCGGCAACGGTGGCGTGGTCGACGGCTATGTGCTATTTCTACTCACGCCCCCGCATGGGGGGCGACGTGTTTGATCCAGATACGGGCCAACGTCAGCTTGAATTTCTACTCACGCCCCAGAATAGGGGGCGCACACACCGGCGCGGCACGCCGCAGGCAGAAACCGGCGTGTGACAGCCGTGAAAGAGGGATCGGCTCCCAGTCATCCACGGCAGAACCAGTCCTCTCCGTCGGGAAGCGCGTCCCAGACGATCGGGGAGAAGGGATCCGGCTTAAAGCCGATCCGCACGCCGCTGGGCACCTTGTCCAGTTTCACCACGGCATCGTAATCCCGATAGCTGCGGGGATACGCCACCGCAGCCTTTTTTGTGACCTTGACCAAATCAAACAGCTTATGAGCCGGCGCGCAGCCCAGCTTCGCCTGCCGCACTCTCTGCTCAGCGTCGCTGTCCGTGCCAACGTGCTTGAAAATGATCAGCGGAGAAACCACCGCCATCTCGCCCTTGCTGGCGGAGCGGTCATGCTCGTACATATTCAAAATAGACTCAAAGAGGATATTCAGATCTTCTTCGTCAAAGCCCGTTTCCTCTGCCAGATTCGCGCTGACAAAGCCGCGGACCTCATACAGGCCGAAGGGGATGATCTGCTTGCGGCCCATGGTGCGGAGCTTGTCCTCCGACTGGGCTTCCTCCCAAGCCATGTAGTCCTCCACAACAGCGCCATCTTTCACCTTGTCCGCCACCGCCATACGGGTAATGGAAATATCCAGCGGCAGCACCGGGTCCAGGCTCTTGCCGAAGGTGATCTGTACCGGTCCGCGCACCTGCCCGGCATTGGGGCCTGTGGACATGACCGCGCCAAACGCGCGCACATCGTAGAAAAGCTCGCAGGCCTTTTTTCTGCCGGCATAAACAGCCTCCTTGGCTTTCGCGCAGTCCTCCACACCGGCGGCTCGCTTGGCTTCGGCAATGTGGCGGTTGATATTCGTTGCCTGCTGAATGATAATGCCCATTCCGGGCTTGTCCCGGTAGGCCAGCTCTACATAGTTGCGGATGCGGCGTTTGGAAGCGCCGTCCGTCATAAAGCCCTGCATCGTCTGCGGGTCAATGCGGGGCATATTTCCCATATCCGGATCGCCGTTCGGGTTGCAGTTGGAGCACGCCACATAGTAGATGAATTCATATCGATTCTGAATAGCCATGGTAAAGCCTCCCCCTTATTCTTCGGCTGCCGCTTTTTCACCGGCAGCGGAACGTTCTTTTTTCTCCTGACTGAGTTTTGCTCCCATCTGGTAGTATCCCAGCGCGAAATAGGACTGCTGCTCCAGATTCAGTGTGGCGGGAATGGATGTCCCCAGCGCGACGGATACCTGCCGCAGCTTTTCCTGATATTGATCGGCAAGCCATTTGTTCTCCATTTTTTCCAGATGGTGGTTGGAACGGCTGCTGAGCTGGCCGATGACCAGCGCGGGCATCTGAATGGCGGAGGCATAGTAGCGCTCTACAATGCCGGTATTGACATCAGGCATCGCCGCCTTTTGAATTGCCGCGTAAACGGCCATCAAACCGCCGCAGTGATAGGCGGTGCTGGGAAGGTTGAAATTATATTCTTCCAAAATCGGTACCTCCTGATGATTCATTCGATTTTTTCGCAGAAGCCAGACCTTGAGCCATTGGCAGGCCAGACTGTTGGGCAGAGGACTTTGCGCGCTTTGTTTGTCACTGTCGTCACTGCTCAGCAGTTCTGAACGGATATAGGCCAGCGCCTTTGCCGCGACGGCGTCCGGCAGAGTTCCGTTGGAAAGAACGGCCTGAATCACCGCCGGGGTCAATCCGGCCAGTTCCTTGGACAGCCTGTCCAGCGGGCGGGTGTCGCCCTTCTGGAATTTCAGCAGGCGCAGCAGGCGCGCGGTCAGCTTCACCGGTTTGATGTTCCCTGTGCCGGATTGATTGGTCAATGCCAGATCGTCATACCATTGACGCAGATTCCGCCGCAGGTCGGCGTAGCTGCCCCGCTCAAATCTGCGGATCATAACGCGGCTGTTTACGCCGGAAAGAAGCAAAATGTAATAGGATGTGCCGTCCAGATCCGGAGCCGCCTGACCGGAATAGACGCTTTCGGGGACCTGGTCTGCCATGTTCCGCTTAGTGGCCGGATTGACGGGAACTGTTTCCGGCGCCTGCTCTGGCCTGTCAAAGCCAAAGTCAAGGGTACAGAACGGGTCCTCCTCCTGGGCGATCTCCCGGTCGAACCAGTGCACAAACTTCATGCCCGCAAGGATCGGCGCATCCTTCAGCAGATCGTCCAGCGCCGATTTCACCACGCCGAACGCCTCCTCGGAAACGGGCGCGTTGACCGCTTGTTTCTGATTGTAGGAGCAAAATGCCGACTTATCAAAGCAGATCAGAGCATCTCCTTTGGGGTGCCCTCCCACGGCGTGCAGGCCCTGAATGGAGGTGGTCGTCATCATGGGAACCGTGGGCTCGCCGGTGATCAAGCACAGCTCTGTCGGAGAAGCATCCCCCTTGGCAAACCGCTTTCGGTACTCCCGCCACCAACGGCGGATATTTTCAGACTCCACCATTGAGGTTCCGTTGACCCGAAATGAGACCCTGTCACCCGGCTTTATCTTCATGCGGTCCAGCTCTGCCCGGATGGCTTCCGTGATCTCAGGGGTTTCCAACGCTCGGACGCAAGCCTTCAGCAGCGGCTCCTCCTCCGACGCGTCGCGGAGCGTTTCCAGAAAGAAAGCGCTCTTGGCGGCGAGTTTGGCCCCATCCGCCGGTGCGTCGGGAATCACAATGGACCGTTTTTCCACCAGAACGTTGCATTTGTCCCTGCCCTGCGCAAGGCTCCCCATGTCCGGGCAGAGCAGATGCTCATCATCGCCCAGATAAATGCTGACATGGTCGTTGTCCTCTGAAAGGGAGATATATGCCTTGACGGTTTTCTCAATGAAACCGGGGGGCAGCGTCAACTGTCGGCGGAGTCCATAATCATACAGCGCCTTCAGCATGGATCGCCTCTCCTTTCAAAACCTCCGGGCTCTCATAAGGCGGAACGGAAATAACGCCGTTTTCCATCACCGCATGGAACAGAGACATCTGAATTTTGGCTTTTTTGGTGACCTCCACATCTTCCGGCGTAAACAGATCATAGACCATCAGTCCGGCATCCAGAGATTCCTGAATGGGAGGCCGAGTGCCGTCGCTCTCCTCAAAGTAGCAGGTAAATTCCCGCAAGCCCAAGGACGGCTGAAAATAGCATTTTCCGCCGCGGATACGCCGCAGGGCCTGTTCGTACAGCTGCGTTTCACGCCCCACAAAGGCTGGGCGCGGTATGATCGACGCGGCGATGCGATAGCGCACGTTCTGGAGGGCGGTCGTCTGCCGCTGAGTCCGTTCCTCCTCCGCGGAGACCGGCGTTGAACTGACGGTGCATTTGATCTCATTGCGCTTGAAGCTGATATAGCGAATCGGCTCCAGCACCCCGATGCGATCGATCCTCCACAGGAATTCTTTCGGTTTCATGTAGATCGCGGAAAGGATCCCTCTGGCAGCCGACGGGGGAGGGAAGGGGTAAGTCAGCCGTTCCACCTTCGCCTGCGGCATGGTGAAGCAGGCAAAGTCCCCCCAAACCTCGATAACAACTTCCTTCAAATAGAATTCACCTCCGTGATTTGCGCGCCCCGTCCCGTTTTCCAGGCAGGGCGGTCAAATCATACTCTATATATTTCTACTCATCAGCTATTTAGCTGTCGTATATAGCATAAAACAATGCACAAGAAAGTCAATGAAAAACCTCCTCTTTTATGTACATAAATCACAATAGCACGCTATGTGTCCGATAAAAAGGACACATAGCGTGCTATGACGTAAACATTTCAGAATATTGACTCAAAGCTTTCTTCCTGCGGCAGATGTAAGCCAAGCTCGTCGGAATACAAATCGGTATACTGCGGGCAAAGCAGAAAGACGCCGCTGCCCGCGGTCTGTGTTTTCCCGTGACCGGCAAAGGGGATTTCCTCCGCGTAAATCTTCAAATTCTTAGCAAAGCAGGTCACTGTAATGGGTGCCGCTTCCTTTAATAACGCGTGGGTAACGCCCTCATCCCGCATCCGCTTGGCAATGCTTGTATAAGACACATCGGTGTCGCTGTAAGGGACGATCACTTGAGCACCGGCGTTGTCGATCAGCCGGTATTCCGCGGCGGTTTGCGCAAAGGAACGGCTGTCAATGGCAGCCCGCAGCTTCTGCTTGTCTTTTTTGCCGTGAAACAGCCGCCGGTAGTATTCCCGGACATTCTCCGGGTCATGGATGGAAAACGGCGGCCCCATCTCCCGCACCGTGACGGCGGCATTGCTGTACCATTGATCCGGATAGGGCATCCGCGGGTCAGCCGGGCAGAAAACCGTCACGCGTCCCATCGCCCCGCCGTTTCGGTTGCACCGCCCGGCAGCCTGAATGATGGCGTCCAGCGGAGCCAAGGCCCGGTACATCGTCCGAAAATCCAAGTCTACACCCGCTTCGATGCATTGGGTCGCCACCACCCGGCACGGAAGATTGTTTTTCAGCCGCTCCCGGATGCGCTTGATCTGCTTGCTCCGATGAGCGGGGCACAGATCCGTGGTAAGGTAAAAGACGGTATCCTTGGGGCAGAGCTCAGAAAGCCTGCCGGCGATCTGCCGCGCATGGCGGCGCAGATTAACAATGGCGCAGACGCTGTCCTGTCCGGACATCTCCTCCGCAATGGTTTCCAGCGGTGTGTCTTCTCCAAGCCGCCAATCTACCATCACCCGCTGCAGGGCGCGGAACATCTCCCCGGACTCCGGCAGAATTTCTCTCGGCCTCCAGGTCAGGTCTTTTCGCGCGGAGAAATCCGGCTGCGTTGCCGTAGAAAATACCATTGTCGTGTGGTATCGGCCGCACAATTCATTTACTGCCTGCAGTGTAACCGAGGTCAAATCGGCAGGCAGGCTCTGCGCTTCATCAAACAGTACGACGCTGTTTGCGATGTTGTGGAGCTTGCGGCAGGCAGCGGGCCGGTCTGAAAACAGCGATTCAAAAAAGCGGACGGACGTCGTGATGATGACCGGCGCGCTCCATCTGGCAGCCAGCTCCCATGCGTCCTCCGGCAGATCGCTCTGGCTGTGATCGATCAGAACATTGGGGATTATTTTTGAATAGACCTCCGCGCTTTGCTCCGCCAGGGTCAAAAAGGGAAGGACCATGATGATGCGCTGCTTTTCGTGCTCCAGACAGTGCTGCAGGGCAAAATGCAGAAGAGCAAGCGTCTTTCCGGTCCCGGTAGGCGCCGTCAGTGTGTAAAGCCCTTCCGGCTCCTCGCCCATTTTTCCGCACTGCTCAAATACCCGGTCCCGATATGTGTTCAGGCTCCTGTCCGCCGTGGATGATTGCCGGATGCCGTTTCGGTATTCATCCAGCTTTTTCAAAAGCAGCTGCGGATCAAAGCTGCTGTTTTCCGCACGATCCAAATAGGTGCTGTCATCATTTAGGGCAGAGGCCGTATAGTCTGCGTCCACCAGACAGGAAAACAGCATCCGGGTATACAGCATGGACTCCAATTCAGCAATGGGCGGAGCGGAAAGCATCGGCGGTTTGAAGGAAGGAAAGTCTTTCCTGAATGCGGCGTTTGCCGCTTGCAGCTGCTCTGTATCTTCGATGGCAGGCGTCTTTCCGCCGTTTCCGCAGGGCCTTTTGCGCGGATCGGCAACGGCGTGCAGTTCGCTACGGATCTCGTCGTAAGCCACAAGACCGTTATGATGGCCGTTGACCGCCTCGATGACCGGACGCGCGCCAACGCTGCCCCTGTAAATGGCTTCCAAATAGCACGCGCCGCCCATGGCGTGGTCAATTCCAACTCGAGTACCGCCGAGTACCTCCTGAAACGCCTGAGAGTACTTTCCGAAATCATGCGTCTGTCCCGCCAGCTTTGCGGCCGTGGCCAGACCCATGGGCGTCCCAAACTTCTGGGCAAGCTCCGCAACTGCCTGTAAGTGCTCTTTTACCGTCTGCTGATACCCCTGCGGATTTGGAGATTTCGCGTAATAGATCATGTCATCATCCATGATAGCTCCTGTTCCATTCGGCGTCGACCCTCAGGGCAAACTGTTCTTCAAACCTAAGATGGCTATCAGCAGCCGGATTGTTCAGTTGGTGCTCAAATCAAGGGTTCCTCCGAAAATTGTTCAAGGAACTCCAAGGCTTCGGCCACCTCCGGGTCCAGTTCAATGTCGACCCGCACGGAATCGTTTTTTTGCGGGGGTTTGTCTGGCTGCATGGCCATGAGCTGCAAGGCGGCTTTCTGGCTGGCGTTAAAACCGATGGCATCCCCAACTGCGGCGCCAAAAGGCATAGCGTTCCAAAAGTCCATAATACCCCTCCTTTTTTACAGTATAGCGGTTAAAAGGCGAGAAAACAAGGCCGGTTCAATTGAAATGACTGTGTGGAGGCTATTCAGCTCCGGCTTGACGGGTATGGACTGGTGATGGTTCTCAGCGTATGACCTTCCGCGACAGCAGTACCAAGAAGTAACTTGTGGAAGTGACGCCGAGGAAAGCTTCTGCCAGAGACACCATTTTTGTAATGGTATTCAGCGGAAATAAATCGCCGTAGCCAACAGCGAAAAAGGTTATCCCGCTTGCGTAGATATGCTCAAGCCACGTGCTTGCGCCATGGAAGGACAGAAAGGGTGCGCAATAATATAGCGTACCAAACAGCACGATCACCGCAAGGATCACCAACAGCATTCTGAATGGTTTGGTCCCATAGCCGCTTATGCCATCGAGCATATATCGCCCTGCCTTTTTCAGACGATTCCGCTCACATTTCGTTTTAGATCTCTGAAAATAGAGATGGCAGATGTCCTCATTCTCATACTCGCCGGTTTGCCTGAAATTCTCTTTTAACATGAGCAGCTGCGCGGGATCGCTGGAGGATGCGGCGGTAAGCGGTGGAATTGCGGATACAAAATTCGTGAAGCAGATCCTTCCCGTATTGATCGTCCCGGAAAGGGTGAGGGTTTGGGCTTGCGGCACAGAGAGCTTCCATACAGCCGCGTTTATGCAGTCATCTATATGGAGCTCCTGTATATGGCCGCCGATCTCGGCATACTCGAGAAATTTACACCGCTGAAACGTTAAGGAATCAATATGTGCCTCTCTGATATCCACGGTGTCGATTTCCGCATTTGTTATCGTGACGGTATTTGCCGCGGCTTTCACAAAACAGATCTCTTTAAATGTAGTGGGAAGAGGATCTAATGAAATAGTCGTGTTGCTGGTTTTGGCGCATAAGAAATTCAGGGAAAGGCTTTGCGACATCAGCATCGTATCTATTTTTACGGTATCCGCTTTTATATAACTGAAAGAAATTTCCGGAGAAAAGTACGGATTTCCTCCGCACGCGATCATTCCAACAGAAATATTGGAATGATCAAAGCGCGCAAAATCGAATACAAGATTTCCCTGTTCAACGCTTAAATTGCAAAGATCCAGATTGAGGTTGAAAAAGCCCGAATAGGAAAAATCCATATCACCCTTTTTCAGTTTTGACTGCATGATGTGGAAGTAAGCCGGTTCCCCGTGGTTATTCAGCAGGGCGCACCGCGCGGAAAAGCCTTCACGTTCCGTATAGGGAAGTGATTCCACCTCATAAGGCAGTTCATCCCCAAGCCATGCGAAGTCATCGATATATGTATAATTTAAATTGATCTCTTTTCCGGCAGAATAGTACTCGGCCAGCTTTTCGTAATCAGGGAGCTGTAGCTGTGCGATTTGAGTAACATGACCAGCCTCATCCTTTTGGTAAATCGCTGCACTGATGCCGGAGCCGACATTTGAAACCGTTGACGGGTAGATGCCTTCCGTCTGTCTGTTTGTGATTTTCTTCTTCCAGATCCAAAACTCCTGATTTGGATTTTCGACTTTTTCAACAAAAATTTGCATGATACGCTCCTTGCGGCCTTTGTAAAAATGATTTGCGCGTGGGTGAAAAGACGGCCAATATGACGGTAACGGGACGCATGCGCGTCCCGTTACCGTTGTTTTCTATGCGGTTTTGCGCGGCGCGGACGGCGCGGGGCAGGGGGGGGAGATCAGCCGTCCAGACCGGCTTTCAGGGCTTCCACCGTTCGCCGCAGTTCTTCCAGATTGGCAAGGCAGGTGTCCAGCTTTTTTCGGGCGGTGGTGCGGTCCACGTCGGCGGAGAGATCCAGCGCCTTCAGCTGGGCGGTAGAACGCCGGACGGCCCGGCCAAAGGAATCCACCGTCCGCAGAGGATTGGCGGCCGGGGCGGGCTTGGGCGGAGGCGGGGGCAGCTCGGCGGCCATCACCCGGCGGTGTCCGCTGATGATGCGCCATGTGTTCTCGCCGTCGGGCGTGACCACGATGTCCTCCAAAAAGCCGTCCTGCTCCACTTTCCGCAGAATGTGGCCAAGATTATCCTATCATGACACACGAAACGGGGCAACATTATTGACAAGGTGAAC
>ERZ773224.4150-NODE-4150-length-11535-cov-2.513502_pt1 | contig 11535 bp, 10 predicted proteins | sample MGYA00580526_ERZ773224 | MGnify/ENA primary metagenome ERZ773224 (study PRJEB29015, sample SAMEA2737743) | human gut metagenome | biome: human gut; feature: human-associated habitat; material: faeces | place: China | collected 2012 ... | reverse complement strand
AAAGGGGGGAATCATCATGGCAAAAACTGTAGTAAGAGAAAACGAATCTTTAGATGACGCTTTACGTCGTTTTAAAAGACAAGTATCTAGAACAGGTACCCTTGCTGAAGCTCGTAAAAGAGAATTCTATGTTAAACCAGGATTAAAAAGAAAATTAAAATCTGAAGCAGCAAGAAAAAATAATAAAAAAAGATAATAAAAATACAGCCTTCTTGGCTGTTTTTTTATGCCGTTTTTTCATTGAAAAAATAAGTATCATTTAGTATACTTTATATGATAAAAATAAAGATGTTTTTAATCGAAAAAGGGAGAAACTATGAAAACTGTATTAAAAAATGGAAATGTTTTTTACCAAAATAAAATTCAAAAATTAGATGTAGAAATTGATGGTGAAACAATTAGTCAAATAGGTCATGATTTAGATGGTGAAAATATAATTGATTGTACAGATCTTTTAGTAACACCAGGTTTTGTTGATCTTCATGTTCATTTACGTGAACCAGGATTTGAACATAAAGGAACTATTAAAACAGAAACTTTATCTGCTAAATATGGAGGATATACGCATATTGTAGCGATGGCTAATACAAATCCATGTATGGATGATAAAGAAACTATTGAAGATTTTATTCAAAGAGTTCAAAAAGATAGCTCTATTCATACATATACTTATAGTGCTATTACGAAAGATTTAAAAGGACAAGAGCTTGTTGATTTTAAAGAAAATAATGCTTTTGATATTGTACAAGGATTTTCTGATGATGGAAAAGGTGTTCAAAGTAAAGAAATGATGGCAAAAGCCATGAAAGAAGCAAAAGCAATCAATAGTATTATTGTTGCTCATTGTGAAGATGAAGGAGAACTTGAAAAAGGAGCATGTATTAACTTAGGACGTGTTTCTAAAGAAAATGGTCTTGTAGGAATCAATAATGCTTCAGAATATAATCATGCTTTACGTGATTTACAATTATCTAAAGAAATTGGTAATCGTTATCATATTTGTCATATTTCTACTAAAGAAACTGTGGCAGGATTAAGAGAATATCGAAAACAAGGACTTCCTGTTTCAGGAGAAGCTTGTCCACATCATTTGATTTTAACAGATGAAAATATTAAAAACTTAAATCCAAATTATAAAATGAATCCACCACTTCGAAGTAAAGAAGATTTAGATGCTTTAATTGAAGGACTTAAAGATGGAACAGTGACATGTATCTCAACAGATCATGCACCTCATAGTGATGGAGAAAAATTAAAACCAATTGATCAAGCACCATTTGGTATTATAGGTAATCAACATGCTTTTAGTTTAGTTTATACATATTTAGTTAAGAAGAATTTGTTAGATTTAGAAACTGTTTTAAAATGTATGACAGTCAATCCAAGTCAAGTAATTGGATTGGATCATGATATGGCTGTTGGTAAAAAAGCTAATATTGCTATCATTGATTTAAATGAAGAATATACGATTACGAGAGATAATATTTATTCAAAAGCAAAAAACACACCATTTTTAGATACAAAATGTTTTGGTTTAGTGAAGTATCATATTTTAGATGGAAAAATAGAAAAATTATAGGAGGAATTTATGAACTATCAAGGGTTAATGGAAATTACAAAAATTGAAAACATTGCAGATGATGTTTATGAAATGACTTTAAAAGGAGACGGGGCTAAATATATTAGCCAACCAGGTCAATTCATTAATATTAAGATTAATGAAAGTTTACAACCTTATCTTAGAAGACCAATGTCTATTTCTGATTATGATGAAAATACAATTGTGATTGTTTTTAAAGTTGTTGGTCAAGGAACAGAAATTTTAAAGAATAAACAAATTGGAGATCAATTGGATTGTTTAATTGGTTTAGGAAATGGTTTTACTGTTCAAGAAGGAAAAGCTTTACTTATTGGTGGAGGACTTGGAACACCACCTCTTTATAACTTAGGTAAAAAATTAAAAGAAAAAGGTGTAGAAGTCACAACTGTTTTAGGATTTTCTTCTAAAAAAGATGTTTTCTATATTGATAAATTCCAAGAATTTGGAGATGTATTAATTGCGACAATGGATGGTTCTTTAGGTGTTAAAGGAACAGTTATTGATGTTATTAAAAAAGCTAATTTAACATTTGATCATTATTATACATGTGGACCTGAACCAATGTTAGATGCGCTTGCTTTAAATTATCCAGAAAACGGACAACTTTCTTTTGAAGCAAGAATGGGATGTGGTTTTGGAGCTTGTATGGGATGTTCATGTAAAGTGAAAACAAAACCTTATAAACGTATTTGTGTAGAAGGACCAATTTTATTAAGTGAGGAGGTTATTGTAAATGGTTAATTTAAAAGTTAAACTTCCAGGTTTAGAAATGAAAAATCCAGTGATTCCAGCATCAGGCACTTTTGGATTTGGTTATGAATTTACAAGATTCTATGATATTAATGTTTTAGGAAGTATCATGATTAAAGGAACAACACTTGAACCACGTTATGGAAATCCTTTACCACGTATTGCGGAAGGGCCAAGTGGAATGCTTAATGCAATTGGACTCCAAAATCCCGGTGTTGATGCGGTCATGTCTCATGAGCTAGAAGAACTTCGTAAATGTTATAATGATAAAGTCATTGCGAATATCGGAGGAAGCTGTGTTGATGATTATGTTGAAACTGCAAAACGTATTTCAACACATGATATGGTAGGAGCGTTAGAACTTAATATTTCTTGTCCAAATGTTCATAGTGGAGGTATTCAATTTGGTACAAATCCACAAATGGCTGCGGATGTTACACGTAAAGTAAAAGCAGTTTCTCAAAAACCGGTTTATGTTAAACTTTCTCCTAATGTAACAGATATCGTTGAAATGGCAAAGGCTGTAGAAGAAGCTGGAGCTGATGGAATTACAATGATCAATACTTTAGTAGGTATGCGTTTTAATATCAAAACTGGAAAACCGATTATCGCTAATGGAACAGGTGGTTATTCAGGACCAGCTATTTTCCCAGTAGCTTTACGTATGGTTCATCAAGTAAGTAAAGCTGTTAAGATTCCAGTAATTGGTATGGGTGGTATTTCAAGTGCCCATGATGTTATTGAAATGATGGTTGCAGGCGCAAGCGCTGTGGCGATTGGTTGTCAAAACCTTGTTGATCCATATGCTTGTTATAAAATTATTCAAGATTTACCAAAAGAACTTGAAAAACTTGGTGTTGAAGATATTAATGATATCGTTGGCTTATCAGATCAATATTAAAAAGAGAAATGAAAGATTTCTCTTTTTCTATCATTATCCATGTAATATAATAAGATAAATAGGGGTGAAATAAATGGATTTAGATACATTGTTAAATAAAAATCAAAAAGAAGCAGCAACGTATTTAGATAGTCACTTAAGAATTATTGCGGGGGCAGGTTCTGGAAAAACAAGAGTCGTGACTTATCGTATTGCACATTTAATACAGGATGTAGGAATTGATCCTCGTTCTATTTTGGCAATTACTTTTACCAATAAAGCTGCTAACGAGATGAAAGAAAGAGTGAATGAAGTTGTAGGTATTCATGGAAGTGGAACACTTATTTGTACGATTCATTCTTTATGTGTGAGATTTTTAAGACAACATATTAATGTTTTAAATTATCCAAGTAATTTTACAATTATGGATGAAGAAGATCAAAAAGCACTTATTAAAAAGCTTTATACACAATTAGAAATAGATGCAAAAGTTATTTCTATTAAAAGCATGATCAATACAATTTCTTCGTATAAAACAGCGAGAGTTTCTCCACAAAGAGCTATTGAATTAGCTGGACAATTTTCAGGAGAACTCAAAAAAGCAAAAGTCTATGAAGCCTATGAAAACTATAAAGAAGATCATTTCTTATTAGATTTTGATGATTTATTATTAAAAGCAGTTTATATTTTGGATAATTATCCAGATATATTAGAAAAATGGCAAAGAAAATTCCAATATATTCATGTAGATGAATTCCAAGATGTAGGTGAAATTGAATATCATTTAGTTCAATTATTATCAAAATATGCCATTGTTTGTGTCGTTGGAGATCCTGATCAAACAATTTATAGCTTTAGAGGAGCAGATGTTCATTTTATTTTAGATTTTGATAAAGATTTCAAACCTAATAAAACAATTATTCTTGATCAAAACTATCGTTCAACTGGAAATATATTAAAAGTATCAAATAATTTAATTCGTAAAAATAGTCAACGTTTAGAAAAGAATCTTTTTACTAAACAAACAGGTGGGGAAGATGTAATTCACCATGTTGCTAAAAGTGAAGAAGAGGAAGCTAATTGGATTGCTAATAAAATCGAAGATATTGTAAATAATCAAGATGGGGTTAATTATCGTGATATTGCAATTTTATATCGTGCAAACTATTTATCACGTACGATTGAACAAGTATTGATTCGTAAAGGAATTGATTATCGTATTTTTGGGGGGTTAAAATTCTTTAATCGTAAAGAAGTTAAAGATGCTTTAAGCTATTTAAGACTTGTTTGTAATCAAGAAGATTTAGCGTTTGAAAGAATTATTAATACACCAGCTAGAGGTATTGGTAAAAAAACATTAGAAAATATTCAATTAGTAGCACTTAATCATCAAATTTCACTTTATGATGCTTTAACGCTTCATAGTGATGAAATTAGACTATCTAATAAATCTAAAAAAGAAGTGCGAATTTTAGTTGAAGCAATTGAAAAAGCAAGACGTTCAACTTTACCATTACATGAAATGTTTGAACAATTAATGATTGATGTAGGCTACATTGATATGTTAAAAAATGATTTAGAAGATAATCGAATTGATAATATTCATGAATTACAACGTTCTATTTATGATTTCCAAGCTTCCCATGAAGATGCACCAACTTTAGAAAATTATCTACAAGATATTTCTTTATATACAGATAATGATTCTATTGATCAAGGGCAATATGTTTCTTTAATGTCTATTCATATGGCTAAAGGTCTAGAATTTGATTATGTCTTTGTTTTAGGCTTATCTGAAGGAATTTTCCCAAGCTTTAGAAGTTTAGCTGAAGATGGAGATGATGGTCTTGAAGAAGAAAGAAGACTCGCATATGTAGCCTTTACAAGAGCGAGAAAACAGCTTTTCTTAACAGATAGTGAAGGATTTAGTTTTGTAACAGATTCACCTAAAATTTCTAGTCGTTTCATTGATGAAGTAGGAAATGAAGGAATTGTTCATAGCGGAAGTAAGCCTCGTTTTAAAACAACAGATTATATACCTAAACAAACAGTGTCTAAAGCAGAATTAATTGGAGATAATAAAGTTGATGATTGGAAAGTAGGAGACCTTGTAAATCATGATATTTTTGGTAAGGGTGTTGTTGTTAAGGTCAATAAGAATATTTTAGATATTGCTTTTGAGCTTCCAGCAGGACTGAAGTCTTTAATGGCCAATCATAAAGCATTAAAAAAACTTACAAATTAGAGAATTCTTAGAATTCTCTTTTTAGTATTATTTTGTTATAATAAAAAAGATTTTAAAAAGGAGTAAGAATATGGATGATTTAAAAAGATATGAAGAATTAGTAAAAACAATTGAATATCATAATGATTGTTATTACAACCAAGACGATCCAAAAATAAGTGATTATGAATATGATATGATGATGAAAGAACTTAAAAAAATAGAAAAGGATCATCCTGAATTTGTCACACCAAATTCACCAACACAACATGTTGGAGGAAGTGCTAAAAGAGAAGCAGGAGTTTTAGTAAGACACCGTGTTCCAATGCTTTCTTTACAAGATGTTTTTTCTAAAGAAGAAGTCCAAGAATTTGTGAAATCAATGCAAGAGACGTTAGTTGATCCAGTCTTTGTTGTTGAATATAAAATAGATGGTCTTTCAATGGCTTTAAGATATGAAAATGGTCTTTTAACAACGGCTATTACTCGTGGAGATGGAATCATTCAAGGAGAAGATGTAACCGTTAATGCTAAAGTAATCAAAGATGTTAAAAATAAATTAAAGGAACCTATTGAATATCTTGAAGTACGTGGTGAAGTTTATATGACAAATGAGGCCTTTGATAAAGTAAATGAAATTCAAGAGCTTAATAATAAAAAAACTTTCGCAAATCCTAGAAACTGTGCGGCAGGAACATTACGTCAATTAGATAGTCGTATTACAAAACAAAGAAATCTTTCTATGTTTATTTTTAATATTCAAGATATTCGAGGAAAAGAAATTACGAGTCATAGTCAAGGTTATGAATATTTGAAAAAACAAGGAATGAAAGTCATTGATAATTATCAAGTATGTCACAATTTTGAAGAAGTATGGAAAGCAATTGAAATGATTGGTGAAAGCAGAGATCAATTAGGCTATGATATTGATGGAGCAGTTGTTAAAATTGATAGCTATGCACAAAGACAACAATTAGGGCAAACAGCCAAAGTGCCTCGTTGGGCCGTGGCTTATAAATATCCGCCAGAAGAAAAAGAAACAAAGCTTTTAGATATAGAACTTTCAGTTGGAAGAACAGGTAGAATTACACCAACAGCTATCTTTGAACCAGTCCGTTTATGTGGAACAACGGTTTCAAGAGCAACGCTTCATAATCAAGATTTTATTGATAGTTTAGATGTACGTCTTGGCGATACAATCATTGTTTATAAATCAGGAGAAATCATTCCTAAAGTAAAAGGTGTCAATAAAGATAAAAGACCTGCAGGAAGTGTTCCTTATCAAATAGGAAATACGTGTCCTGTATGTGGGGCACCAACGTATCAAGAAGAGGGGACAGTTGATATTAAATGTTCTAATCCTACATGTCCAAGTAAACTAGTTAGAAATGTTGTTAATTTTGTAGGAAGAGATGCCATGGATATTAAAGGTTTTGGTTTATCATATGTTGAAACTTTAATAGATCAAGGGTATATTCATGATGTCAGTGATATTTATATTTTAAAAGATAAAAGACAAGAACTTTTAGATAAAAAGGTAATTGGTCTTGTTAAAAGTACAGATAATTTATTAAATGCCATTGAAAAAAGTAAAGAAAATGATGCAACGAAGGTTTTAACTGCTTTAGGTATTTCAAATATTGGTAAATCGGCTGCAAAATCTTTAATGAAGAAATTTAAAACGATGGATCAATTGATGAATGCTTCTTATGAACAACTTGTTGAAGTCAATGATATTGGTGATACCAGTGCACAAATTTTAATTGATTATTTTAAAGATGAAAAGAATAAAGAAATCATTCATAAATTAGAGCACTATGGATTAAAGATGGAAATTGAAGATACTCAAAGTTCATCTATATTAGAAAATATGACTTTTGTTGTTACAGGAACACTTCCTACATTATCTAGAAAAGAAGCAGCTACTTTAATAGAAAATAATGGTGGTAAAGTTTCTGGATCCGTTTCTAAAAAGACAACCTATTTATTAGCAGGGGAAAATGCAGGTAGTAAGCTTACAAAAGCACAATCTTTAAATATTCCAGTTTTAACGGAAGAAATGTTTATGGAAATGATAAAATCATAATTTTATGCTATAATGTGCCAAAAAAGGAGGGTGCTCATGAAAAAACTATTTACAGTTATATTATGTTTACTTCTTTGTACAGGATGTACGTCAAAAACAAGTAAAAAAGAAACAAAAAGTAGCCAAGATACATCATCTACTGATTCTTTAGATGATTCATTTTATCCTATTGTTAATTTAGGAACGAATCTTGTAAGAGAAACTTTTTATCAAGATTTTTCTTCCTCTGAAGATTTTCAAACAATAGGAAGAAGCTTTATCGACAGATTATTTCTCTACTTCAGATTATTATATGTCTGAGGGTCTACAACTTGTTCAAAATGATAAAAATCAACTTTTAAAGAAAGAAAAATATTCTTTACAACCATTAAATGGAGAATTAGTTGATGGTCAAGAAATTAATAAGATGGTAGAAAATATTAGTGAACAAGATTATTATGAAAAAAGTGGAGATAAGTATACTTTAAAAGGAATGTCTATAGCGATTATTCTAGATCCAAAAGGTGGAACGAATGCAACTTTATCTGAAGGAAGTATAGACAGTTACGCAAAAGAAACGATTTCTAGATTGTATAAGTACTTACAAACAAAAAAATCTGTGAAAGATATTCCTACTTTTATTGCTGTTTATCGTCAAAATGACAGTGAAGAAAATAGTTATAATGGACGCTTTATTTATAGTAGTTATTGTCAAAATGGAAAAGTTGGAAATATTAAAGCTTTAGATTATGCTACTTATATTTTTACAAGTGACGAAGCAAATAAAGCAGATGAAGCTCTATATTCACAATTTTCGGTTTTTAAAAACAATGTAAAAAATGCTTCAACTGAAGCTGTTGGTGTTGTAGGTTATGGGAAATATAAAGATGGTTCAATTCAAAGTTTAAAAATTCAAATTACTGCGAGTGTAAAAAGTTATACAGAACTTATTTATGTAGTAGAAACAGTTGCAGACCAAATGGATAATCATTTTTCTGGATTTGATAGTTATGCAGTGATTAATGATCAAGATGGATTGAAAGCTGTTGTGATTAAAAATGCTGGAAAGGATGCACAAAGTACATTGTTGTATTAATGATAGACATTTGATACAATGATAGAAGAGAAGGTGAAAGAATGGCAAGAGAAAGATTTTCTTTTGATGATACAATCGAATTTGATAAAGATGAATTAAAACCAAATAATGATATTCATGCAAATCATACAGGGAAATTTACATTTGATGATGAAGTAAAGGAGAAAAAGGTGGCTAAACCAAAAAAGAAAAAGAGAAAGCTTAAAATATGGCATGTTGTTTTAACTTTATTTGTTGTTGCAGTAGTTGCTTTTTTCCTTTATATTTTTGTTTTTTCAGGAAATAATAATGGACCTGTTTATGGAGAAAGATGTGTGAAATTATTATCTGTTGATAAAAATGCAATTACTCAAGTTGAATCACAAATAGAACAAGATGAAAATATTCAAGATGTTGCAATTAAAGTTAGTTGTCGTACAATTAAGCTTACTTATCAATTATCAGATAATATTCAAGTTGATACTGCTAAATCTTTAGTTGAAAATTCTTTACATACTTTTGATGATGCAATGGGACAAAGTAAAGAAGATGGTGCTGCATGGTCACAACTTTTAAATAAAGCAAATGGACGTTTACAATATGATTTAGAAATTATTGTAAAATCTAATGGTGAAAGTGATTTCCCATTATTTGGAACAAAACATGCAGGTGTTGATGCAATTACCTATACAGGTCAAAATGTTAAAGATCAAGCATCAGCAGATAAAGCAATTCAAAGACAAGCAGAAGTCGATGCAGCAAATAAAGCTGCCGCAAATAATAATCAATAAACGAGCTCAGCTCGTTTTTTTGGAGGAAAAAATGAAGAAAAATGATTATTTTATAGGAGAATGTGTTGATCAATCTCATGATGGAAAAGGAATCGTTAAATATGAAGGATTTACTTATTTTGTAAATGGCATGATTACAGGGGAAGTTGGACAAATTAAATGTATTAAAATGTTAAAAAATTATGGAGTAGGAAGATTAATTGAATTACAAAAGCCTTCACCTGAAAGAGTGAATCCTAAATGTCATATTTATCAAGGATGTGGTGGATGTCATTTAATGCATTTATCAAGTAAGGGACAACAAGCTTTTAAAACTAAACGTGTAAAAGATTGTATGGAAAGAATTGGACATCTTGATGTGGATGTTCAACCTTGTTTAATGCAAGAAAATCCATGGTATTATCGTAATAAAGTACAAATGCCTTTAGGCTATGATAAAAATGGACAACTTGTTACAGGTTTTTATAAACAAAAAACCAATGATATTATTGCTTGTAATGAATGTTTGATTCAAAATGAAGAATCTAATGCAGTGATTCAAAGAGTGAAAGAACTCTTTGTAGAGTACAATATTAAACCTTATGATAAAGTAACACATCGAGGAAATATTAAACATATTCTTACAAAAAAAGGCTATCATAGTGAAGAATTCATGCTTTGTTTTATTACCTATCAAAAAACAATCAAGCATATTGATCAAATTGTAGAAATACTTATTCAAGAATTTCCACATATTAAAACCATTATTCAAAATATTAATGAAAGACATGATAATGTCATTTTAGGTGATGAAGAAAAGATACTGTATGGAAAAGGTTATATTTATGATACATTATTAGACAATCAATATAAAATTTCCTTAAAATCATTCTATCAAATCAATCCTATTCAAGTAGAAAAACTTTATCAAACAGCGATTGATTTGGCACATCTTACAAAAGAATCAACTGTTTTAGATGCGTATTGTGGAATTGGAACCATTACCCTTTCACTTGCAAAACATGTAAAGAAAGTCTATGGAGTCGAAGTTGTTCCTCAAGCTATAGAGGATGCTAAAAATAATGCTTTACTTAATAAAATAGATAATGCAGAATTTGTCTGTGATGATGCTGGAAAATATATGGTCGAGCTTGTTAAGAAAAATACCCATTTAGATGTTGTTTTTGTTGATCCACCACGAAAAGGATGTTCAGAAGAATTCTTAGAACATTTATTACAGGCAAGTCCAAAAGAAATTATTTATATTTCATGTGATGTAGCCACTCAAGCAAGAGATGCTAAGTATTTAAATGAACACGGGTATACAATTACACATTGCCAACCAGTAGATATGTTCCCGCATACTTTCCACATAGAAAATATTTTAAGATTTGAAAAAACAACGGATAGATAAGATCATGGTAGGAGTAATGCTCTTACCATGTTTTTATATAAAAATTGATTAAGTTTATAGCTTAACCTATAATAATATTAGATTACTTATTAAGAAAATAATACTAGATTTACTGGAGGATGTTATGAATACATTGAATAAGAAGATAGAACTGTTGAAAAAAATAGCACTACGATTTAACGATGCTAATATAACATGGGCTTTAGGTGCATCTATGCTACTTTATTTTAAGAAAATAACAATTGAATTTCATGATATAGATTTGATGATTGCGAATGAGGATGTTGAGTCTGTACAAAAAATTTTGTCTGAAATGGGAGAAATTCAACCACCAAATCCTAATTCAAAATATAAAACGAAGTCATTTATGGAATTTATCATAGATTCTATAGATGTAGATGTGATGGCAGGTTTTTCTATTGTAAGTGATGGAAAAGTTCATGATTGTTCTTTACATAAAGAACAAATAGTGGAATGGATGACTTTGGAAAATACGAAGATTCCACTTCAATCTCCAATATTGTGGTGTGAGTATTACAGATTAATGGGACGAAAAGAAAAGGTTGATGTGATTGAAAGTGCGCTAGCAAACAACTGATTTTAGAATTGTTTTAATTATTAAAGAAATATTCAAAATCTAAATGCATTAATGATAAACAATATGAATCATATTGACATGAAGGTTAAGTCTTTTGAAAATAGACAAATGGTAGAATGATGTTTTAATTTAAGAAATCATATGGATTTCTTTTTCTTA
>ERZ773224.4145-NODE-4145-length-11555-cov-6.148087_pt1 | contig 11555 bp, 8 predicted proteins | sample MGYA00580526_ERZ773224 | MGnify/ENA primary metagenome ERZ773224 (study PRJEB29015, sample SAMEA2737743) | human gut metagenome | biome: human gut; feature: human-associated habitat; material: faeces | place: China | collected 2012 ... | reverse complement strand
CATAACACGAGTTTCGGGGCATGGAAGGCGAAAGCTTTTCATGCCCCGAAATGTTATTAAATAAAATCGACTAGCTTTAAGGAAATAAATAGTTTTCCACCCAATGTGAGTGTATCGAGTTTTATTGAATATTTAAAAGAAAGTCAATAGTAATGATTTTTGACAGACATGTAAATTTGAAATATAAATTGGAAAAATTTTATTTTGAGTTTACCATTTTATCTTGATTTAGTTATGATATAAAATATATGTATAAATATGACAATATTGTTTTAGAATTAGAAAATTATGATACAATTAAGAAAAATTTTGCCTTGGAACAAAAATATCTTTAAGTGAAAGAGATGAGGAGTGAAGTAATGGTTGAGCGTAAAGTGCAAAGTGGCTATATAATAGGTATGGATAAATCATACATATTTACATACGACGGAGATTTGTTACAGTTAGTTCCAAAGGATGAAGAGTCAATAAAACCATATGATTGCTTTAAGAATATGAATATGAATTATGATGTACTGGAGGGAAATACTATTGGGTTTGATAAAGTATTCTTTTTGAATTGCCATTTAAAAGTGTATTTGTCAGGCTATATTGCAAAGCCCGCTGGATATGTATGCTTTAGCAATAATGAGAGAAAATTTGATGTGATTACTTTTAAGAGTGGAATAATAGATTATTTTTATCGACCAAATCATATTATTGACAAAGAAAATACTCAGTATGATTATAATACAGGTGAAGCAGCATTGAAATTAAAAACATTTGATAAGACTAGTAAAGAAATTGAAGTTGAAGTGGCTGGGAAAAAAGCAAAGTTGATGTTAAGCGTTACTTTGCCGGTAGAACCAGTATATATGCAAATAGATTATAATCTAGGAAAACCTAAATCTATATTTCAATTAGTATTTAATGAACCAGTAGATATAGAGGATTTTAGAGAAGTATATATGTGGATTTATAATTTGATGGTATTTCTTAATTTTCGTAAAGATATAAGTTTGGGGCAAATTGAATTTGGAAAAATAAATGAAGAAAATAGTATTGGAAAGATCGGATATTTATATTTAAATGAAAAAAGAAAAAATAATATTACGAATATAGATAGAATAATTGGATATAATTTTGTGTTTGATCATATAAATGAGCTGTTGAAAATTGTAAATAAAGAAGATTTGAATTTATTATTTATTCCTAGGAGCGAAAGAGAAGATAAAATTATATCAGCAGAAAAATATATGATATGTTGTACAAGCTTTGAATCTGTATTTAATTTTACTTTTCCAAATGCTAAAGCAGAAAGTTGTGAGAAAGCAAGTGAAGTGAAAAATGAGTTTTTACAATATATTGCTTGGAAAAGGGAGAAGTATAAAGGGCAAGATGCTAAAAAACGTAAAGAATTTCAAAAATATGCAGATATAATAGAATTATTGGATTTTGGTTTAGCAGAGAAGTTTGATTATTGTATTTTAAAATATGAAAAGTGTATTGATGAATATAAAAAGAAAATTTTGCGTAATTTCAATTTTGAACTAGAGGAATTTAATGATTTATCATTGCAATTTGCAAAGAAGAGGAATCTACTTATTCATAGTAGTGTAGAAGAGTTTGAAGATATACACATTTTTGCTTATATGATAGCAAGAGCACTTATTTATATTATGATATTAGATAAATCTCAGCTTGATTCATCAATGATAATTCAAGCAATTGATAAGGTTTTATAAAAATATAATCATAGAATAAGAGTCGTTATTGAGTATAAAGGCTTGCATTATATTTTTTATTTAAAAAATTTTTATAAAAAAATCGCACCTGCTAAACTGCAGGTGCGACACATTGCTAATATAACGAGTCCTACGCAGCTCCAGGACGGAACAACATATGACTCTAATAATATTATACACAATATTTATATGAAGTCAATTAAATATTTATTCTGAAAAATCTTCCGGAATATATTCATCTAAAAGATTTTCGTCCTTATCAAGTGTGGAAAATTTTTCACTTACAGGGTATGAAAAATTTTTGCCTATTTTTTGGAAACCATATTCTAAAAAGTGAGATTTTGGAATATAGTTATTCTCTGTGATATTATGTAATTGGGTAAAGAGCTTTACAATCCATTTTTGAAATTATGTTTCTGGTTCTTTTTGATCAAGTTTGTTTTCATAATAATGTCTTACGATACCAGCAAATATATCAGCAAACTGTACTGCGGGAGTTACAGCAGAACTGACAAACAATGGCATTTCTAATATGTGATGGAAAGAACGTCCAAAATTTGTTTTGAACAAAAAGCCAGTAATGGCTTCAGCAATTTTTCTATCAGCTTCTTCATGTACCTCATCAAATATCATCATTGCTTTCCCATAGTGATGATGGTTGCAATAAAATTCCATTTTTTTTAATAATAGATAATATTGTTTTGGAAGATGATGTACGGGTACAATAATTGATTCATCTGGTTTGTCCATAATTACAGCAAAAATAGCAGCGTCATAAGAAGTGATGATGTCTACCATGCCTTCAACATAAGTTTTATTATTTGTTCGATTTTTTGTAATAGTCGCTTCACGAATAAGTTTTGTAGATTTTATTTCGTCTTGTTTCCCATAAATCATTTCTTTTAATTTATATATCTGATTTGTTATAGGTTTAATATCATTTTCATGGATACAAACTCCAAGTAAAATTGGATTTTTGGTTGAATCAGTAGGGCGGGGATATCCGCTTTCGTCTATGAATACAAGCATATAATTAAGTTGCTCCTTTAAATAAATAATGAAAATATTATACTATAAAAAGTGCTGAATTACCATATAAAAATAATATTTTTAAAAGCATTGAACAATAAAAAATCTATAGAATGTATTAGCCAAAGATTTTGCAGAAGCAATAGAGGTTTGACATTTTGCATTAACAATACAATTTTGCTATAATTCACATTATAAGTGATGTGTAAGATTTTACGAGTACTAAAGAGGGGAGTTATGTCGGGTATGGGAAAAGAAAAACTTTCAGAAGAAGATATAAAAGCAAGATATATAACTCCAGCGGTAGAGCGATCAGGCTGGGACAAAAAGCAGATTCGTTATGAGTATGCATTCACAGCAGGTCGCATCATCCTAAGGGGTAATGTAACTTCACGAGGCAAGCAGAAGCGAGCAGATTATTTGCTATTCTATAAGCCTAATTTTCCATTAGCAATCATAGAAGCTAAGGATAACAACCATTCAGTAGGAGCGGGACTGCAACAGGCTATAGAGTATGCAGAAACTCTGGATGTAAAGTTTGTATATGCATCCAATGGAGATGGCTTTGTAGAGCAGGATTTAATAACTGGTGATATTCGTAACCTTTCCTTAGATGAGTTCCCATCGCCAGATGAGTTATATCACAGATATGTAAATGAGATGAATTTCTCTGAAACTGGTGAGAAAGCTCTGCTAGAGCCATATTACTGGGTGCCAGGTTATAAGACACCTCGTTACTATCAGAGAATCGCCATTGACAGAACTGTAAATGCTGTAGCAAGTGGCAGGGACAGGGTACTCTTAGTCTGTGCAACTGGAACTGGTAAAACATTCATGGCTTTTCAGATTATCTACAGATTATGGAAAGCTGGTATAAAAAAGAAAATATTATTCCTTGCTGATAGGAATGTCCTTGTAGACCAGACAATATCTGGTGATTTCAAGCCATTCGGGGGTAAAATGACTAAAGTCGAGAATAAACAGCTCGACAGTTCTTATGAAATATATCTTGCATTGTACCAGCAGTTAGCTGGTGATGAGGGGGTAGAGCCATTCAAGCAGTTTAAGCCTGAGTTCTTTGACTTGATACTCATTGATGAGTGTCATAGAGGCTCCGCTAAGGAAGAGTCAGCTTGGAGAAAGATATTAGAATATTTCTCTGGTGCAACTCAAATAGGTATGACAGCTACACCAATTGAAACAAAAGAAGCATCATCGCAGACATATTTTGGAGAAGCTATTTATGAGTATTCTCTGAAACAGGGTATTAATGATGGATTCCTTGCTCCATATAAGGTCATTCGTATAGGACTTGATAAAGACCTTGTTGGTTATCGTCCAGAAGCTGGGAAACATGATGATAATGGCTATGAAATCGAGGATAGAGAGTACAATATCAAAGATTTTGATAGGACTCTTGTACTTGATGAGAGAACCAAAGTCATTGCAAAGAAAGTTACAGAATTCTTGAAGAAAACTGACAGGTTCAGCAAGACTATTGTGTTCTGCGTAGATGTGGAGCATGCGGAGCGTATGCGTCAGGCTCTCATTGCCGAGAATAAAGACCTGTGGACTGAGAACCATAAGTACATTATGCGTATAACTGGAGATAATGCTGAAGGTAAAGCCCAACTGGATAATTTCATTGATGAGGACAGTACATATCCTGTTATAGCAGTCACAAGCAAGCTGATGACTACTGGTGTTGATGCTAAAATGTGCAAGCTCATTGTGTTGGATAACAATATAAATTCCATGACAGAATTCAAGCAGATTATTGGTCGAGGTACTCGTCTGCTTGAGGATTATGGAAAAACATATTTTACAATTATGGACTTCCGTAACGCATCAAGATTATTTGCTGATAAAGATTTTGATGGTAACCCTGAGGTGGTCATCGACATTACTGGCGATGACCCAGTAGATCCAGTAACAGGCAATGATGACGATACTGAAAATACAGGAGATGATACTGGCAGTAATTCAGGTACTGGAAATACAGGAAATACTGGTGATTCTGGCGATGATTGGGGTAATGGTGATGGCTCTGAGAAGCCTAAGAAGTATTATGTCAAGGATGTAGAAGTCAAAGTTCTGTCTGAGAGAATACAGTACATTGATAAGGATGGAAAACTTATAACTGAAAGTCTTATCGATTATACAAGAAAGAATATTTTAGGACAGTATGCGAGGTTAGATGTATTCCTTAAGAAGTGGAATGAAGCAAAGAAGAAACAGGCTATCGTAGAAGAACTTCGTGAGGATGGTGTACTGCTGGATGCTGTTCGTGAAGAGACAGGTCAGACTGATATAGACGATTTTGATTTAATCCTGCACCTTGCATATGATAAAGCACCGCTTACCCGTATAGAGCGTATCAAAAATGTTCAGAAGAGAGGATATCTCTATAAGTATTCAGAGCTTGCACAAAAGGTTCTGGGAACACTTATGGATAAGTATGCAAGTGAAGGATTGAAAGAGATAGAGGAGACAAAGGTTTTACAGTTACACGAATTCCAGCAGTTTGGTAGTCCTATGAAGATTGTTAAAGCCTTTGGAGGTAAAGCAGCATATGAACAGGCTGTGAAAGAACTGGAAGATGAAATCTTCTCTGCGTAGTGAGGATAATATGATAGATAATTCATTTAGACATTCTGCTGGATTTGGTAAAAGAATGGAATACAAAATAGTTGGGGATATGCTGATGGAGGGATTAGATTGTTATATGCCATTAGTTGATGACCATGGCGTAGATTGCGTTATAAAACGTGAGGATGGTGTATTCATAGAGATACAGATTAAAGCTAGGTCAAAAGACGTAACTGATGGCGATGCTGCATTATTTTCAGCGATAACTCATGAACTTACACCTAATTTTTATTTTGTATTTTATTCAGAACGATTGGAAAAAACATGGATTCTTTCTTCAAAAGAATTTTTGGATGAATGTGTTACAAATAAAAAGGGTAAGAATATAGGAAAACATAGTATTTGGTTCAATGGAAACAAAAAGAATAAAGTTACTGGTATTAAGGAAGAATATGCATTTCCAAAGTATGATAAATACTTGGTAAGTGACTTTTCAAGATTTCATGCACCAAGTAAAAATGTAATATAAATATGTTCAGCAAAAGAACATAACAAAGAAACAGTGAAAGTAGGTTTTTTATCAATGGCTATAACTAATTTTGTTAAGAGAATACAAGATGTAATGCGTAATGACGCAGGGGTAAATGGAGATGCTCAGCGTATTGAGCAGATTGTATGGACTCTTTTTTTAAAGATATATGATGCTAAGGAAGAAGAATGGGAACTCATCAATGATGATTATGTTTCTATTATCCCAGATGCGTACAAGTGGAGAAATTGGGCGGTAGATAATAAAGATGGTCAGGCTCTTACTGGAGATGCACTTCTTGATTTTGTCAATAATAAGCTGTTCCCTGCACTTAAAAATCTTGAGGTATCAGAGGATACTCCAATGAACCAGATGATGGTGCGTTACGCCTTTGAGGATGCCAACAACTATATGAAAGATGGTATCCTGCTTAGACAGGTCATCAATATCATTGATGAAATTGATTTTACAGAGTATGAGGAAAGACACGCATTTGGCTCAATCTACGAGTCATTTCTGAAAGATTTACAAAGTGCTGGTAATTCAGGAGAATACTACACACCTAGAGCTGTAACTGACTTCATGGTAAAAGTTACTAAGCCAAGACTAGGCGAGAGGGTAGCTGACTTTGCCTGTGGTACTGGCGGATTCCTTGTGTCTGCTCTTAATGAATTATATGAGGAGAGCCTTAAATCTAACGAGAACAAGGAAATTTATAATAATACAGTTTATGGTGTGGAGAAGAAAGCTCTGCCACATATTCTCTGTGTTACCAATATGCTCCTGCATGATATTGATAACCCTAAGATAATTCATGGCAATACTCTTGAGACTGATTACAAAGAGTACAGAAAGATGGAAAAATTTGATCTTGTCCTTATGAACCCACCATATGGCGGTAATGAAAAGGATTCTGTAAAAGCAAACTTTCCTATGGAACTGCGTAGTTCAGAGACTGCTGATTTATTCATGGATATTATTATGTTCCGCTTAAAGAAAGATGGCAGATGTGGAATTATTCTTCCTGATGGTTTCCTCTTTGGTACTGATAATGCAAAGGTAAATATCAAGAAGAAACTGCTTGAGGAGTTTAATCTTCATACAGTCATAAGAATGCCACATAGTGTGTTTGCTCCGTATACTTCTATTACGACAAACATTTTGTTCTTTGACAATACACACCCAACAGAGGAGACATGGTTCTATCGTTTGGACATGCCTGAGGGGTATAAGAATTTCTCAAAGACAAAGCCTATGAAGCTGGAGCATTTTGCACCAGCCCTTGAGTGGTGGGATAATCGTGAGGAGATTGAAGTAGATGGTTTCCCTAAGGCTAAGAAATATACAGTAGATGAAATCACAGCCAATGGATATAATATTGACCTCTGTGGATTCCCACACGAAGAAGAGGAAATCCTTGACCCGATGGATTTGATTAATCAGTATCAGGAAAAGAGAGCATCCCTTAATGCTGAGATTGACCATGTATTAGAGAAGATTACTTCTATGTTGGGAGGTAACTAATTTGAATGCACAGGATTTAAAGAACAGTATCCTACAGCTTGCTGTTCAAGGCAAGCTCGTCGAGCAAAGAGCCGAAGAAGGCACTGCGAGAGAGTTGCTTGAACAGATAAAGCTGAAAAAGGATCAGCTCATAAAAGATAAAAAGATAAAGAAGTCAAAGCCATTGCCCGAGATCACTGAGGATGAGATACCTTTTGAAATCCCTGAGTCTTGGGAGTGGGTAAGATTGGGAGATATATCTTCATATGCTCAAACAAAGAAAAAAATAAGACCAAATGATATTCAGAATGATATGTGGAGTTTGGACTTGGAGGATATTGAAAAAGATACAGGTGCGATATTAAATAAAGTATGTGCATCTGAAAGAAAGATATCAGGAGATAAGGTGATATTTGAGAAAGGTAATATTTTATACAGCAAGCTACGTCCTTACTTATTAAAAATACTCGTTGCTCCTGATGATGGAATATGTACTCCAGAACTTGTTCCTTTTGATACATATGGCGAGATTTATAATAGATATATCATGTGGGTTTTGAAAGCACCACATATTAATTTTGCTGTAAATGCTGTGTCGTATGGAGTGAAGATGCCCAGAGTTGGTACTGAAACAATGGTTAATTTGCTAGTACCGCTTCCACCACTTGAAGAGCAGCACCGCATCGTTGCCAAGATTGAGGAAATTCTTCCATATATCGACCAGTATGACAAGGCTTATACGAAGCTGGAAGCATTTAATAAAAAATTCCCAGAAGATATGAAGAAGAGTATTCTGCAAATGGCTATGCAGGGCAAGCTGGTGGAACAACGACCAGAAGAAGGAACAGCTGATGGGCTTTATGAGCAGATTGTTGCTGAGAAAGCTCAGCTTATCAAGGATGGCAAGATTAAGAAAGAAAAGCCATTGCCTGAGATTGCAGAGGATGAAATCCCTTTTGAGATCCCTAGTAGTTGGAGATGGGTGAGATTTTCAGAAGTAATGGATGTACGTGATGGAACACATGATTCTCCTAAGTATATAGAAACAGGAATTCCCTTAGTTACGAGTAAAAACATATCAGGTGGAGGATTGGATTTCTCTAATGTGAAATACATTTCTCGAGAAGATGCTGATAAAATCAATGAACGTTCTAATGTTGATACGGGTGATATTTTGTTTGCGATGATAGGTTCAATTGGCAATCCTGTGATAGTAAACAAAGATAGAGTATTTTGCGTAAAGAATGTTGCGCTGTTTAAAAATTATGATAAATCCAAAATGTGTATCGAATATGTGTATTGGTTTTTATACAGAGAGCAGTATATCATGAAAAAAGTTGCATCTGGCGGAGTTCAGTCATTTATTTCTTTGAAAGTATTTAGAAATTATTTGTTTCCACTCCCACCACTTGAGGAGCAGAAGCGTATCGTTGCCAAGATTGAGGAACTATTACCATATTGTGACCAGCTTATCAAGTAAATTGGATTGTGCGAGGAGGTGAGTTATTATAGATAAATGGAGTATGGCGAAGTATTTGATTGATGCAAAAAAGAATATAGATAGTATACTTTTTATTGAAGAAAACATTGATAAGGTTTGCAATCTAAACCTTAGACGAAAAGTTGAGGAACTAAGGAGAGAATTCTACATAAACTGCTGTGTTGTACTTGATAAATCACATCCTAAAAATAAAAAGAAAATTTGTGAAGATAAGCTGATTGAGGCGATTTATTATGAACGTGATAAGAATTGTGCACACAGAGACGATGATTACAAATCTCCAGAGTTTAATCAATTGAGTGATATGATTGAAACTATGAAACATCAGATACAGCAAGTGCTTGTTGTTTGCAAGGATTCACTTCCCAATAATATTACATTGGATTTTGTATCACACGATAAGGAATTGTTTCGCCTAATATATGGAATTACTGCTGAAAAGGAAGAAGAAATAAAGCATAGAAAGTATCCTGAGTATGGCAAGACACCACAGTCAGGAGATTTTATAACAAAGAAAATATTTCAAGAAGCTGAGGATATCAGGACAATTAAGAATAAAAATGAGTATGCAGTAATAATAGAGAATGGTATTAATTTTTATGAGGCACTACAAAATCGTCAGGATGCTTGTATTAAGATAAATGTCCTTTATAATTTGGAAACATGGTGTAGTTTTAATCAAGAAAGTTTTTCAAAGATTCAAAAACTCAAAAAAGCTGGAGGATTAAATGAATTTGATATGCCAGTTATGCCAAAGGATAATGCACAGTTGGAAGAATTTATGAGCCTACTTTTAGAATAGTGCATTTTGTTTTAAGTTCCGCTAATTGAATAATTCAAGAAGTATCGGGTAGTTACCATTGCGGTAGCTACCTTTTTTTGTAAAATATTAACCTTACATAAATTAAGAAGAAATTTGTAATAATATGTGCCTTGGTTAATTTGAGAAGTGTCTTGCCTGTTCATAAACAGTATTTTCTGTTTTTTTCTATTCTAATTTTGATTTTTGTTTTCTCTAAATTAAATTCAGTCATAGCTTATTTAAAATATGTCTTAGCTTATGAAATTGAATATTCTATGGTTTGTCTAAATTTCTGCTATGATGATATGAGTAGAGAATAGTTGAGCTTCGCAAGTGAATATTATCTGTAAGTAATCTAAGAAATATAAAGATAGCCAATTCCATGTGAAATCTCATAGGCATAATATCATCTGAAAAACATAATATTATATTTTGTCGAGCAAGTATGTCTTGGCGCTGGTATCTTTGTATCTAAATATTTTTTGTAATTTCCCAGTCAAATATATCATGCATTCCCAGTTATGTAGTTAAAGCTAATATTTGCATTTCCCAACAGCTTATGGGTAGTTATAGATGCATCGGGAAACTAAGGCTGATTTCCCGATGCTCAATCTTATCGTATCTTTGATGTAAAAGCAGATGCCTGTGAAACAAATGTCTGAAAAGGCTTTGTTTTATGGCATTTTAACAAGGAAAATCTGCTACCACAGAATTTGACAAATTTCTGTGAGTGATGCAGTAGGATGGAGGTACAAGATTATGAATGCAGGAAATATTTTTGAGGCATTTTTCTTGGCAAAAGAGAAGATTGCAAAGGAGCCTGATATTTTTTCAGATCCTGAGTACATGAAGATACTTCAGTCTGTCAAAAAATATTTTGACAGTTTCGTCTGGGTGTCGAACCCTATGGACAGACTGATATATCTATATGCTGGTAAAGGTTATAACAACAATGCAGTAGCTGATTTTATTGGGGTGAATGTGAATACTTACCGCAGCAGAGTATCACGAGTATCCACAAAGCTGTCAGGTCTGCTCTTTGATGGTCAGAGGCTGATTGATGCTTGTGTATATGCACCAGTTGAGGAGATAGCAAAGACAAGAGCTTATATTGACCAGCTTAATAATAGGTTGGTTATTGGCAAGGAATTGTCAAATTATATGCTTGAAAAAATTCACAATATTACTGTGGATTCTGTTCAGGAACAGCCAATCACAGAAGTGGAGAAGTTTCAGGCTCTTATGCTTGTAGCCCACTTTAGTGAGCCTGCTATCGAGAGCAAGTTATCAGAGGTAAAGCCTGAAGCTCTTGCTTTTATTATGAATGAACTTTTCAGTTCTGATAGTTCTGAGTGGAGCATCTATTATAAGAAAATGCAGGATAAAGTATCTCATCTTGCTGTTCCACCACAAAAGGTGATTGATTACTGCAAAAGTGAATAGTAATGTATTGTTGGACTGGTTCTCTGTAGCCAGTCCTTTTTCTCTTTATAATAGGAAGTAACGCACTTCTTTGTATCTGCATATTTCTTTGGACTTGTCTTTTTTCTATATGATTCCCTTGTTATGAAGCATAACCAACAAATACTGTTGGCACTTTTTGTGAAATAGTGATTATTCCAAGCTCCTGTGAACAGAGTTATAGTAGGACACCACAGGAAGTCGTATATTCACAAAATAAATGGTGTAACTTTGTATTTGGCTCGACATTCGCATTATATGGTCTTGTGGCGGATAGTCTGGCTGGTATTTGAACAAGGGCACACAGCTCAATCTGTGCGGTCGGTTTCAAGGTCTTAAAATATGTATTAATCGACCTTTGTGATAAATGCGGTGTTTGTGTGATGCTGTCAGTATCATGGGTAGTTAATACGCACT
>ERZ773224.4132-NODE-4132-length-11590-cov-8.896576_pt1 | contig 11590 bp, 9 predicted proteins | sample MGYA00580526_ERZ773224 | MGnify/ENA primary metagenome ERZ773224 (study PRJEB29015, sample SAMEA2737743) | human gut metagenome | biome: human gut; feature: human-associated habitat; material: faeces | place: China | collected 2012 ... | reverse complement strand
GTTGGTCATATTTCCGGTTTTCAGATAGACCCAACAGGAGATTCATCATGTTTTCAAAGCTACCAAAGCTGAGACCTCGGCGCTGCGCCGTGGCCTTTTTTGCCTCTGCCTTCCAGGCTTTCGGCATGTACAATATTCACGCCCTGTCCGGGGTCACGGAGGGGGGCATTTTCGGACTGATTCTGCTGCTGAATCACTGGCTGGGACTGTCTCCCGCTTTCAGCAGCCTGATTCTCAACGGTGGCTGCTATCTACTGGGCTGGAAAACCCTGGGGAAGGAATTCATCGGCTATTCCGTTGTTGCCCCCCTGGGCTACTCCGCGTGCTACCGGATCTGCGAGCAGTTTCCGCCGCTCTGGCCGGGAATCGCCCAGCTTCCTCTGCTGGCCTCCGTCACCGGGGCACTGTTCATCGGCATCGGAGCCGGGTTCTGCGTCCGGGTGGGCGGGGCCACCAGCGGCGATGATGCCCTGGCTATGAGTCTGACCCACCTGACGAGGATTCCCATTCAGCGGCTGTATCTCATCAGCGATCTGATCGTGCTTTTGCTGTCGCTGAGCTACATTCCCCTTCGGCGCATCGGCTATTCCCTGCTGACGGTGATTCTCTCCGGGCAGATCATCGGCTGGATGCAGAAGGGAAAAAAGTAAAGGCAGCCCTGCAACACTGAAAACTTCCTATTAAAACACATTTGCTATAATTATGCTGTCATTGCGAACCGCAGACTGGTGTGGCAATCCGCTTTCCAAAAAGCAGCAAAATTCGGGATATTATTCAAGAGAACGGATTGCCACACCAGTGACATCGGTCACTGGTTCGCAATGACAACTTCTTTTGTGAGCGCATTCAAGAAACGACTAAGGAGCCGCTGCAAATGCTTGCAGCGGCTCCCAAACTTTATGCCTTTTTCGTTTTCTTCTCAATGGCATCCCAATTGGCTCTTCCGGTGCGTTTGACCAGAGCCAGCATTTCTTCTGCCAGCGTATCCGTCAGCTGGCCCGGGGTCAGCCGCCACCGCCAGTTAAAGCCAACGGTGCCGGGCTGGTTCATCCGGGCTTCGTTGCCCAGTCCCAGATGATCCTGAATGGGGACGATGCAGTCCTTCGCCACCGCGGTCATGGCCAGATTGATGAGAACCTTGTACATCCGGTCATCCGGGGTGTAGTAATCGCTCAGGTAGTTGCGGACCTGCGTCTTTGCTTCGATGCTGAGGCCCGCGTACCAACCGGCCAGCGTCTCGTTGTCGTGGGTGCCGGTGTAGACCACACAGTTGGAATTGTAATTGTGGGGCCAGTAGTCGTTCGCGCCGCCTACATCCGCCGGGTCAACGGCAAATTGCAGCACCTTCATATTGGGATAACCGCTGTCCCGCACCAGAGCGCGGACGCCGTCGGTCATAAGTCCCAGATCCTCGGCGATGACGCTGACGTTCCCCAAGTGACGGCGGATGGAGTTGAACAGCTCCATGCCGGGACCCTTCTCCCAATGCCCGTCTCTGGCGGTTTTTGCGTCCGCGGGGATGGAGAAATATTCGTCAAAGCCCCGGAAGTGGTCAATGCGCACCACGTCGTAGAGCTTGAAGCTGTACCACATCCGGCTGACCCACCATGCGTAGTCCGTGGCGCGGTGGAAATTCCAGTTGTACAGGGGATTCCCCCAGGCCTGACCGTCCTTGGCAAAGGCGTCCGGCGGACAGCCCGCAATGGCGGTGGGGGCATTGTGCGCGTCCAGCTGGAACAGCTCCGGGTGTGCCCAGACGTCCGCGCCGTCGGGGGAAACGTAGATGGGAATGTCCCCCACGATCTGGATATGCTTGCCGTTGGCGTAGGCCTTCAGGCGGCTCCACTGCTGGTTGAATTTGAACTGCATGTACTTCTGGAACTCTATGTCAAAGTACAGCTCCCGGTTGTAATGCTCCAACGCAAAGCCCCAGTGCATCCGGATGTCCTCCGGCCATGCGCGGAAAGGCTGGTCGTGGAAGAAGGTTTTCAGCGCCATGAACAGGGCGTAGTCGTTCAGCCACCAGCCGTTGTCCCGGATGAAGTTCTGATAGTCCGGGTTTGCGCTTATGCCGCTGCGCTCGTAGGCCTTGCGCAGCAGGGCAAAGCGGTGCTCGTGGAGCTTGTCAAAGTCCACCTTGGCGGGGTTGTCGCCGAAGCTCACGCCGTCGCATTCCTCCCGGGTCAGCACGCCCTCCTCCACCAGCGCGTCCAGACTGATGAGATAAGGGTTTCCCGCAAAGGCGGAATACGCCTGATAAGGAGAATCGTCGGAGCTGCCATAGCTGGTAGCCCCCAGAGGCAGAATCTGCCAGTAGCGCTGACCGGCCTTTTGCAGCCAGTCCACGAAATCATAGGCCGCCTGATCAAAACAGCCGATGCCGTATTTGGACGGCAAGCTGGTAACGGGCAGCAGTACACCTGCGTATCTTTTCATTTCCTTTGGCTCCTTGCTTCAATATGTCCCTGAAAACCCGCCGACCCTTCGGAGGAAGCCCCGGAAAATCAACGTTTTCGCTGAAATTATAATCCCTGTCCTGTGGAAAATCAACAATTTTTTGCAGGAAATTTTCTTTTTTCAAAAGGCGGCGGGAAGCATTGCATTCATCCCCAGGATGTGCTACAATGGCTCCGCTTTTCCCCCAAAAAGTTGGGGATGCTGTTTGCTTACATAGAAAGGTGAATTCCATGAAATCCAAAATCGCCCCCGGCACGTCGGAGCGGCTTCCCCGGCAAATTCTGCTTTTCAGCTTGCCGCTGATGGCCTCCAACGTGCTTCAGGTTCTGTTTAATATGGCGGATATCGCCGTCATCGGCCGGTTTGCCGGCTCGCTGTCCATGGCGGCCGTCGGCTCCACCGCCACCGCCGTAACGCTGTTTACCGGTATTCTCATCGGTGTCGGCGGCGGCATCAACGCCCTCGTCGCCCGGTATTACGGCGCCAGAGATCGACAGGAGCTGCAAAGAACCGTCCATTCCTCGGCCATCCTCTGTCTGATCTGCGGCATTTTGCTGCTGATTTTCGGCTTCTTCGGCTCCCGGCCGCTGCTGCGGCTGCTGAACACCAAGCCGGAGCTGCTGGACAAGGCCACGCTTTACATGCAGATCTACTTCTGCGGTATGCCCGCCCTCGCCCTGTACAACTTCGGGAACGCCGTGTACAGCGCCATCGGCAACACCAAAAAGCCGCTGTACTACCTTCTGTTTTCCGGCATCGTCAATGTGGTGCTGAATCTGGTGTTTGTCATTGTGTGCGATCTGGACGTGGCCGGCGTGGCCCTCGCCAGCATTATTTCCCAGTACCTCTCCGCCATTTTCCTCACGGCCGCGCTGTTCCGGAGCCGGGAAGCCTACGGTCTTTCCCAAAAACTATTACGCCTGCACCGGAAAAATTGCCGGGAGATTCTGACGCTGGGCATTCCCGCGGGCCTGCAAAACGCCATTTTCTACATTGCCAATATGTTCATTCAGGCGGGCGTCAACAGCTTTGACACCGTTATGGTGGCAGGCAATTCCGCCGCCGCCAATGCCGACGGCCTGGTTTACGACGTCATGGCAGCCTTCTACACCGCGTGCAGCAGCTTCATCGGTCTGAACTACGGCGCCGGACGGCGCAGGGAGATCCGGCGCAGCTACCTGATCTGCCTGGGGTATTCCTTCGGCGCGGGCGCCATTCTGGGCTTCTCTCTGGTGGCCTTCGGCCCCGCGTTCCTGACGCTGTTCACCACCGACGCCGCCGTCATCGAGGCGGGCATGAAGCGGCTGACAATCATGGGCTTCTCCTACTGCGTCTCCGCCTTCATGGACAATGCCATCGCCGGCTGCCGGGGGCTGGGAAAGAGCCTTGTGCCCATGATTATCGTCATTTCCGGTTCCTGTATTTTCCGGATCATCTGGGTTCTGACCGTGTTCGCATGGTTCAAGACCATTCCGTCGCTGTATCTCGTTTACATTTTCTCCTGGTTGATCACCGCCGCCTTTGAAAACTGGTACTTTTTCCGCTGCTACCGGAAGCTGCCGGCCTAGCACTGGGGAGACGTAAAAAGATTTTCCATCCAATCATGTACACAAGAAGCCGGGAACAGGGTTTTGCCCTGTTCCCGGCCACTTTTTTATTTCAGCAATTTCTCAACCGACGAAACCAGTTCCGCCGCGGTCTCCCGCTTGACGGTGACGGTGGACACGCCGTCCAGTGTCACCAGACAGGAGGTGGAATTGTAGGCGTAGAAGCACAGGGTCACCTCGGAGAAATTCTCCCGGTCTCTCAGGATACGGAAGGTGATCTCCGGTTCTCCCTCCGGGGTGATGCCGGTGGCATAGCCGCTGGAGGTCATATTAGACAGGCTGTTCAGGACGGGAGCGAATTTCACTTCCTGCCCATCCAGCTTCCAGACCGTTTCCTCCGTGACGATGCCTTCATCATCCGTCTTCTCTTCGGTGGTTCTCGTCAGCACGGATTCCTCACCGTCCACCGTGACGGCGACGCTCTGCACCGTATCCCAGTCCATCAGAATCACGTCGTCGGGCTGTAAATCGGCGTAGGTGGTGTAGCGCAGGGTATCGCTGAGAGCGGCGTCCCGCTGGTAGATCATCTTGGAATCGCTCAGGCGCACGTAGCACTCGCCGTTCTCCGAAGCGCTGATCTCCAGCGTATAGGCCGCCTTGCCCCCGTCCAGAACCGTCGCCGTCACCGCCGGGGCGTCCAGACCGTACAGGGACAGGTCGGATGCGTTGTAGTCCACGCACTCGCTCAGGTTCAGGTTCGTCACCATATCGAGAAGCGTCTGGGTCAGGTCGTTATCCAGCGCCTTGCCATCCATGAACCAGACGTAATCGTCGGAATAGGCAAGGCCGCTGTTCTCCTGACGGGTAATTTCATAACCGCCGTCCGGAAGCTCCACTTTTATGCCGGTAAGCTGGGCGACTTCCGGCAGGGTCTGGTGCTTCAGGACATCATACAGGCCATATTGGAAATTTTCGATAATGTCTTTGTCCACCAGATAGACGTTTCCATCGCCGTTGGAGAAGTACCGCTGGCCGCCCACGGCGGTTTCCAGCCCAATGGAAAGTGTGTGGCTATGGCCATCCTCCACCGTGATGACGCACACAGGGATCTCCAGACCGTACTGGTCTAAATTCTCCGGGTTTTCAATGGTTTTGGTGGATTCCACGTCCGTGAGGGCTTCCAGCATTTTATCCAGATAGGTTTCGTCCACGGGGAACGCCCCGTCCTGATCGCACACCCAGCCGTCTTCCCCGGCGGTGAAGGAGACCTTTTCGCTGTAGTCCCAGCCGAGGTTCGTCACGTTTTCCGGGTCGAGAGAAAACACTGTCTGCGTTTCGTCCTCCTGATCGGCGGCATTTTTGCTGATGGTTCCCACTATTGCGGTCGCGCCCACCAGCACCGCCAGAACCAGCAGCAGAAGCAGCAGCTTTTTTCCGTTTTTCATCTGCGCTTCCTCCTTATCCAGATGACAATGCCCAGCGTGATGACTGCCGCAGGAATCACACCCACCACCGCAACGGTGAGGGCAGATACCGCCGCGCTGTCCATGGTCAGCGTGTCACTGCTCAGGGATTTTGCGTGGATGGACAGACTGCTCTGCTCCGCCTGACACAGGTATCCCAGCGCATTCAGGAAAAAGTCCTGATTGCCGCCGGAGACCTGCGTGTTGGTCTGGTCGTCCACCAGCGCCGCGGAGGATACCCACACAATGTCGCTGGTAATGCCGTCGTCCACGGTGTCGCTGATGGCAACCGCCAGAGCGAAGGGGCCGTTCACGTCCCCCTCCTCCTTCTCGTAGGTGGTCAGGTCATACCCCGCCGCCTTGGCAAAGGCGGAAGAGGACGTGGTCAGCAGTTTGGTGACGGACAGCGTGTCCCGCAGGTCATCCGCCACCGTCAGGCCCTGAGAAATGGGCAGCAGCACCCGGTAACCGCCGTCGGTCAGGGGCGTTGTGATGGCGTGGGACGCAATGTCCGGCAGCAGGAAATAGGGCGTGCCCCAGACATAATGGCTCTGGTCGCTCTCCACAACGATGCCGTCCACTGTGCTGACACCGTAATCGGCCATCAGTGCTTCCAGATTGGAAAGCTTTTCGTTTTTCGGCGGGTCGGTGATGAGAAACAGATTGCCGCCGTTGCCCAGATATTCCCGCAGCTTGCTCTGCTCGTCTAAGGAAATGTCGCTCTGGGGGGCGTTGATGAGAATGCAGTCCGCGTCTGCGGGGACGGATTCCAGCGTCAGCAGGGACAGCTCTGCCGTCTCAATATTCTGCTGCTTCACGGCCGAGGTAAAGCTGTCGCTCAGGCTGCTTTCTCCGTGGCCGGTGAGCAGGTACACCTTCGGGAGGTTCTCGCTCACCACGTAGTCGATGGCGCTGGTCAGCTCGCTTTCTCCGCAGAAGCTCCAGTTTTCCGTACCGTAGTAGTAATAGCTGGTGTAGTCCATCACGAAAATATCATTATAGTCCACGTACCGGTACCGCTCCCCGGCCTCCACGATCAGGCTGTTTTCCGTGAAGCTGTCGGTATACTGCTGGGTGAAGGTGGGGAACACGTCCGGGTCCTTCTTCACCACGCGGATTTTGTCGCTGAGGGACTGGTAGCGGCTCAGCAGGGATTCCAGGTAGCTTTCCTCCCGCCCGCTGCGGACGATCCAGTAAACCGTCACCTCGTCCGTCAGGCCGCTCACCAGCTTTTCCGTCTGCTCAGACAATGTGAACAGCTGATTGGCCGTGGTGTCGAATTTTGTCACACTTGCCGGGAGGGCGGCGGCGAACACATTGACCATCACGGCGATGGCCAGCACAATGGCCGCCGCGGCCACGCTGTAGCCGCCGGCCCGGAACGACCGGGTGGAGAAGGAATCCGCCACCCGCTTCCAGCTGAAATTGGGCTTTTTCATTCACTCCACCTCCGCTTCTCCAGAGACTGCACGCTCAAAAACAGGAAAAATCCCGTCACCGACAGGTAATACACAATGGCGGTCACGTCGAACACGCCGTTGACGATGGTATAAAACCGGGCAAACAGGCTCAGCTGGGAAATGATCTGAGGAAACAGCCCCTCGAACCGGCTGGAATCCCAGAGATACGCCCCGATCAGCCCCGCTTCCAGCCCCGCCGCCAGAATCAGAGACACGAAGCCGTTTTTCGTCATCAGGTACACAATGCCGCAGGCGATCAGCGCCGTCACCGCCAGCGCCGCGAGGGACGAATAGGCCGTGGAGGACGCGAACCCCGCCAGATCGGACAGGAAATAGTTGACCAGCATCACCACGAAGCACAGCCCCGCCGCCACGGCCTGACTTTCCGTCACGGAGGAAATATACATGCCGATGGCCAGCAGCGCCATGCCAAGGAAGAAAAATCCCACAATAGCGCCGTAGGCCGCGGGCAGATACACATTGCCGTAGGCGGACAGCACCACCGGATACAGGCAGATGACCGCCATGGGCGCGGCAAACACCACCAGCATGGCGGCAAATTTGCCCAGCACCACCTGCGTCATGGTCAGGGGCAGAGAATAGAGCAGCTGGTCGGTCTTCTGCCGCCGCTCCTCCGCCAGCACCCGCATGGTCAGGATGGGAACAATGATCAGGAACACGAAGCTCATGCTCCCAAGCACATATTCAAAATGCACGGAGGCGGACTGCAAATTGTAGACCATGGTGTAAATGCCCGTGAACAGCAGCAGAAACGCGCTGAACACGTACCCCGTCACCCCCGTAAAATAGGACGAAAGCTCGTGCCGGAATACTGCTCTCATTTGGTTTCCTCCCCCTTCCCGGAATCGGTCAGCTCCATGAAAATGTCCTCAAGGCTCGCCTTCCCGGCGGTCATGCGCAGGATGGCCTTGCCCGCCTTGCTGAATGCGAAGAAAATCCCCCGGCAAACTTCATTTTCCGCCGGGATGTCCAGCTCCAGCGTCACGTCGCAGGCACCGTCCTGCCGGGCTTTTACCGTCCGGCTTACGATGTGGGAAACGCCGGAGAGAATGCCGGGAATGTCTTTCTCCGCCGCCTCCACAGTCAGCTCCACAGTGCTCTTTCCCGCGAACAGCCGTTCCAGATTTTCCGGAGTGTCGCAGGCCACCAGCTTCCCTTTGGACAGAATCAGGATAGTGGTGCAGACCTGCTGCACCTCCGACAGAATGTGACTGGAAAGAATGACGGTGTGCTCCTTCCCCAGCTGGCGGATCAGCTCCCGTATCTCCGTGATCTGCCGGGGGTCAAGCCCCACGGTAGGCTCGTCCAGAATGATGACCTCCGGGTCGCCCAGCACCGCCTGCGCAATGCCCACCCGCTGGCGGTAGCCTTTGGACAGATTCTTCATCAGCCGGTCGGCAACATCCAGTGTGCCGGTGACGGTCATGACCCTGTCCAGCTCCCCGGGAATGCGCTTCTCTGGGATGCCCTTTGCCCGCGCCACGAAGCGCAGATATTCCCGGGGCGTTCTGTCCAGATACAGCGGCGGCTGCTCGGGCAGATACCCGATGAGCCGTTTGGCCTGAGCGGCGTCCTGAAAAATGTCATAGCCGCCGATGACCACCTCGCCGGAGGTCGCGGCAAGGCAGCCCGTCATAATGTTCATGGTCGTGGATTTTCCGGCGCCGTTCGGCCCAAGAAAGCCGTAGATCTGCCCCTTCTCCACGGTGAAGGACAGGTCGGACACGGCAGTATGACTGCCGTAGCGCTTGGTCAGATGCTTTACTTCAATCAACGCGGTTCCTCCTTCTATTGATGAGCTTCATCCGGTGGGCACTGCCCATACTCACACCCGATTATAGTACCGGAAGCTGAAAGGACTCTTAAAAAATTGTTACGTATCTGTGAATAAACGAAGCCGGGACGGCGGTGCCGTCCCGGCTAAGATTTACGCCGCAGGCAGCTGGACAAAGAACGTATTGACCCCGTCCGCGCTTTCCGCCCAGATTTTGCCGCCGTGTTTGGAGACAATGCTGTCCGCGATGGACAGACCCAGACCGTAGCTGTGGTTCATGCTTCTGGCCTTGTCCATGCGGTAAAACCGCTTGAAAATATTCTTCAAATCCTCCTTGGATATGGCGTCCCCGGCGCTTGCCACGGAGAGCAGGCAGTGGCTCCCCTGCCGCCGCAGGATGACCCGCACCGTGGAATCGGCGGAAGCGTACTTGGATGCGTTGTCCAGCAGAATGTCCGCCACCTGCTTCAGGTGCTGCTGACTGCCCTTGACAAAGAGGTTTTCCTCCACATTGCTTTCCAGCGTCAGCCCCTTCTCAAAATACACCGGCTCGAAAGGCAGCAGGGCGTCGCTCACCAGCTCGCTGAAATTCAGGCGGGAAAAAACCATGTTCTGCCCGCCGTTATCCACCCGCGCCAGCTCCAGCAGACTTTCCACCAGTCCCCGCATCTGGTGGGACATGGTCATGATGCTGTCCACGAACCGGCTGCGCGCCTGTTCGTCATACTCCGGCTCCTGCAAAAGTTCCGCGTTGGTCAGGATCACCGTCAGGGGCGTTTTCAGCTCGTGGGAAGCATCCGCCACGAACTGTCGCTGCTGGTTCCACGCCGTCTCCACCGGCTTCACCGCCCACCTTGCCAGCAGGAAGGACAGCCCCAGAAATACGGCGAAGCTCAGCACGCCGATGATCACGCAAGTGTTCGTCAGGCTGCGCATGGTGGTAAGCTCGCTGGACATATCCACAAAGACGATGGTCTGCCCGAAGGGCGTGGTGCGCTTCTGAAAGCGCAGGCTGTAGTCCTTCAGGATGCCGGTCTGGTCGTCGGAATTCAGCGCGAGGGTGATGATCTCCTGAATGGCCTCCGTGTTCGTCAGGTCATAGTAGCCGCCAAAGCTGGCGGACAGCTCGCCCATGGTGTTGACACTTACATAGAAATAGGGAAGCTTCGCCTGTCTGGGAAATTCCCCCGGACGGCTGGGATAGGCGCGATCCTCCATGACGCTCTGCATCACCCGGATGCTCTGCTGTTCCAGATCATTGCGGGTAAAGTGGAGCAGCATACCGAGAATCGCCAGCATCATAACGGTGACGATGGCCATATTGATGCAGATGAATTTGACTCTCAGTCGGCGAATCATCCTTCCGCCACCTCCAGACGATACCCCAGACGCCGGACGGCCTCAATGCGCACATTGGAATTGATGGCGCTGAGCTTCTTTCTCAAAAAGCCCACATAGACCTCCACATGGTTTTCCACTGCGTTGGAATCGTAGCCCCACACCCGGGCGAGGATCATTTCCTTCGACAGTATCCGATCCTGCGCCTGAAGCAGAAACCGCATCACGTCAAACTCCCGGGCGGACAGCCGCACGCTTTTCCCGCCGCAGACCAGCGTACAGGTGTCTAAGTCAAGGGAAGTATTGCCGAACACCAGCTCGTCCACCTGCTTGCCCTGACGGCGCAGAAGGGCGTTGATGCAGGCCAGCAGCTCCCGGGTGTCGAAGGGCTTGGTCAGATAATAGTCCGCGCCGGAATTCAGGCCGTAGATCCGGTCTTCCACGGCGGACTTTGCCGTCAGCATGAGGATGGACGTGGTGCAGCGCTTGGCGCGCACCTCCCGGGCGACCTGATAGCCGTCCATTTTTGGCATCATCACGTCCAGAATCAGCAGATCGTAAATTCCCAGCTCGGCATATTCCACGCCGGTCTCGCCGTCGTAGGCCACCTCTACCTCGAAGCCCTTGCCCTCCAGAAGGGTCTTGATGGAATCGGCCAGCAGCTTTTCGTCTTCGATTACCAGAATTTTCATATTGCATGCCTCCATAAATTCCGTTTTCATTATAATACCAGATAATCCTGAATTGGAACTGAAATCCTGTTTGTTAACAGTTCTTTTACAACCTCCCACCGATTTTTTCAGATTCTATTCAGGATCAAGTGCTATTCTGTGGGCAATGAAACATGAAAGGAAGCAAACCATTATGGATGAACAATTCTACGATTCCAACAACTCTTACGAAAATCCTTCTCAGGAGATCCCCGTCTACACGCCCCCCACGCCGAAGAAGCGGGAAAAGAAAAACCGCATGGGGCTTCGCATCTGCGCGCTGGCGCTGGTGTTCGCCCTGCTGGGCGGCGCTCTGGGGGCAGGCGGCGTCATCTGGTATGAAAGCAGCCGCGGCCAGACCGGAACGACAAGCAAAAATGAGACTGCCATGCTTCAGGGCATCCGGGAAAGCAGCGTGCTGAACACCGTCACCGTGGACTCTGGCAAGGAAATGACCGCCGCGGAGGTTTACGCCGCCAACGTCAATTCCACCGTCGGCATCACCACCTCCATCACCACCAACTACTGGGGCTTCCAGACCACCTCCGCCGCGGCCGGTTCCGGCTTCATCCTCACCGAGGACGGCTATATCCTGACCAACTACCACGTGGTGGAAAACTCCAGCAGCATCACCGTAGCCATGTACAACGGCGACACCTATGACGCGGCCCTCATCGGCTACGACGAAAGCAACGACGTGGCCGTCCTGAAGGTGGACGCCCAGGGGCTGTCCCCGGTGGTTCTGGGTGACTCCGACAACCTGAACGTGGGCGACAGCGTGGTCGCCATCGGCAACCCCCTGGGCGAGCTGACCTTCTCC
>ERZ773224.4118-NODE-4118-length-11626-cov-4.014951_pt1 | contig 11626 bp, 14 predicted proteins | sample MGYA00580526_ERZ773224 | MGnify/ENA primary metagenome ERZ773224 (study PRJEB29015, sample SAMEA2737743) | human gut metagenome | biome: human gut; feature: human-associated habitat; material: faeces | place: China | collected 2012 ... | reverse complement strand
AGAAATAAGCTGAAGCATCTATACCCCATAATAAAGATTTAGGATTTACAGAGTACTAATGTAGAACAGGAATTTTGGAGATAGAACAAACGCTGCTAAGCGCTATTCCAAAGCTGTACACCAAGAATGAAGAACTGACAGGAAATCCATTGGGTAATTTGTTCGATAATGATGTCTAATGCGTTAACAAAAACACCCGTTAGCGGAAATGCGAACGCTTTCAATACATACTGGTAGCAGTGCATATTGGTAATTCGTCTTGCAAGTATTGAAAGGTCGGAGGTGCGTACATGAAACCCCTATCTTGGAAAAGCTACTATGACAAATTCTATGGCTGGGAAGAAAGCACCCAGAAGAATTATTCCAACAGGCTAAGTAGCTTCGGACCGGCGGAGGAAGTGTGGGAGATTGCCCAGGAATTTGCGTTCTCGGATGAGAAGTACGCCTCCAATTTTATTCAGAGAGCGCTGGATGCCGGGGTGCGGTTTACCCCAGAGCAGGTTCTGGAGATGGCAATCAATATCGAAAAGCACATTCTTGGCAGAGCAGCAGAGCTTTCTTCGATCCCCTTCCAAAGGGAAGACCTGGAAGAAATCTACATGCTGATTGATGACAAATCCTTTGAACGTATCTCTGCCAGATCCAAGATCGATATCTTTGCAGACGAGGAAGCGGAGGATCCGGAGGCGTTTGATGACGAGGAAACCATTCTCCCGCCTGTTCGTAGCCCAGGTCTCCTAACCACATTGCTTGCAGCATTTGCTTTCAGTGGATCCGGCAGGAAACGAGATTCCGGTCGTTGCGATGGAGACTGCGCCCACTGTCCGCCTCACTATGGATATCGGTTCGGACGATGGTACTATGGGCATGGACATGATTGGGGCTGTGAATTGCGTGGAAATGGCGGGTGCAGCGGCAAATGCACACGCGATTAGCGTTTTGCTCCAGGTCATGAAACCAAGGAAAAGGAAGAAACAGATGCCCAAAAAGCAACGACAAACGAAAGAACAACGCAGGCAGATTCGTCTGCAAAAAGGGAAGCAGTGGCTACTCACTTATACCGGTTCTCCTAAGCACATGAATAAGCATTATCGTGAGCGGTTTCATGTGGATTCTGTGACAGCCGCTAAGGATTTACAATCTCTGGGGGTTAACTACACCCAGGAACAACTTGACCGGCTCAGATCGGTAGAAGAATATCGAATTCAGCAGCTACACAAGAAGAAAAAAGAAAGCGAATTCCAGAAAATGTCTGATTTCTATGATGACTGTGATGACCGCTTTGCATACATTGTCGGTTATACCAGTGGTGGAGCAGCCTACGGCCTGCAATGGGAAGATGTTGGAATTGACCCAGATCTCCCGTTCGATGAGAAAGTTCGTCTTTACCAGAGTGAAACGTATTGAGAGCAGATTTAGCAGGAGGTCGCAATGGAGTATTTGGAACAAGTACATTTATTTGCCACAAAGTGGATCGAGAAATTCAGAGATCGGAGAATCAGCTACATAGAGTTGGTTGACCATTACCTGGCAGATGATTGTCGAGCATTGGGATTCCAGATGGATTGTGGCAATGCTTTTTCCGAGAAATATGGAAAGGCAGCAAGCAGTTGCGACGAGTTAAATCGTATAATTGATGAAGTCACTGATATCGAACTGCTTGGATCCGCAATCTATTCCCGGTGGCGATATTTTAACCATTGGGCATATGATGCCACAGACATCTTGAAGCCCGAAAATCGTGAGTGGTTTATTCTGGCATTGAGCCGCCTTGCCCTGCTTTCCGGTGAGAATCCCTTCCTGTTCAAAGGCGAGCTTAGAAAGATTCGGCTTTGTTCCAATCGGCTTGGTTATGGGCCTTGCCCGGAACCGGACGAAGAAGTTGAACAGCACATAACCATCAATTCAGAAGGACAAGTATGGTTTTCTTCGTATGTTTTCGGACAGCGCAGAGATGGTCAATACGAAAAAGCCCACAGTCAGAATCTGCGGATTGATAAAGCGGCTGCCGCCAGAATCATTTCTGCGTTTACAGAGTATTTCAGCAATGGGTACGATGAAGTTTTTGCAACGGATATTGGAAACTGGAATATGGAGCTGACCAATACCGCAGGAAAGGTCTATCGGTTCAGCGGTTCGTTATGCTCTTCTTTTGAAGTGGACGGAATTGACCTGTCAGATCTGCTTCGTGACAGCTTGAAAATGCCTGATTTGTATGCCTTTGATGGGAATAATAAGCCTGATATGGTGAATCGAATCGAAGTAAACTATCATCGAATCACAAAGATCAAGCCAAAAGTTCCTGTTTCAGAACACGCAGAATGCGCTGTCTGGGATTATACAGAGTCTTTAATTGTGGACAGGGAGAGCGAAAGTATTGAACACATTCAGAATATCGGTTCTGGGTGCTCTGTAAGCAGAAAATACAAAGTTGAGGGCGGGGTTGAAAGCCTTCTTGAAGATATGGATGCGAAAAGCATCTTTGACCATATAGAAGGAAACCCGGAGAATGTAGTGGTTGATCCGCTTGAAACCATAGACTACACCATTAAGGTTATTTCTCAAAAGGGCAATGAAAAGCTCATTCAAGGAACCTACGATAAAAAGGGGCTTCCGGACGATTGGGCGGAGTTTATGGAATCCGTCTTTGAATTTATGTCTTTCTACGGGTGGGGGGAAATTATGAACCCATCTGTGTATGGGAAGGTACGGCGCTGTGACAACGATATGATCTATTGCAGCGTGGAATTTGAAGATGGGTGTAAGAGCTACTATTATATTTCGGATGACGATTCTGTTCAGGTGGGCGATTTCGTGATCGTTCCTGCTGGCAAAGATAATCACGAAGCAGTAGTTGAAGTCGTAAAGAAAGAATACTTTGCAGAGGAAAACGTGCCTTTGCCGATGGGAAAAACAAAGCATATTATCAGAAAATGTACGGAAAATGATTTAGGCCTTCCAGACAATGAATCTATTTAGCCCAATTGCGTATCCAGCCAGCATTATTTTTACCTCAAAACAGGCAGGTCCCTTATGGCCTGCCTGTTTTGAGAATATTATTATTTCCTTATTTCTCCCCAAGGCGAAGGTACACTGCACCATCTTGATCGATCTCGATGTGCATGAGCTTGATATAGCGGGCATAGAACTGGCCCTTTTCACCGGCGGCCATGTCAGCCCGGGTCACTTCGTAAACCTCTCTGAGGATATCCCGGATGTTGAAGTTCACCTCTTCCTCCAGGCGCTGACGCAGTTCCTTCAGCAGGGCCCGCTCCTTGATCTGGTTGCTGTTGCCGGTGCAGAAATCATCCAGATAGCAGAAGGTAGTGTCAGCCCCTAGAAGATAATGGATTTCATTGCAAAATGGCATCCACATACTTGCACCAAGTCTCTCAATGTGATAAAATTTTAAGAACATATGTTGGATGTGGTCTAGGGGGAGAAAGAAAATGCCTACAAATGAACTGGTTTTATTTGAATCTCAGGATAAAAGTATCTCGCTGAATGTTCCGCTGAAAAATGACAGTGTCTGGCTTAACCGTAATCAGATGGCTGAACTATTTGACCGGGATGTTAAGACCATTGGCAAGCACATCAACAACGCCATCCGTGAGGAATTGGCTGGACTTCCAGTTGTCGCAAAATTTGCGACAACTGCCGCTGACGGCAAAACTTACATGGTTGACTACTATGATCTGGATGTTATTATCTCGGTTGGTTACCGGGTTAAGTCTCAGCGGGGTGTGGAATTTCGGAAATGGGCAAACAGAGTTCTGCGGCAATACATAATGGAGGGATATGCCGTCAATCATAACCGTATCTTGGAATTGGGGGAAGTGATACGGATCATGAAACGGACGCAGAAGAGTCTGGATGCTCAGCAGGTACTGGCGGTGATCGAACGGTACAGCACCGCACTGGATCTGCTGGATGATTACGACCACCAGACCATGCGGCGGCCCAAAGGCTGCGAGGCCACCTATGTGCTGACCTATGAAGAATGCCGGAGTGTGATCGATTCCATGCGGTTCGGAAATGAATCAGCATTATTCGGAAACGAAAAGGACGATTCCTTTAAGGGTAGCATTGGGAACATCTATCAGTCCTTTGCGGGGCAGGAGGCATATCCGACCTTGGAGGAAAAGGCGGCGAATCTGCTGTATTTTGTGACCAAGAATCACAGCTTTTCCGATGGCAACAAGCGGATCGCAGCGGCTATCTTCCTGTATTTTCTGGACAAAAACGAAGTGCTGTTTGACGATGCTGGCAATAAGCGCATTGATGATCATACACTGGTGGCACTGACTATCATGATTGCAGAGTCCCGCCCGGAGGAAAAGGAAATGATGATCAGCGTAATCATGAATTGTATGGACAGCAAGTAGCAATATCGAAACTTGCCAACGAAAACTGGACAAAATCTAAATATTTTACTGCAAAATCTGATCAGAGATTCTGCATCTACAGTGTACTATATGGACACAAAAGCACCGGATTTCATCGTAAAATCCGGTGCTTTTCCAGCTCTTTGCGGTATGAAGGTTTGGGTATTTCCTTATTTCTCCCCAAGGCGAAGGTACACTTCACCGTCTTGATCAATCTCAATGTGCATGGGCTTGATGTAGCGGGCATAGAACTGGTCCTTTTCTCCGGCGGCCATGTCCGCCCGGGTCACTTCGTAAACCTCTCTGAGGATATCCCGGATGTTGAAGTTCACCTCTTCCTCCAGGCGCTGACGCAGTTCCTTCAGCAGGGCCCGCTCCTTGATCTGGTTGCTGTTGCCGGTGCAGAAATCGTCCAGATAGCAGTAGGTAATGCCCGCATCCTCCAAGGTGTGCCGAATGGCACCGCTGACCTTTTCTTCCTCCACAAGAACCAGGAACCGCGCCTCTTCCAGCGTGGGGATCAGGCCCCAGTAATCGGAATCGGAGGAGGCCAGGATGAAGGAATCGATCTGATTCTGATAGAACTCCTTGCACACCCCAACGGAAAGCCGGATGTCCAGGAAGGATTTGTCCTCCTTCACCCGCTGCAGCAAGATCCGCTCCACCGGGATCTCGGTGAACTCGTTCAGGACCTCCCAGGCAGAACTGGCGTGGACATCGTCAAAGAGGATGATCTTGCTGATCTTGCTCAACAGTGCATTCTGATCTAGGTTGTTGAGCATGGCATAGAGCTTGTAGGGATCGGAGTTTTCGCAGTCCACCACGATTGCCGCCTGCTGAGCCTGATTCAGGAAGGCATAGATGCCGTCCTTGGCAATATTCCCAGCATCGGTGACCTTGCTCATATCCTAGAAGCAGTCCTCGTGTTCTTCGTACAGAAGGCTCACAAACTTCTTGTCATTAAACAGGATATTGCCCTGGCCGCTTCCGCCCCAGTTGATGTAGACCTGGAAGGGATAGTCCCCGCGATGGGCATTGTACTCGTTGCCCGCAGCCTTCACCCCTTCCGGTTTGGTGCCGTTAGGCATAATAAAGAGAGGCCGGACATAGTTCCACTTCAGCCAGATTGGCAGCAGGCTCTTGACATTGTTGATCCGGTTTGCAATTTCCCGGTTGATGTCCATGACATACTTGTCCAGAGGATAGTTTGCTTTGATGATCTGAATTCCGTCCTGGCTGAGCTGCCGAATCGCTTCTTGGTCAATGTACTGTGGAAGGGTGTGCAGATTTTTGATATCGTGATAAAATGCCGCGCTGATCTTGGTGTAGTTCTGCTCAATGCCGTTCCGGATCAGGCACAAGTTTCGAATGATCCGTGCATTTTTGTTTTGATTCATTTTGGCATAATGCTCCCCATCCAGCTGCCCCCGGTCAAAAATCTCCTTGGGCACGCCGATCAGATAGCCGATTTTGGAAACGACCATATATGTACTGTTTGGATAGTCGATTTCTTTTTGAATGGTTTCTTCTGCCTGCTCCTCGGGCGCATCCGTTTGCTGTGTGCTGGTTTTGTAGATCTCTTTGAATTCTTCAATGGACATTGTCATTTGTGATTCCTCCTAGTTTGTGTTGATTCCGCTCCACAGGTGATACCCTCCGGATCTTACATCTTACATCTCTATTATACTAAGATTCTGTCCAATAAAAAGGACTATTCGTGAACAATAATAAATTAACAGCAATCCCCCAAAGGACTTTTTGTGTCTACTTTTCTTGACAAGTACAGCGGTAATGTCATAATTATTGAAAAGTCAGCTATTCTATCACTATGACATATTGAAAAGTCATGGAATATGCACTATATTTCTATTGAAAAGTGGTTTGGACTGTTCGTATGCTTTTTCACAAAATCGAATTGCGCACTGAGTAGCACTTGAAGGCGTGTTCTCCGAAGGTTTTTTTGATAGATGGCGCCCGCCAGGTTGGCAAGACATACATTATCCGGCATGTTGGGGAAAAGCTGTTCTCCAACTATATTGAAATCAATATGGTGGAGGACTCGCTGGGGGCAAGGCTGTTTGCGGAAACCAAATCGGTGGAGGGTTTTTATTTGCAGGTCAGTATGCTCCACGGTGACGAACTGAAGCAGAAGGAGAATACGCTGATTTTTATGGATGAAATTCAGGCGTATCCACACCTTTTGACGCTGCTGAAGTTCCTGTCCCAGGACAACCGGTTTACCTATATTGCCAAAGGCGGGGAAGATAACCTATCTGCCGATTTACTTTGTGATGCTCTTTTGAGGCTTTGGATATTACCTCGTGGATGCGCAGGAGATAATAGGCTGGTTGCTATTAAGCACTTACAGCTTGCACTTCAGAAAAGTCCATAGCGTACCTTCTAATCATCAGCGGAACTCCGCATAGAATTATACCCCATTATTCCACTTTACAGAGGGTATAATGGGGTATAATGACATTATCAAGGAATATTACACTTGAAATGTATTTAACACAGCAACAAGTCGCCCAACATACTGATCGGACTCCCCAGCGGTGCGCAGCAGCTTCATCTTCTTGCTGGTTTCATCAATATAACAGTAGGGAAAGTCATCCGTCTGTCCGCACTCCCGATCAAAAACCATCAAGGAACCCTCCTGGATTCCATATTTGGTGAAGTGGTTGCCATTATCGGCAATTGCAAAGAACAAGCCCTTGCTTTTGCTGGGGTTGATAACCTCCTCAAAGGATACATACTTTTCTATGGTGCCAAGCGGAAGTGAATAGGAGAGCTTTTTCTTTGGCGGTTTTGGTTGGACGCCTGAAGCCTTCTGAATAATCAACGGCAGCGCCTTTTGAAGATCCGGATATTCAGAAGTGCTGCATTCGGAAAATCTATATCCCACATCGTTTAACTTGGTGAGAATCTCTCTAAAGCTTGCCCTGCTTTTGTTGCAAACTTCGTACCACAGACTTTTCAGAGGAATTGATAGTACATCGTTGACAATGGAGCAACCGTACGTTCGCAGAAGTTTATATGAGCAAACCGTGAGGTCCAGTTCTTCGATGCAATCATTTACTGAAACATTGCCATACATAATAGTTACCTCAAACGAAAACCTAGCCAGCAATCTTCTCGATGAACCATCTTCCGATATTGTTGCCGGTCTGATTTGCGCAGCGCTCAAAAAATAGATAGCGCTGCATCCCATGAACCATAATCGTGTAGCGATCCCCCTGGCCACCGGCTTTCATTGCCGCTGCCTGCCGGATGTCTGTCACACGGTCAATCTCATATCGGGCACCATCTTCCCAAATAATTTCTCTGGGCAGCATGATGCCGTCCTCTCGAAACTGTACATTAACCTGCACGTAGACCTTCGTATATATTTCTGCATTCACTTACAGTAACCTCCCAAAAGAGAGCGGCAATCCGTTCAGTCTCATCCTGCACCCCTTCTGGGGCAACACCAAAATTCAGGTGCATCCCATCTTGGCACCAGGCGCACAGCATGTACTTTCCGTTTTCATCCAGCTCAGATGTAAAGTAGAGGCGCTTTCCCTCATTCCGGCTGAAGCACACATATACCGCTCTGCATTGCGGCGCTTCCTGGGGTTCTGGCATTCCAATTCGGACAATCAGCAGCCGGTCATCTTCCTGTTCAAAAGCTTGACATGACTCTGAAAAATCATCCGGCGTTACACTTGTTGCACCAGCTGCAATCAGGGCTGCATCCTGGAAGAATTGAGCCATTGTATCTCCCGGAGCTGTCATTAAAGAAAATGAGAGTGCCAACCTATTTGTATAAATGGAACGCGGTATCAATCTGTGTTCCACAAGATATCGGACGGTATCCTTTGCAATCATTTTTTCATTCTTCCCTTCACGTACTCCTGGAGCAATTCCCAATCTGTATCATCCATAAAGAATTGATACAGCTCAATGCCAAGGCAATCACATATCCGTTCAATCGTATCCACAGATAACTGACTGTGACGCTGCACAGCTTTCTTTAGGGTACAGAAGTGCAGACCTGTTTCTTTCGAAATGGTGTACAGCGTAGTATTGTGGCTATTGAGAAGCTCTGTTAATCGTTGCGTCGTATCCATGAATATCCCCTCTTGAGAATCTAATAGCGAAAGTGAACGGCAGATTTCGGACGCGCCCCCGAGTCTGGCGTTCACTTTTTTCAATCTACGGGGTGTTGTCATACAGTGTAACAGGATAGAAGTCCAATAAAGCGGACTTAATTAAGCACACGACCTACAATTTCAAATCTGACATCAGGCAACACCACTCTTGGCGGATACTTGGGATTATAAGACACCATTACAGGCTGCATATGGCAGATCCCGTAACTATCCGTGAAAGCCTCTCGATCCTCTGGCTCTTGTTCTTCATAAGATTTGATGTATCCTTCGCCATCATAAATAAAGATGCCTACTTCTCCGGGATTGAGCGTCTGACATTGCTGAATCCAAACAATCTGTCCATCGCAATATGTGGGCATCATGCTGTCTCCGGAAACCCGAATGCCAAACTCTGCACCGACAGGAATGGTATTCTTGGGTACACTTACCATTTCAAAATTTCCTTCATCCAGAAACGCACCTGTACCTGCAGATGCTGCCAGGTAACTTACAGGCATGTCCACATAGACAATACTGCCTTCAAATCTACGCTTCTCAGGTATATATCTCCCTGTGGCAATCAAATCGCTCTTATAGTCGGCCAGCTTCTTTTTGCCTTCCTCGTTCAATTCACTTTCTTCACCCTGACTTGTAAAAAAGTCAGGAGATTCAATTCCAAAAGCTTTGGAAATAGCCACCAACTGGTAGGAGTTGGGCACAGTTGAGCCTACCTCCCATTTATTCAGTGCGCCGGAGGAAATCTCAATGCCATAGTCAGCAAGTATGCCGCTCAAATTGGACAGAGTGATTCCATATTGCCTTCTGAGCTCTTGAATTCGCTGCCCAATGATGTTCTGATCCTTTTCCTCCAATGCGTTATAGCTTGCCTTCTTCCGAAAGGAAACAGGGATGACCTTGGCCTTCTTTGACATGGTACTACCTCCTTGCTAATCTGTTATCATTATATCTACCGTTTCGCGATATGTCAATCGAAAAATCTCCTGTTAGGGGACAAATGCGGCATTGACATCTCCAAAACAGAGATATATAGTTTAATTAGCAAACGGAAAGGAGGTATCCCAAGCAATGGATGAATGTGCGATCCTACACAGTGACATGAATTCCTTCTATGCCTCTGTAGAAATGATGTTGGATCCCTCTCTGAAGGGAAAAGCAATGGCTGTATGCGGCTCCGTTGAGGAACGGCACGGAATTGTGCTTGCCAAGTCCGACCTGGCAAAAAAAGCTGGAGTTAAAACCGGCATGGTCAACTGGCAGGCAAAACAACTTTGTCCAGAGCTTATTCTTGTTCCGCCCCAGTACGATGAATACCTGAAGTACTCCAAGCTTGCTCATGGCATATACGAGTGATATACACCGTTGAGAGAACCATTTGGCATGGATGAGTGCTGGTTAGATGTAACCAGTGGTAATGCAGGCTACAGCAGCCCTAGACAGATAGCAGAAGAAATCAGGGCTGCAACGCGAGAAGAACTCGGTTTAACCGTCAGCATTGGCGTTTCCTTCAACAAAATATTCGCAAAACTTGGAAGTGATCTTAAAAAGCCAGATGCCATTACCGAAATTACCAGAGAGAACTTCAAAGAAAAAATCTGGCCGTTGGCAGCAGATGAAATGATCTACTGCGGCCCTCAGACCATGAAAAAGCTTGTCCGGTACGGTATTCATACGATTGGCGATGTTGCAGCGTTAGCCCCTGAGTTTCTTCGATATCTCCTGGGCATCAATGGAATTGCCCTCTGGAAGTATGCAAACGGGCTGGATAGTGCACGCGTCATTCATAAGGATTTTGTATCTCCCATTAAGTCCGTCGGACACGGAATTACCTGTGTTGCTGACCTGGAGGATAATTCAGAGGTTGCAAAAGTAATGCTGGCGCTGTCCCAGGATGTCGGTCATAGGCTGCGTATTCATGAGCTGGCAGCACGCGGAGTACAGGTGTATATTCGCGGCAACGATTTGGGCGGTGCCCAGTTTCAATGCAAGCTGCCCGTTGCAACGCAGCTTCCAAACGAAATTGCTGCCGCTGCCTTCCAACTATTTCGCCGCAAATATGCCTGGGGCACCAAGGTACGTGCTGTCTGTGTTCGGGCGATAGACCTGGTATCTAAAAATGATGCTACACAGCTGTCTCTGTTCGATGACCCCATTCGCCGGATCAAAAAAGAGCACCTCCAGGATGCTGTTGAGGAGATTCAGGGCCGTTTTGGGAAACAGTCACTTACCTATGCTGCATTGGTTGGAAATTTGAAAATGCCTGATGATGGAAGGGACAAGGTCAAAATGCCAGGCATGATGTATCGGTAAAAGAGGAGGTTCACTATGAGTTATGTCAAAGAGTATGTACAGGTGCATCTTACTGTTGATGAGGAAGGGCTAGTGGTTCCTACGAGCATAGTCTTCCACAAAGAAAAGAAGTATGACATTGAAAGCGTGACGGCATCCATCCGAGCTGCTGCAACGAAGGTCTTAGGCAGGGCCGCTGATGTTCGTGCCGGTGTGTTTGCAGGAAGAGACAGCAAGCCCAAAGGAAGTAAACTCAGGAGTAAATTCCGTGGAGCTTAAAATACATAGGACCCAAGCAGTTTTTGAGGCTGCTTGGGTCCTATTTTTCTGTTTTAAGGCAGAGAAACTTCTCTCTAGGCAGGCACTTTGCCCGGCCTCTTAGCCTTCAGGTTAGGTTGCCAAACTCAGCGAAGTCTCTGGTAAGAGGACAAATTTGAGGGGACTTGCGTAATCTCATTGCGGTCAAGGCTCGAGATTCCATCGTTCAAGGATATCAAAAAGTCGAGAATATTCAGAGTATTCCACAGAATTGTATCATGAAAATGGTGTTTTACCATTTTGAATGAAACTTTCCGGAACTTTCTCCCCAAAGTGTTGTTTTACCCCAAAAATCATTTTCGGCCAAAATGTTAGAAAAACGCTGTCCACCACTGGCGTAAACCCCAAATAAACCCCAAGTCGTAGGGTCTGTAACTTTTGTAACCACCAAAAAGTTAGAAAAACAGCCGTTTTCTGGTGAAAACGACTGTTTTTTATGGTTGCGGAGGCAGGACTCGAACCTACGACCTCCGGGTTATGAGCCCG
>ERZ773224.4117-NODE-4117-length-11626-cov-4.568577_pt1 | contig 11626 bp, 7 predicted proteins | sample MGYA00580526_ERZ773224 | MGnify/ENA primary metagenome ERZ773224 (study PRJEB29015, sample SAMEA2737743) | human gut metagenome | biome: human gut; feature: human-associated habitat; material: faeces | place: China | collected 2012 ... | reverse complement strand
TCTGGATTGTGCTTTTCCTTTCTTTTTGTTCCCTTTAATTAGCCATGAACTGCTTGATTCCCTGGGACTTTGCACCTGGGTTGTCGTTTCCATATCCTTCTAACAGGTTAATAACACCCCATACTGCAAGTCCGGCTCCAATCGCCACCACAAGTGTCTGCAAAATATTGATTGCCTGATTAAAAAACGCCATATTCGTTGTCTCCTTTCAAATCTCTGTATTTCTCTGGTTTCTATCTTTAAGAAGTCTTTTCCGGCTCTGCCCTTACGGGTGGCCTTTCATGATCTCTCAAATCCATCACCTCCCAAAAGGGCAAAGAAAAAAGAGCTATGTGTCCGAATCTTTCACATGCTCTGCTTCCTTGTTTTCTGTATTTAATTCTCCTGCCAGACTCTCTTCCGAAAACTCATACAGGTCAAATTCCTGTGTCCTCGTCAGTTTCACTTCCATCCGATGCCGCATATACGCTTCCACATCAAACTCATTTTTCTTATCGTAGTCTGACAGCTCCTTATACCGTTTGTGTTTGGTAATATCGAACTTGTCACTGAAAAATGGTCTTACACCTCGAAGCTGCAAGATACATTTGCTGCCATCCATGACCGCAAGTTCGTCCCGGCTCATCAATTCCTTTCCTGTTTTTTGATAGTTCATCCCGTAAGAACGGCTCTGTCCACGGGTGTCCGAAGTGTTATATAAATCAATCGTTTCTTTTCCCAGCGTCTCGGAAATCTCCTTTAAGGTCGAACTTTCCTTACCGCCAAGGAATAACATCGTGTCGCAGTTGCCTAAGATTGTTTCAGCTGCATCTTTGTAGATTGTCTTTAACTGGGACTGCGACTGGAGGATAATGGATGCAGAGATTTCCCTGCTACGAATGGTGGCAATCAGCTTGTCAAACTTTGGAATCTGACCGATATTTGCGAACTCGTCACAGAGGATTCTGACATGATATGGCAATCTTCCATGATGTACATCGTCCGCTCTGTCACATAACAGGTTGAATAACTGGCTGTACATCATCGCCACAACAAAGTTAAAGGTATCATCCGTATCAGAAATGATAATAAACAGTGCTGTCCTCTGGTCACCTACCATATCCAGTTCCATCTCATCATAGCTCATGATCTCACGAAGCTCTGCAATGTCAAACGGTGCAAGCCTTGCACCACAGGAAATCAAAATACTCTTTGCTGTCTTTCCTGCCGCCAGCTTATATTTCTTATACTGACGCACTGCAAAATGCTCCGGTTCTTCCTTTTCCAGTTCCTCAAACAGCATATCTACTGCATTTTTAAATGTCTCATCATCTTCCCTTGTTTCCGAAGCGTTGATAAACTCAAGCAGGGTCGCAAAGTTCTGTTCTTCTTCCGGTGCTTCATACCAGATATAGCCGATCAGGGCACAGTACAGAAGCCTCTCTGCTTTCGTCCAGAAATCCTCACTGGACTTCTCGCCTTCCCCTTTCGTGTTCACCATGATCGTATTTACCAGTTTCAAAATATCCTTTTCCGAATGGATATAGTGGAAGGGGTTATAATGCATACTCTTGGAAAAATTGATCGTATTCAATACTTTCACTTTATATCCATGCCGTACCAGCATCTTTCCGCACTCAATGATGATCGTCCCTTTCGGGTCCGTGACCACATAACTGATGTATTTTCCCATCTGCATCAAGTTGGGTTTTACATAAAAACGTGTCTTTCCTGAGCCAGATCCGCCAATCACGATCACGTTCTTGTTCCTCGCAAATTTCGGATTCTTTGGTCTGCCATTCATGGTCAGCCGTTCCGTCATGGTCAGCAGGATATTGTTCTCAAATACCGGGTCGATAAAGGGTGCAATGTCTTTTGCCGTCCCCCATCTTGCCGAACCATACTCCACTCCCTGCCGGAACTTTTTGGCATTTTTTCCTTTCATGTAGACCATGAGCTTCACTGCCACGGCTCCAGTAATCCCAACCAGCAATTCATTTTTATGCATACTTGGGAGAATCCTGCTAAATGCCATCTGGAAATTTAAGATCAGTACCATCAGTCTTTCTATCATGGAATCACCTACACAGTATTGATATAACCATGCCAGCTTATTTCCCACATAAAAGATCACGATATATGGAAGATTCATCAGAACAATCCGAAGCAGCTTATGTACATCCACCGGCGGTAATCTCTCCAGGTATCCTTTTCCTACACCAAGCAACTTCTGTAATCTGCTCATAATGACGGCTCCTTCTCCTTTCCTTTTGTTTTCTCCAGTTCCCTGTGCTTTGCAAGCGATTTGGTGATTGCCTGCTGTAACTTCTTCCTCACAGATGGTTTTTTGTCCTTATTCAGAGACTTGCCCGTGTATTCCTTAAAAGCGGCAGTCATCACATCAGCATCTCTTGCCTTAAAGAACACATAATATCTTGGCGGGTCCGCAGTCACATCTTTTTTCAGGCTGAAATCAATGCTGTACTTCTTTGCTACCCGTTCAAAAGACTTGATGTTTCCATCTGTGATCTCAATGTTGGACAGCTGTACATTCTGCTTCATCAGCTTATCAAGGCTCTGTTTTCCCTTGTAGGTCTTATCCTCCTTTTCCTTCTGGGGCTGCTTCTGGTTTGTTTTCTGTCCCTGCTGTTTTTTCTCCTGCTCCATCTTTGCAAGAGCCTTTACCATGGTAGCTTTCAGCAAGTTGGCAGTGACCTTGCCACAGCGGATACAAAGTGAGACTGTTTTCTCATTCACTTCATCCTGCAATCACACCACGCCCTTTCTTCTCTCACTGCTGTCTTATCCTCATTTATCACATTGCTGCTCCTTTCCTCTCTTTTCTGCCAGTTTCATATATTCTTTTTCTGATTCCGCCCCCACTTTGATACAGCACCAAAGGACAAATCCATATACCAGAAATACTGCAGCTGCAGCAACAATCAATACTGTTTTTGTCATCTTCTTTTCTCCCTAATTCTTTTGAAATTTTATAAAAGGGCATCTATGAATCCTGTGTCCATAAATGCCCTCATCCATTACTAAGAAATCTTATGATCTCTTATTTCTTCTTTTTGCGAAGAATCACTGTTCCACCAAGACCAGCCATTCCAGCCCCTGCAAGCAGAATCCAGAACAGAATCGGTGTATTATCTCCTGTCTTTGGTGAAGTCGATTTCTTTGTTTCTTCTGTGGTTTTTGTCTCCGGTGTTGGTGTGGTTTCTGGTGTTTCCGTCGGTGTCTCTGTTGGAGTTTCCTCTGGTTTCGCCTCATCCTTCATCACAACCTTCTGGATTTCTCCAGTATCTTTGACCGTAAACTTCACATCTTCTGCAACCAGATAACCATCCGGTGCAGTTTCTTCACGGAGGATATATTCCCCGATTGGAAGCATCTCAATATAGTGTGGTTTTTTCTCAGATGTCCAGCTTTCTACGGTCTTTCCATCTTTATCAAGGATCGTCAGTTTCGCTCCTGGCAGCTCCTTACCGGAAATATCGGTCTTGGAAATCTGCACTTTTGTCACATCATCCTTCATTTCCACCTTCTGTACTTCACCGGTATCTTCCACCGTAAAAGTGATGCTCTCTGCTGTCACATAACCGTCCGCAGGAAGTGTTTCTGTCATGGTGTACTTCTTGCCAGCGGTCAGTTCTTTGATGATATGTGGTTCTTTACCAGAAGTCCATTCATCCACAGTGTTTCCACTCTCATCTGTAACTTTCAGTTTTGCTCCCTCAATCTCCTTTCCGTCTGTCAGGGATGTTTTGGTAAACTCTACGGTTGTCGGCTCATCTTCAAAAGTAAACACATAAGACAGTGTTTCCTTATCTGCCCCACCATATTCAAAAGTAAATTCCTGTACCTGGTCTGTTGTCGCAAATCCCGGTGCCGGAGAAGTTTCTTTCACATAGTAGGTATAGCCAAGTGGCAGATCTGCCGTAAAGGTCAGTTTTCCTTCCTTATCCGTAGCCTGCTCCTCAATAACCGTATCCGCTTTCAAGATCACATCGCCCTTTGCATTGACAATATTTTCTTTATTGCACAGGGCAAATACAGCCCCTTCCAGTACACGGTCGGAATCTTTTTCTTTCTTTAACACGTTTACTTCTGCTCTCTGGCGTTTGTTCTGCCAGTCAGCAGAATAAGTAACAACTGCGGTATTCTGGTCACGGTAAGTCAGATCCACTTCACGAGCTTCTCCATCCAGGACATATCCATTTGCTGTCTCTTTCTCTTTGACACAGTATTTGCCAAGAGGAAGGTCTGTCAGTTTCGCCACTCCTGTTTCATCCGTCGTGATCGTTGCTACCAGTGCATCCTTTTTGTAGTAATCTTCACTCTCACCATCCGCCGCTTTTATATCTTCTAAGGCATAAACCTCAAAAGTAACGTCTTTCAGGGAACCGGAAAGATATTCAAACAGATGCTTCATCCATCCGCCAATGGAATCCAGTGCAGATACTTTCTCCAGGAACTCACCTTTTTTATTGATGATAAGTGTTCCGGTTGGCACTGCATCTTTCATCTCTACCTTCTGGATTTCAGCAGTATCGTCCACAGTAAAGGAAACTTCTTCCGCCATCAGATAGCCATAAGGAGCCATTTCTTCACGAAGAGTATATGTCTCCCCGGCTGTGAGTCTTTCAATCAAGTGTTCCTCACCCTTTACAGACTTCCATGTATCTACCACATTTTCATCCTTATCAAGCACCGTAAGCGTTGCCCCGGAAAGTTCCACGCCTGTCGTAATATCGGACTTCGTAAAGGTTACTTTTGTCGGCTGGTTCTTAAATACAGATTCCAGCTCTACCATTTTCACATCCTGTCCCTGATATTTGGCAGTTACTTCCAAAGTCTCAAAAGAAGAGACATACCCTGCCGGAGCTGCAAGTTCTTTGATATAGTAAGTACTAAATGGAAGGTCAACATCAAATACTGCCTTTCCATCTTCCCCACTGACTGCTTTTCCAAGTAAGGTATCTGCCTTCACAATCACTTCTTCATGTGCCAGAATATCTTCTTTTGCATAGATACCAAACTCTGCACCCGCCACAACCGTTTTTGTCTCTGCATCCTGTTTGACTACGGACACTTCCACTTTCTGGCGGTCATTCTCAAAGGTTGCTGTCTGCTCAATAACTGGTGTTTTCTGGTCTTTGTATTCAAATGTTACTGTCTGTGCTTCTTCATTTAACACAAAGCCCTCTGGTGCTGTCTTTTCAACAATCTTATAGGTTCCAAGTGGAAGGTCAGCGATCTGTGCCTTTCCATCCTTATCCGTGGTAACAGTTCCTACCAGTTCCCCAGAAGCATACTCCAGGATACGGTTTCCATTATCATCTTTCTGGAAATCTGCTGTATAAATATCTTCGGCAGCATATACCTCAAAGACTGCTCCCTCCAGAGTTTCTTTCTGATAAGTAAAGTCATCTTTATAACCATTTAAGACCTCACCCTGTTTTACGATGTTCAGTTCTCCCTTAACCGGATGATTCTCGTATGCGATCTCAATGATCACATCGCCGGAAGTTCCGTCCATCTGATATGCTGTATTGGAATCTACATCTACCTCATAGTAATTCTCATTGAGCGTATATCCATAAGGTGCGTTCACTTCCTCAATACGGTAATGTCCAATCTTCAGATTCTGTGGAAGGATTAAGTATCCCTGCTCATCTGTAAAATAAGATTTGTGTTTTACCGTCGTCGGATACGTTGTTACCTGCTCCACATACTTTTCTGTATCCAGGTTAAAAATCTTAAACTCTGTATTCTTCTGAAGCACTGCTTTCTTTGTCTCATCGTCCTGTTTGATAATCTTCAGCTTCGCTTCAAACTCTTTGTCAAGCAGCACCCTCCATACCTGCGGTGTAGTCGGATGATTCTCTGTAATCTGTACGATGAAATCATTGACCGGAGTGTAATTATGTGGTGTGGTTGTTTCACGGACGATGTAAGTTCCATACGGAATCGCAATACTGCGGGCATACCCTTTCTCATCTGTAAAGATCTCTGTTGCACCATTTTCCCCGATCACTACCGGCTTGGCAGAACCAAAGTCATAGCTGCCATCTTCTTTTACTGTCAGGGAAGATACCAGATAAGCGGTAAATCCTGCACCTTTCAGTAAATCGGCATCTGTCTTTCCGTTGTTCGCTGCCTTGATGATTTCAAATGGCTGCTTCATTACCTGTTCCAGAGACAGACAGTCACGTTTTACTTCCGCTACAAAATCACCCTCATAGTTGCAGACCAGATCATGTTCTTCTTCATCTGCCAGGTAACCCGTTGGAGGAGTAATCTCTTTTACATAGTAATTGCCAAGATATAATCCATCTACAGAAGCCTGTCCATTCTTATCTGTTGTAAGAGTGGCAACCTGCTCACCCGCTTCGTAGATCACACCAGTTGCTCCATCCGGATGGACAATATCCTCACGGGCATATAGTCCATAGACTGCCTTTTCTAAAGTAGCATCTCCCTGTGGAACAGCCTTCTTTGTTTCTTTGTCCTGCTTCTGTAAGGAAATCTTTGCTGTCACACGCTCGTTTTTGAAGGTATGCTTAAATGTCAGTTTCGCTTCCTTATCGTTTGTATAAGAAAAAGTAAACGTATAGATATCATCCGCATTTCTCAGATAGCCTTCCGGAGCCTGTACTTCCTTTACATCATAGGAAAATCCCAGCGGCAGATCTGCGGTAAACTTCGCCGTTCCATCATTTCCAGTTGTCACTTTCTCAATCAGAGTGCCTTTCTTTACAACAACCGTTCCATCTGCATTTTTAATGTCACTGGCTGCATAAAGTCCAAAAATTCCTCCATCCAGAGGATTTTCTGTATCCTTATCCTGCTTTGTCACAACTACTTCTGCTTTCTGTCTGTCATTCGTAAAAGTTGTCTCAGAAAAAACAACATCTACATTCTGTCCTGCATAAGAAAGAGTGACTGACTTTTCTTCCCCGGCATTATAAAATCCGGTCGGAGCCTGTTTTTCTTTGATGATATATGTACCAAGATGCAGGTTTTTCAGAATGACTGCCCCATTCGAGTCTGTTGTCAGATTCTCTTTGACCAGATCACCCTTGCTGTAAACCTTGGCACCATAAGCAGTTTTAATATCTGCTCCGGCATACACATCATAAATCGCACCTTTCTGTCTGCGTTTCTCATACTTAAATGTTGTACCGTTCTCTGTCACATCTGCACCAACCAGTACCTCACCTTCTTTATAAACGGTAAGCTGTCCCAGCTGTTCTTCATCTGAAACTGTAACGGTTGTGGTCTTGCTGACTTCCAGTTTCACATTGTAAGCTGTTGCATTGATACGGTATCCGCTTGGAGCTGTAATCTCTTTCAGATATACAGTATCCTGTGTCTTAGTGATCTGTACGGACGCTTCACCGTTTTCATCCGTCGCAGGTAACTGTGTGATCAGTTTTTTGCATTCTACATCACTGTATAATCCAAACACAGCACCAGACAACTTTGCGTCTGACTTGGCATCTTTCTTGATCACCTTAACACTTGCCTGCTGTACCCAGGATACTTTAAAATCTACATATTTCTCATCATCAACGCCTTCACCAAATACCAGAGCCAGATCCTGGTTTCCGGAACCTGTTGAAATCTTATAAGCTGAATAATCTTTGGTAATGCTTCCTTTCATGGTTGCAGACCAGCTTCCTGCCACATCACTCACCTGTGTTAATGGTGCAGACAGATAAAACTTTGTACCACCACAAATTTCTACGCTTTCTCCGGCTTTACTTGTTTTATCTGTTGTCAGGTTATGAAGCTGTACACCTGCCGGAAGTTTCATGGTAATGGTCTGTAACGCATCCGCATTAAATGTAATATCCTTTGTTCTCTGACTGTTACCATCCACATAGGCTTTTACATCTGCATCCGAAAAGGACATTGCCACATCTGGAATTTCCGGCTGTGAAATACAGTAATTATACAGTTTCATCACGGAAACTTTTCGATTCAGGCTCTGTGCCATGCTGACATAGGAAAGAGCGGCCTGAAGGCCTGCGGTGTAATCAGTGCTCCCTTTGCAGTGCAGGTTGCGTATCATCTCGGAGGCATGTCCGGCGTTTTCCTCTGTAAAAAATCCATCATCACCGGAAGCCTTTGTACCGTAATAGCACACTTTCGCAAGTGCTTTCCCATCACCAACTTTATTGATCGTATAGGTTCCACTTCCAGGCCCTGGTTTAGATGGCTGCACACAATATGCTGTGGCAGATACATTTCCAAATTTTACAGTATACTGGTAAGTCAGATATGTTCCATATCCGTAATCTGCATATCGGTATTCTGCTCCTCTGGTCACAGAAACCTGCTGTGAACTTCTGGCATTGCCTGCCGCAGCCATAAAGGTTACTGTTTCTCCGGCTTCCATTGCATACAGATTAATGCCATTACTCTCTGCCTGTTCCAGTACTTCTGAAACGGTTAATTCAGATTCCAAATCTGCTGTGCTTTCAGAATTTTGTGTTTCCCGGTGCGACTCCGAATCCTCCTCGCTCTGCTCCGTATCCCCAGTATCATCCTCAACATTCACTGTACTATCCGAAGAACGCTCTGACTGCACTTCTGTTTCCGGTTCTTTCACTGTAATATTTCTGCTGATTCTATAAGCAGGATGACCGCTGACTGGTTCTACTGCATAGACAGCCTTGTAAGTATCCGGTGTATGTGTGTCAAAATCTGTACCAGTTTCATTCTTTGCTTCATGAAATAAAATCTTGATTTTGCTTTCATCTACACCTTCGATTCCAGACAGATCAACTTCTACATCAAATTCCTGCCCGTAAGAAAGTTCAATATCATTTGCCTTTACGATTTCATCCGGATCAAGGGAATCTTGAACGTCTTTTAATTCTGCATACTGTTGTTCAAATGGTATTTCTTCCGGTTCTAATTCAGAAGCCGAAACTGCTACTGGCTGAATAATGACAGAAGCCAGTGTTGCGACTGCCATAAATCCGGACAAGAATCTTTTGAATCTCATTTTCATTTTGACTGAATCCTCTCTTTCTTCTATTATCTGCTCTGTTTTCATACAGGCTCACACCTGCATTATTCAATCATTGGAACCACCTCCCACATCTTATTGCTGATACAGAAATAACTCTGATAACAGCACATTCATATGGCAGTGCCTTTTTTGAAACACCGCCACATGGTATCTGCTGTCATCCTGTAAAACAGGAATGACACTCAGGTAAAGTTCAGGATCAAGCATTAAGCCGCAAGAGGTAATTCGTAATAGTTCCTGCAAAGGGTGCCTCCCATCTGTATCCCTTCACGTTTTCACCGGATTCCCGCCGCAAAAATGCGTAGCTGAAAAATTCCGGGTATCCTCTCGCTGCTGGTATGAAATTGTCAAGGTGCAATTTTTAAGGGGTTTTATCTTCTTGAATTGCAAATAGACATTTGCCCCTTCACTAACTGCATGTGTGAAAGGGCAAAAATTAACCTGTTTGAAAAATTTTTTAGATATTTTTATTTCAACATTGTTTTATGTGTTTTCCAGTTGTTCTTTTAATTTCTCCAATACTTTCTTCCTCCGGTTTCTAATCGTCTTTGGGCAGCACCCAAAATACTGTGCTGTTTCTTTTACTGTAAATTCTTCCCCATAAGTACCCCAGTAGCATAAGAATCTTTTTCCATCAATACTATATGTCCCAGTATTACTTTCACCGACTGATGAAGGCAATTCATGATGTTGTATATTGACTACATCATTCATCTGGTATAGTCTGTTATATTGTTCTAGTTTATATTCAGCATATGAATCGCCGTTATATGCCGCTTTAGAATAATATTTAAAAGATTTTGATATATCTTTTTGAACTCCGTTTCCACGTTCATAACAAACTCCTAACATTGATTGTGCATAGGTGTCATCTTGTTCTGCTGCTTTCGTCCACCACTTAACGGCATTTTTATAGTTTATTTCTAAGCCTCTTCCAAAGTAATATTTCCATCCTAATTTAGATTGGGAAAGGGGGTCTCCTTGTAATGCTGATTCTTGATAGAGATTTGCCGCTGTACATTCGTCTCCGTTCTGATCGTAAATATAAGCTAGCCATGATGTCGCATGTGAAAAATTTATTTCATGTCCTAAAGAAAAATATTGTTTGGCTTTTACATTATCCATATTTAATAATTCTTCTCCTTTACGACAAATAGCAAAGCCAATTTTATTTTTCTCTAATTTGTCTATGAATAGGTTTTTCTCATTATTAAAATCATCTCCATAAAAATAGCATTTGCATAATCCACAAGAAGCTTTTATATCTCCTAATGAAATAGCAAGTTCATACCATTGTATAGCCTTCGAATAACTTTTAGGGACATAAATTCCATAATAATATAAGTCTCCTAATTTTATCATTGCTTTAGTATCACCTTTATGTGCTGCATGTATTAATTGTGATTCCTTACGAGTATCAAATGCAGAGTTGTCAGATAGTAAGCTGCTTATAATTTGTCTATCAAGCCTGCCAAAAGAGGATACCATTATATATGCAGATATTAATGGTGCAATTCGCTTATCTTCTAAATAATTGTCAAACTGTCGAATAAAATCAATATTGTTTGGTGTTAAATATTTATCAATAGTTGATGGATGGATTGATATTACTTTTAATAATAATAATATTAGTACCGCTGGATAATCATCAATATACTCGTCAAAGTCATCCATACTTCGACCTCTATATTGAAACATAGGAGTTCCTTGTTCACGTGCTTTTTGTCCGAACATGACTGGAACAAACATACCATCATAATCTATTAAAACGATGCTCCCGTCCGATTTGATGATAATATTATCGGGCTTTAAATCGCCATGTGCAATATGCTGTGGTAATAACCAACAAATAAATTTCTGAAAATCGTCAGCCAACTTTCTCAATTTCATTTTATTGTTAATTATACTTTGTATATATTCTTCCAAGCATAATCCTTCTACCCAATCCATAAGAAGAACCGGAAATTCAGTTTCTTTTGTTTGTGTAGAATCCACAAACAATTCTTTTTCGTAATAAGTAACAGATATTAAATAAGATGGCTTTTCATAAGTGTTTAAATATTCTGTTATCAATCTATATGATTCTTCACGCCCCTTTTGTTCTCGAAGAAAACATTTAAGTGCATAATAGTTGTTCCCGTCCGTCATTTTGAATACCACGGCAAAGTTGCCGCTACTCATTATGGGAATGCCTGCATCATCCAAAACAGGACGAAGATTTTTAAGTCTATCGAAATTATATTCTGCAGAATGGATAGCTTCTATGTATTCGGATATTAAAGGATATTGCATGGCTTTACTACTTGACATTTAAAATAAATTTCTTGATGTCTTCTTCCGAAGGCAGTTCTATCATATACTTCTGTACGAATATATTCGGGTCTAATCCGGCTGTAGCATACTTTACTAAAGCATCTCCCTTTTCGGTACAAAGCAGAATACCGACAGGTGGATTATCGTCTGGCTGCATCACTTCCGCTTTAAAGTAGTTAAGGTACATATTCAGTTGTGAAGCATACTCATGTCGGAACTTGTCTATCTTCAATTCCACAATGACATGGCATTTCAAGATGCGATGATAGAACACAAGGTCGGCAAAGA
>ERZ773224.4115-NODE-4115-length-11631-cov-3.247408_pt1 | contig 11631 bp, 10 predicted proteins | sample MGYA00580526_ERZ773224 | MGnify/ENA primary metagenome ERZ773224 (study PRJEB29015, sample SAMEA2737743) | human gut metagenome | biome: human gut; feature: human-associated habitat; material: faeces | place: China | collected 2012 ... | reverse complement strand
AAAAGAACTTTCTGGAATAATGATATTCAATTCTTCGTTGCTTATCAAAGAAAATCAAGAAATAGAAATAAATCTAGCTAAATATAAATCTTTCTCTGCTAACTATAATAATTATCTTTCTTATTTGCCATTAAAAGTTGCTGAAGAAGCGGATGAGCTCCCATTAAAAAATGGCATTTTAAGATTTAAAGCAAAAGTAGCAACAAATTCCAAAAATTCACAAGTGTTAAAAGGTGGAATAGATTTATCCGAAATAAAATTAACTAATATGTCCCTAATAAATAATAAAAATATCTTTATCATCGGCGAAGCTTTAGATTTCACTGGTCTATGTGGCGGATATAATATTATGGCAGCAATAATAGAAGGATTGAGAGTTTCTATAGATTAAAGCATAATTATGCTATAATAATGTTGAGGTATTAATATGTCAAAAAAAGTTCTTATAAAACCTATCACAATATTAAGAGATACAAACAAGATTTCCGAAATATGTTTTAAAGAAAATCAGCCAATATACATAACAAAAAACGGTGAAAATCATTTAGTTATTATGTCTGATGATACCTTTAACAACATATTATCTAAAGATAATGAAGCAGCTAAAATAACATATACAGCTTCAAATAATTTAATTGCTGAAAATAAAAATCCCAATCCGTTATCAATCCCCAATAATACTTCTGACAATTATGGATTTACCAGAATTGGTTTACATGTTTTCGAAGAATCAATTGCAGATATAAAAAAGAATACCGAATCTATTATTGAAGAAATAAAAAATGGTATAAAAAACAAAGAAAAAATAATAGTATTTCCCGAACTATGTTTAACTTCTTATACATGTGGAGATATCTTCTATCAAGAACTTCTTTTACAGAATATAGATTCTGCTCTTTTAAAAATAGCTGAAGAATTCAAGCATCAAAAAAGATTAATAATAATCGGTACTCCATATCGAATAAAAGGAAAGCTATATAATGTCGCAGCAGTCATCAACAAAGGACATATTTTAGCTCTAATACCAAAAACATATTTGCCAAATTATCATGAATTTTATGAAAAAAGGCAATTTACTTCAGGAAGAGATTTAAATACTTTAATTCCAATAGGAAAAGATTTAGTTCGAGTATCCAAAAATATCATTTTTACATCAACAACCACTTCAAGCATTTCTGTCGGTATTGAAATTTGTGAAGATTTATGGTCAGCTAATCCACCATCGACAAAACTCGCTCTTAATGGTGCTACAATTATTTGCAACCTATCAGCATCTAATGAATTAGTTGGTAAAAACACTTATAGAAAAGAATTAGTCAATTCTACATCTGCGAGATTAAATTGTATTTATGTCTATGTTTCAGCAGGAAACGGAGAAAGCACACAAGATGTAGTTTATTCTGGGTCAGCTTTAATTTCAGAAAATGGAGCATTACTGAAAGAAAAAGAATTATATCAAAATGGTTCAATCTATTCTGATGTCGATACAGAAAAAATAATAAAGGAAAGACACTTTAATACATCATTTGAAACAGAAAACGAATATGAAAATATTCCCGTTGAAATCGATGATGAAGATTTAATCGAAAGATACTTTTCACCTCATCCATTTCTTCCTAGATCCGACTCAGCTTTGCAAGAAATACTTGATATCCAAATAAATAGTTTAATAAGAAGAATAAAACAAATTAACTGCAAAGCAGTAATCGGAGTAAGTGGTGGCCTAGATTCTACTTTAGCTTTAATTGTTTCAGTTGAAGCGATGAAAAAGTTAAATAGACCAACAACCGATGTTTATTCAATTTTACTTCCAGCATTTGGAACAAGTTCAAGAACAAAAAGCAACGCTCAAGTTTTAGCCGAATCTTTAAATACTACAGTTGAAATCATCGATATCGAAGACTCTGTAACAAAACATTTACAAGATTTAAATCATCCTCTAGACTTAATGGATACAGCCTATGAAAATGCCCAAGCTCGTGAAAGAACCCAGGTATTGATGGATAAAGCCAATATGGTAAACGGAATTGTCATCGGTACAGGAGATTTATCTGAATCATGTCTAGGATGGTCAACTTATAATGGTGACCATATGTCCAATTACGCTGTAAATGTTTCAGTTCCTAAAACTCTTGTTATCGACATAATTAGATATTATGCCAAAATACACGAAGAGCTCTATAATGTTTTAAAAGACATAATAGATACTCCTGTTTCCCCGGAACTTCTTCCGACAACTAAAGATGGAAAAATAGCTCAAAAAACAGAAGATTTAATCGGTCCTTATGAACTTCATGATTTCTTTATTTTCCACTATTTAAGAAATTATTTTTCACCAAAGAAAATATTTAGATTAGCAAATATTGCCTTTAAAGATAAATATGAGCCAACAATTATATTGAAATGGGAAAAAGCATTTTTCAAAAGATTTTTCGCAATGCAATTCAAAAGAACTTGCATTCCTGATGGTCCAAAAATCGGTTCGGTTTCCATATCCCCTCGCGGAGATTTAAGAATGCCAACCGATGCATCTTCAAAAATGTTTCTTGAGGAATTAAACGAAATCGAAAAGAATTTAACCGAATAAAAAGACTGAGTTCTACTCCCAGTCTTTTTTGTTTTTGATTGAATACAAGCAACTTTAAATCAATTATAAAAGATGTACATTATGTTTTAAGCAATAAGCAATATGTTCATCACTCCAATATGAAGCTTGAACTTCTCCGATATGTGCTTTCTTTAACATGAACATACATATTCTCGATTGCCCAATTCCACCACCTATAGATAATGGTAATTTATTTTCTAAAATTGCTCTATGGAAAGGATAATCTTTTTTGTATTCCTCATGTTTAATATTTAATTGCTTTTCCATACTCAAAGCATCAACTCTTATTCCCATACTAGAAATTTCAAAAGCAGAATTTAAAACTTCATTATAAATAATTATATCTCCATTTAAATTCCAATCATCATAATCTGCTGCTCTTACATCATGAGGATAACCATTTTTCAAATTACCTCCTATGTGTTCTAAAAATACAGCACCATATTCTTTAGCGACAACATTTTCTCTTTCCTTTGGAGTTAAAGCAGGATACTTATCTTCCAATTCTTCCGATGAAACAAATTTGATTCTTTCTGGTAATTTTATTTTCAATTCTGGATATGTCTCATTGACAATTTCCGATGTTTTTAATAAAGCACTATAAATTTGTTCAACAACATTCATTAAGTATTCTTCATTTCTTTCATCAGAAGTTATTCTTTTTTCCCAATCCCATTGATCAACATATAATGAATGAATACAATCTAACTCTTCAAAAGGTCGTATTGCATTCATATCTGTATATATACCTTCAAAATTATATTTAGCTAAACTATATCTTTTCCACTTTGCTAAAGATTGCACTACTTCCAATTTCTTTTGATCTTCTTGGCATAGAAAAGAAACAGCTTTTTCTACTCCACTTAAATTATCATTTAAACCAGTTTCAGGATCAACAAATAAAGGAGCTGAAACACGGACTAAATTTAAAGCGCTGCTCAATTCTTTTTCAAAAGTATCTTTAACTAATTTAATAGCTTTCTGTGTCTCATTTAAAGTTAATATACTTTCATACTTTTCCGGTAAAACGTTTTTCATTTTAATCATCTTTTCTTAATAAAATACTAATTCCCTTAGCTAAAACATAATAAGCTGGAATTGTTAAAAATATAATCCACAAAGGATGCCAAAGCTCTAATGAAAATCCAAAATATAAATAAACAACTACTAATAAAATTGGATAGCAAAAATATTTGGCACTTTTGCTAACTATGCATTTTCCGATAGAAGCAACAACAGGAATCAATAAAAATAACAACCAAGCTGGATGCCATAAATTATAACCAAATCCCAACCAAAGAAAAGCTGTTACACATAATAACGAAAAAAACGAAGTTGTTAACCACATAATAAAATCATTTTTCTTTTTGTTGTTTTTATTTTTAGAAGGCTTTTTATCATCCTTGACTTTTAATTCCGCTTCATCACAATGATATACCTTAGCTATTTTTTCTATTTCATCAGATGAAGGAGTTTTCTCACCTATTTCCCATAAAAAAAGCGTATCTTTATTAACACCAATTAAATTCGCCGCTTCTTCTTGCGTATAATTCATTTTTCGACGAAGTGCAATAAGTCTATCTGCTAAATTAAAATTCATAACAATATTTCCTCTTAAATATTTTACGGACAAATGATATAAAGTTCAATTAAACTTTAAAAATCTATATAAAAAAAGTACTAATCGTCCGTTTCGACACCTATAAACTACCTGCTCGTGTTCCCACAAGCAATACCCAACCCACGATTTCTTCACCCATAGGATTATTCCTAACGGCTTAAGGTTCGCTACACTTGGCGGCAAATATGTGACTAGACTTTCACTAGTAAGATTAATGCCATGCCTGGCACAATATTAAAAAATCCATATACATAGTATATGAATCTTAATTTTTATTTATCCACAGCAATTTTTTTTAAAATCTAACTGAAAAACTTCCAAATTCTTATGCTTTTTTTGTTTTGTAGCTTTCGTACTATAAAAAATGGTCGGATGAGCGAGATTTGAACTCGCGACCCCTACCACCCCAAGGTAGTGCGCTACCATGCTGCGCTATCACCCGAACAATTAAAAATTATATGTAATTTCATAGCTTTTTTCAAGGTTAAAAAAAATTTATAGATTTAATATTAAAACCTTGATATCAGAAATGTATATTATTACAATTAATAGCGAGGTAAAAAACAAAAATGTATCAACAATATCAACCAGGCTGGTTAGAAGTTATTACCGGTCCAATGTTTGCTGGAAAAAGTGAAGAACTAATCCGCAGAATAAGAACATTATCATACGCTAAAAAATCTATTGTCTGCTTTAAACCTGCAATTGATGATCGCTATGCAAAAGAAGAAATAGCTTCGCATGCAGGAAATATGTGGGAAGCTAAGGCTGTAAAAGATGTTTCAGAAATAAAAGAATTTTTAAAAGACAAAAAATATGACATTGTCGGAATTGATGAAGTTCAATTTTTTTCTTCAGAAATAATTCAATTAATAGACGAATTGATCAATCAAGACACAAGAGTAATTGTTGCCGGATTAGATTTGGATTTCCGAGGAGAACCCTTTGGTGTTATGCCTACATTATTAGCCAAAGCCGAATTTGTAACAAAACTTACTGCCGCATGTAAAATTTGTGGAGAAGCAGCAACTAGAACTCAAAGAATAATCGATGGAAAACCTGCTTTATATGATAGTCCAATTATTTTGGTAGGCGCTAAAGATAGCTATGAAGCAAGATGCCATAAACATCATATTGTTCCAAAGAAATAGTAAAAAAGCAACTTATATTATTAGTATAAGTTGCTCTTTTATTTTAAATTTCTTTTTGGTTATAAATTAAATTTGCCACTTCAAAATTTTTTGTATCTTGAATTCCTTCAACTACAAGAGATTCGCCTTCAATTTCAAATGAAATTTCATAATCTTTTTCTAAATCATTGAATGTTAATGCTACCATTTCATAGACATCTTTTTTAACAACACCTTCTTCTTTTAAAGCAGCTTGCTTTAAATTTAGATTTACTTTTTCATCATTTTTATCATCTTGAGTTTCAGAAATATAATTGTATTGGGTTGCTAAAACCATTCCATCTGGTGCGCTATTATTTATTGCTTTGGCAAATTGTGATTCAACTGTTCCTTCATTTTCAACATATTGTGTTACTGGAATCAAATAACTAACATCATCATACTTTTTCGTATAATAAATATTGAACATATTCTTATTTGTTAATTCTTCAGCATTTTTTGTTGTTCGATTTATTCCAAAGTTTTTTTGTAGGAAATCAGGAACTAAGGTATTCTTTTGAGGCATTTTTTCCAATTTCTCACCATTAACATAAATTGATAACATATTTATAGATGGAAATTCACTAAATGTATAAACTAATGACTCTAACATATTAACTTCTTTTGTCGGCTCATAATTTAAAAACTCTTCGCTGACATCCAAAATTAATTCATCATTAAATACCTCTATTGCATTGACTTTTGTCTCTGCCGGAACTATACCTTTAATAGAATTTGTATTTGCTTTACTATCTGTTTTTAACAAATTAAATAAATCTTTTAAATTTTCGCCAATTGTATTTCTTTTTTTTGTTTTTACTGTTAATGGAACTGTAGTTTTATCGTTTGAAACTAAGTAAATACGATGATTTTCACCTGTATCTTGCTTGATAACATCTACGGGTTCATTTGGCTTATGATTATAATAGATTCCTAATCCAACACCTGTGCCCAAGGCTGTTAGTAAAAGTGGAACTATCACTAATGCTGCTTTACCTGGCTTTTTTCTTTTTGCAAATGCTACTTCTAACTGTGGAAATTTCTTTTTAATCTTCTCAACAATTGATTTTTCTCTAACATCGATTTCTTTCATTTTACCATCCTCTAAAAGTACATATGAAAAGAAAAACAATTTTAGAACTTCAAATACTTCTTTATAATATTTTCTTTTCCATCATAATTAATTTTTAATTGATCACTTTGAGGAAAAAATAATAAATCTTCAAATACTTTAGATGTTAAATCAGTAACTTTAGCTTCTTTTTTTATCATTGAAATTATATTTTCTACTAATTTATAATGTGTGTAACATAAAAGATATTCTTTTTTCACTGGCCATCTATTTATATCAAAAATTATATGTTTAAGATTATCCTCTTCTATATCTTTTGCTAAATATTCATCAGCATATCCTTTTTTTAAAAAATCTATAGTATTTTTTGTTCCTACAGGAAAAGCATCTTTATTATCTTTTAAATACTTTAAATTATAATCTAATATTTTTATATAACTTTTATTTCTCATTATAGTAGAAAGAGTATTGCACATAATTATTACTAAATCATAATTTTTTTTATTTATTCGATCTTCTATATCTTTTGCTGTTTCTTCTAATTCTGAAAGTGAGCAATTTCCAAGAGGAAAATTCTTTGAAAAAATTAAATCTATATCATGCTTCAATCGGAAATTTACTATCATTTTTAAAAGAGAAACTAATCCTAATCCTGAATCAACTATCGCTATTTTCATAATATTAATATATGTTTATTAAAGAATTAATAAACTTTTTATCAAAATAAAATCTCATCTTACGATGAGATCATAGAGTAATTTCTTTTAATTTGAATAATTCAATTACCGCCATTGCTCTTCCTTTAACACCTAACTTTTGCATCACATTAGAAATATGATTTCTGACGGTTTTTTCGGATATGAACAATTCTTCAGCAATTTCTTTTGTCGTATAATTTCTTATCAATAATTCAAAGACTTCTCTTTCCCTAGCCGTTAAAATAGATGGCATAAATACCTCACACTTTAATGTATGCTAGAAATATTTTTTTGTTTTTCTTTGATAGCTTTAATTAAATTATCAGCAGCTTCTTCAGGCAAAAACTGTCTTAATTCTTCTTTAGTGGCCTTCTGAAGAGAATCAAAAGAAGGATAAGCACTTAATAGTAAAGAAGCTCTTTTCTTTCCTATTCCTGGCACTTCTTCAAATATATCGGTAAACAATGCTTTTTGTCTTTTATTTCTATGAGTTGTAATAGCATAACGGTGAACTTCATCCTGCATTCTCATCAATAAGAAAAATAAAGGTGCCTTACTATCCAATGGTTTAATTTCCAATGTATCTCCATCGATCAATCCTTCAGTTTCATGTTTATCGTTTTTAAAAAGACCAGCTATTTTAATATTAACCTGATATTTTTCTTTAATTTGGTTTGCTACATTAATTTGATTTTCTCCACCATCGACTATAATCAAATCAGGCATTTTCAAATGATCATTCAATAGTCTTGAAATTCTTCTATCCAAAACTTCATACATCATTTGTAAATCATCTTTTTTATTTTCTGATCGTATATTATATCTTCTATACATAGAAGGTGATTTTACACCATTGATATATTTAACCATCGCACCAATAGCTTCTTCACCCTGTAGATGAGAGTTATCATATAATTCAATATCCAAAGGTGCACTGATATTTAATAAATTTCCTAATTCTTCTAGTAATAATAGAGTATTATCTTCAAGTCTTGCAGTTTGAAAATGTTCATCCAATCCTTTTTTAGCATTTTCAAAAGCCATAAATAAAATATCTTTTTTCACTCCACGAGAAGGAACCAAAACTTTAATTCCTAACGCATCTTGAAGTAATGGACACATTTGTTTATCAGTTATCAATAATTCTTTGGGTTTAACATGAGTGGAATAAAATTGCAATAAAATTGAAGCTAAATCTTCATCGATAGTTTCAGTTGCTTCATTGATAAAAAGTTCTTTACCTAATAAAGTACCTTTTCTATACATCAATATAAGAACTGACATATATCCATCCCTTAAAGAATAACCAACAACATCTCGATCGATATGATCAGCCATCATTATTTTCTGTTGAGAAGATATATGTGCTATGCTGTCCAAAGTTTCTTTATAACGTTGAGCAGCTTCAAAATTTAATTCATCAGAAGCTTTCTTAATCTTCAAAGTGATATCATTAACAACTTCTTTTGTATCACCATTTAAAAACTTTATCATTGAGGACAAAATATCTTTATAATCTTTTTCATCAACCTTATTAATACAAGGTCCAAGACATTCACCTAAATAATAATAAAGACATGGTTTTGAAGGAATACTATTGCATTTTCTTAAAGGATATATTTGATTGAGCAATTTTAACATTTGATATGCTGCTCCACCAACAGGATATGGTCCAAAATAAGTAAATCTTTTATCTTTATTAGAATGAGTAATTTTTAAGACCGGATCTTTTCCTTTAGAAAGAGCAATAAAAGGATACATTTTCCCATCTTTTAAAAGAATATTGTATTTAGGATAATACTTTTGAATTAAATTAATTTCTAAAAGCAAAGCTTCTTTTTCAGTGTCTGTTTCGATGGTATCAAAATCACGTATTTCTTGAACCATTCGAAAAACTTTACCTGATTGAGGACGAGTAAAATATTGTTTAACTCTTTTTATCAAAGATTTAGCTTTTCCAACATAAATAATGGTTCCAGACTCATTTTTCATCAAATAACAGCCAGGAGAAGTTGAAAGCAAATCAATTTTTCTTTTTAATATTTCATAATCTTGGTAATTCATTTGAAATATACCACTGTAGCTCCGACACCACCTTCACCTTCACCGCCAAAGGAATAGGACTGCACATTTTTATTTTCGCTCAATATTTTCCAAGTTAATTTTTGAAGAACGCCTGATCCGACACCATGAATAATTCTAACGCGATGATATCGCATTAAAATACAAGAATCTAAATATTGTTTTATTTTTTCTTCTGCTTCATTTGCTCGAAGTCCAATAACATTCACTTCCATTTTAATATCAGCTCTAGGCATAAAAACTCGGTCGATAGGATTTGTTGGTTTAGCCTTTTTTATAGGAGCATTGTTTGGCAATAATTCAAGATTATCTGCATCAACAGTCAAACTTAAACCACCGACATTAACTTTATATTTATTTCCTCTTTTTTCAGTAATTACACCATCTTGGCCAGTTAAAAGAACTCTGACATTATCAGAGATTTGATAATCAGTTTTTTTACCTTTTTTAGGCTTTTCTTCCTCTTTAGGTTTAATTATCTTATTCAATTCACCCTTGATTTTACTGACTTCAGCGAAATTGCCAAGTTTGCCATTTTTATTCCAAATCTTATCGATTTCCTCGATGCGTTTTTCAACATGTTCTTCAATAATTTCTTCTTCTCTTTCCTTTAAAGAAGATAATTGACGTTGCACACTATCAATGGCCCTTTGTCTTTTGGCACTAAGGCGTTCAAGTTCTTGTTTCTGTAAAATTATATTAGCTTTTTCTTCTTCAACTTCAGCTAATCTTTTATTCAATAAATCCAAATTTTGTTTCAAAGGATCACTGCGTTTTTCCTCTACAAAATTCAAAGCATCTGTAATAATATCTTCAGGCATTCCTAACTTCTTAGCTACAGCTATACCAAAACTATGTCCAGCAACTCCATAATTTATTTTAAAAGTAGGAATCAAATTTTCTTCATCAAAAACCATTTTTGCTGATAATACAAAATCATTATTTAAACAGTAATCTTTTAAATCTTCATAATGCGAAGTTAAAATTAAAAAAGAATTTGTTCTTTCTGCTTTTTTTATAAATGCTACACCAAGAGCGGAGCCTTCTAAAGGAGAAGTACCTTGTCCTATTTCATCAATGATTACCAGAGAATTATTTGTCATATTAACAGCTATTTTTTCTAATTCTCTAACATGAGAAGAAAAGGTAGATAAATTATCTAAAACAGATTGATTATCACCTGCTAAAAAGAAAATATGATCGAATATACAGGGGCGGAAAAAGATTCATTTGTAGAGCTTTATGAGACAGCAGGTTCTACAGATCTGGGGGATCTTTCTCAGTTCATGCACCAGCATTTGGACCACTTATTAAAAGAATCTTCTTTTCATCTAAAGATAAATCATTAACAACTAACTTATCTTCTGAAATCAACGGATGTCCAAAATCTTTTAATACAATATTTTTACTAAATTTAGCTATTGAACCATGATATGTATTTCCAAATAAAACTGCTGCATATGTTCTATCGATAATTAAAGCAACATTATATACTTTAATAAGTTCTCCTTTTACTGAAAAAAGAAGCTCAGAAAGTTCTTCAATAATTCTTTGAACCTCAGCTCTTTCCTTTTCTTCCTCTTCCATTATTTTAGAAGAAAGAGCAAGAACCTCATTAGGAATAACATAAGCAGTATTACCAGAATTAGAAGTTGCAGTAACAATGCCATCAATTTTATTTTTATTTGTAGAATTGATAGCCAAAGTTGAGTATCCATTCTTAAAAGCAATTTTTGTATCAGATAAAAATTCGCTATATTTTTTTTGAGCATTTAAAGCAACGCTATCCATACTAGCTTTTAATCGTTCAATATTTCTTCTTAAAGAAGCAAGAAGGCTTGATGCATCAGAAGAAATTTCCATATCTGGAGTAATAGAAGAACTCAAACGGCGTAAAATATTAGGAAAAGAGACTAAATCTAAAAACAATTCATTGACTTCATATTCAGTACGACCTAATAATCCATCTTTCATATTTTGTAAAGACTCAAGATACTTTTGCATTGTATAAAGTTCTTCAATAGTTAAAATACTTTCAACTTTAAGCTTATTGAAAATATTTTTTAAAGAAGGAACTTCAACAGGTTGAATAGTACATCCATCATCAATAGCTATTTTAAAATCCACTAATCTTTTTTTACTTAAATTCAATTCAAAATCATCAGTAATAAAACTAAAAGGAATTTTATTATCTTCATAGGTTATATAATTAAAAAAATTATTATTTAAAATCTTTATTTCATCAAATTGATTCATATAATTATTATACCATAATTATTAAAAAATTAATTAGTCGCTCAATTTTCGCGATCGAAAAAAAGAAAGGAATAAAAAAACCGGCGAATGGCTACCTTTCCCCGAAAGGAGTATTCTCGCTTCGA
>ERZ773224.4111-NODE-4111-length-11639-cov-5.138726_pt1 | contig 11639 bp, 15 predicted proteins | sample MGYA00580526_ERZ773224 | MGnify/ENA primary metagenome ERZ773224 (study PRJEB29015, sample SAMEA2737743) | human gut metagenome | biome: human gut; feature: human-associated habitat; material: faeces | place: China | collected 2012 ... | reverse complement strand
GCTCCTCCAAGAGCAATTATCTCAGAGTCACCCACAAAATTTTCCTCACCCTCCATGGGACTGGAAAAATATCCTGTTTGTGGTGCTGATTTTCTTTGCCCTCAGTCAGTACAGAATCACGCGCTGGTTCGTAGCTCTTCCTCTTATTCTGATTTTCGGGCTCTATATGCCGGCAGGTTTGCTTTACGGGAAACCCAGCCTCATCGTTTCAATAGCCGTTTTGCAGACCAATCCCGCAGAAGCAGGTGAATTTCTCACGAACATCCCTTGGCAGGTTTTCGCGGGCGTCATTGGGCTTTTGGCCAGCGGTTTTATAGGTGTCTTCTACAGCTCAAAGATCAGAGTTTCAGCAAAAATCATTTTGGGTATCGGCGTGGCGTCCTTCATCATCGGGGAAATGATTTCTTTCGGAAGCGCCGTAAATTCGAAAGCAATCCAGACGGTTTACTTTTTCCGTCTCCTCAGACCCAGTGTAATTGATGGCTATGCCGCCCTAAAGGAAGAAGAAAAGCTAGGTACTCCCTCGTGGCAAATCGCTTCCGTCAAGCCTCGATATAAAACCTATGTCGTCATTATTGGTGAAAGCCAACGGCGCGATTACGCATCTGTTTACGGTTATCCACTAAATACGACTCCGTATTTAAACAACGCCAATGGCACCTTCTTCTCAAACTTTATTACCGCTGGTGGCAATACTGTTATCTCGCTGCCAAGGATGCTTTCTTACAACATTCCCGGCTCTGAGCAATACAGCAAAGATGACAATATTGTTACTCTCGCCAATGCCGCTGGCTTTGACACATGGTGGATTTCCAATCAGGGGCGTGGCGGGCCATTCGACAACCCTATTGCTCAGATCGGCATTCGAAGCCACCACACAATCTGGCTGAAGGGCAATTGGGCAGACGAAAATATAGATGACGATAATCTGCTGCCAAAAATTCAGGAGGTGCTGAAGACTAAACCGTCAGAAGATAAGCCCAGATTGATCTTTGTCCACCTGATGGGGTCGCACCCAACTTTCTGTGAACGTCTGTCCGGGCGTCCTGTTGCGTTTAATGTCGGAGACAGTGCGATGAATTGCTATCTGACTACTTACCGCACCTCCGACGCCTTCATTAAAAGGACTGTTGATCTTCTGAAAACTGAAGCCGGTGATTCATGGTCACTCTTATATTTTTCTGATCACGGGCTGTCCATGCAAGAGAAACTGGGAACCCCTTTGGGCAAAGAGCTCATGCACGGGACCGCTTTTCGTCAGAACTATGAAGTACCTTTTCTGAATATTTCTTCTGACAGCAGAGCTCACGATGTCAATCCGGCGTATAGAACAGGATTCCGTTTACTGGAGGGAATGGCCGAATGGATGGGAATCAGTGCCAGCAATATCAATCTTAAGAATAGTCCTGATTTCTGGAGCAAAACGAACGACGAAGACATCCATGTCGCAGGCAAACAGCTATACCATCAGCTGGCAAATGACCCCGCTCTGCACTTCAGTTCCCAATTATCTCAGAACCGCCAACAAAATTTGCCATATCCCCCGCCACGCATGTAGCTCTCATTGTTTCCTTATCCGCCGCTACTCTGACAGATAAGCTCGCACCTTCTCCAACCAGCTCTGCGCCTTCGCCGAGTAGGCTTTCGCATCGGGCAAGTCGCTCTTGAGCACGGTCTCCGGAATCGCGGGCTGCTTGCAGATCGCTCGCGGCTCGGGTGTCTGCTGCGTCGCGCACGCGGACAGCAACAGTCCGCACAGTGCGAGCGCTAACCATGGCTTTATCTCGTGCCGCCAGCGCCTCGGCCAGCTGTTTGCTCTGTTTCTCATAGCGTTCCTGCGCCTCCTTTTCTACCGCCCTGGTCTGCTTCTGCCAATCAGATTTAAGCTCGCTGATCTGAGATTCATACTTCTCCGCCGTCGAGGATCTTCCTCTGGAGTACCCCCAGAACGCGGACGCTATCAAAGCGCCAATGATGACACCGGCAATGACCAAATTCTTTTTTATCATTCCTGACCCTTCATACAGATCCGATACTCTTTTTCCCGCCGATTCACCAGCCCCGGGTGCTTCTTATTTTTGAAGTAGCACCAGCGCCTGATTTCGGTGCAGGCTCCTTTGTAGTCCTTGCGATTCAGCTTCTTCACGAGTGCCGAGCTACAGAATTTCTTTTGGCCGATGTTGTAGGTTAGACGGAGATAAGCGTCGAGCTCCCCTTCCGAGAGCGGCACTTTGACACAGCGGCTGATCCCTGTCTTCGCCATCTCGGTATCCCGGTACAGTCTCTGGAGCGCCTGCGTCGGCTCAATAGTGTCCCCTTTCTTTACACCGGCTGTTGTCCCCCACCCGATAGTGGGGACGTCTCCTTTCACGGGGACATAGGCGGTTGAGCTATAGCCCTCGTACCCGGCGATCCCTACCAGCGTGGCGGCTGATACGGCCATTGCGGTGATCTGGTAGCGGTTCATAGAAATCCCTCCTGCCCCCTGGTATGAACGCCTTATTTTTTAAAAGCTCGCTATAATGCGATACGTAAGGTCTCTCTCCTTACGTAGGTGGTTTATGGAGTCGGTAGGCTTTCCCCGGAAGAGCACATGCTTTCCCGGGGATTTTTATAGGAATCGACCGCCAACCCAAAGCGTTAAAAGCGCTACTCCGAATGGGACAATCACGCTTTTAATGAATTCCCACGCCTGAGCCCGAACCCGTCTGCGCTCATCAGCGCGGATCCGTTCTTCATCAAAAGCATCCATTCGGTTCTCCAAAGTAAGGACTCTGTTTTCTAGATCTTTGCTATAATCTTTCATGTAGATGTGGTCCATCTATGTGTAGCGTTTCTTAAGTCTCTGTTATGATTCGTTCCATCCCCGAAAGAGCTGCAACTCTTCCGGGGATTTCTTTTAACTGAGAAAGAGCTCCTTCTCTGCCTCTCGCCTCCTCACCAACCCCGGAAGCTCCCTCCCTCCCGCTCGCGCCCAACGCTTGAATTCATACCCCGCATTAATTACCTTGCCGGCATTAAAAAGTTTGAGGAGAGTAGATCTGCGAAGTGCCCCAGCGCCACAGTTGTATGCAAAATCCAACAAAGCGATGAACTGCCCTTGCGTTACAGCGACCCTGACAGATCGGGACAGCACATCACGAAGACGGTAAAGCTCAGACTCCAGAAGCTCGTCTGCCTCCTCTTGAGTAATCTTTATGTCCCTGATGACAGGGTTCCCAGACGCCAGGCGTGTAGAGCCATAACCCACAGTCCATACCCCCGCAGGATCCCGGTAGGAAGTCAGCCGGCACCCCTCGTTCGACTTAATGAAGGGGACCGCAATTGCCGGGTCCCACACCGAAAATTCTTTCTTTTCAGCCATGATCTCTCCTTATTTTGTCAGCCAAAGGACAAGATTCGGCCCGCACACGCCTTTCAATTTCCTGCTCTTTCTGCATATCCATAAGCACACCAACCTCTTGCTTTAGTTTTTGAATTTCAGCTATACTGGCGTTGTGCATAAGTTCCTGTGTGTAAAGTGGAATAAAAAAGCCCTCGGGAGTTTGCTTCTCCCGAGGGTTTTCGTTTGATGGGGAGGATCCCCTATCCTTCTATTTGTCTCTGTGCTGCCGGTGAATCTCTCCCCCGCTCACCACATCTGACGCCATCGCCTCTGACCGCTCTCCCATCGCTTTCAGCATCTTGCGAACCGGCGCCGGGATAATTGACCCATACCCCATGCGCTCAATGTTTTCCAAGATACTGCCAAAGTCGTTCAGGCAGAAAGCAAAGACCGCCGCATCCCTGACACTGACGAAAGGTATGACCGAAGTGATATCCAGCCCATGGCAAAGTGCCACGAGGCTCAGCATGACGATCTTTTTGGTGATGCCAAGGAACCCCGTACGGGAATTCCACTGCCCGGTCTTCATCGCGGCATAAGTACCGCTCAAATAATCGACGACGATAAAAACAAACAGCCATTCAATCGCGTCATCGACCGGGCCAAAAAGAAAGGAGCACAAGGCTCCCAGAATCCCGCCAACCGCCAGAAAAACGCGGGATGAAAAATCAGGAATCAGATCCACCATAAGCGTAAGAGTCCCTATCTACCCTTTCCCTTGTCCAAAGTACTTGAAAACGGCCACCCGTGCGGTGTGCTCGCCCATCGAAGCCACTTAGGGAGGCAGCCGTCGCTATCTGCCAACAGCGCCGCGATAGGTGCTATTACCCACGACGCTAGCGTAATGGCGAAGGATACGGGGATTAGCATGAGCCACTTCAAAACGCATAAAGCCATATCAGTTCTCCTTTACGCCGTGCGCTCCCAACAATAAGCCACGAGGTAAGGAGGCATATTTTCGTGTGCTTGTCCACCGCCCGTATTATTGACAGTTACAGTATGAGAATGGTCCCCGTTAGTAGATGTTGAACCCGTCCAAGAACGAGAAGCGGCAAACGCAATACCAGTCCAATCATTATGGTTATTGGCATATCCGAATGCGCTACCATAACTACCTTTATAAAAAGCACCTTGTAATCCCGGATCATTTGACCATTGTATTCCGCCAGTAATTTCCATTGAACCTCTAGTGTGATTATGACCACCAGTTTCATTAGTAGAAGCAGTATGATTGTGTGATGGCATTTGTTCCGTGGTTAAAGTAACATTGGCCGCACCGCCTGTTGCCCCTTGTTTGTAACTATCGCCTGCCGCTAGGATAAATTTGTCTTTGATTTGCTCCCAAGTGCCCCCGAAAAGACTTGCTGGATCTGTGGACTGCGTAGACCAGTACAAGCTCCCGACCGGGTGTGCCGCTAACTTGGCATCCGCTACAGCTTGGGCGATGGCCGCCGATATCTGCGCAGATAGCGCTGACTGTGCAGAGCTCAGCTCATCCTTTTTCGCGTAACCAGCAAGAACAGAATCCGCCTCAATCGCCTGGATGCTCGCCGCTTCCTGAGCTTTCACAGCAGACACAGAAGTAGCCTGCGCGGCCGTTACGCTCTCAGTTGCTGTGGATTGGGTGGCTGTCACAGCCGCTACCGCTTCATTTTTTTGTGTTTGAATCGCCGCTACGGCCGCCGCTTGAAGATCTGTTATCGCCTGTTTTCCATCCGAAACCGTGGTTGCAGCAGAGGACGCGCTGGCCGCAGCATTTTCAGCGTATGTTTTGGCATTAGATTCAGAGGCTGTGATCTGATCGAGGATGTCCTGCGCCTGCTGTTTAACGTAAGCGGCTTCTGTACCGCCTTCTGCGTCTAACTGGGCAACCAGCTCCTCAAGCTTTTTCTGCAAGCTCGCTATGCCTGCCTCGACATCGCCAGAAACAGAACCCCCTGCCGCGGTGACAGCAGAAACCTGCTTACTTCCCTCATCTTGAATTTCTTTGATTTTGCTGGCGGTCTCTGTCACTACCCCGGACGCGCTTTCCGCAGCCGCGTCAGCGCTCGCCTTGGCTTGCGTTGCGAAGCCTTCCGCCGCTGATGCCCTTGCTTTGAAATCAGCAAAAACATCCGCAAGCTGATGAAGATTCTCCGCGCTTGGCTCTAACCCGTTTTGCTCGATAAGAGTAGTGAATTCAACCATCAGCATGTAGTAAAACCACGCCCCGGGCGTTGTCGGCGGCTTCCCCGTTACAGGATCCCCATTGGATGGATAACCAACAGACGGATTACTGGGTCGCTTCGGCGGCGTGTCAGAAGCATCCGCTAAGAATTCAAATTTCATGGTGCCACCTAAAAGAAAATACCTTTATCGGGAAACGGTTCTTCTCGATAACAAAAAACCCCGCCACCAGATGGAACCGTCTGAACGGGGTTTGCCTGTTTTATGAAGGTTTAATTAAATATGAATGCAGGGGAGCAGAACCAAAGCCGGAGGCTGTACCGTTCCGGATCGCCCATAAATCGGGTTACTGCGGCTGGCGTCAAAAAACCTACCGATAGATCCACCAGACCCCACGCTTGCCATTTCCTGTGAGCCCCATCCACGGTCAAAAGTCGCATACACAGCCCCCGAAGCTGTGGTCGCCGTGCCTACATCCCGATCTTCATAAGCCGCTCGCCAAGCGCCAGTGATGTTCGGAAGACCAGGCTGAAGATAAGCGCCAACGTTTGAAGTCCCACCCCAAACTGTACGATCTATCAAATAAGGGACATTGAAAGTTGTAGAGCCATTCCCCGCCCCATACTGCGTCCCAATCATCGCAAATAGATTCGGATACCCCGTCCGGCTCACGGCTCTCCCATCACAGACCAGCCAGTTCCCATTAGGGGGAGTGGATTTCGGGAAAAACATAATCATCCCGGAAGGGACCACTTCAACCTGTGAGACTTTCGCCTGAATCTGTGCCGCCACATCAGACAAAGCCTGATTCACGGTCCTGATCTGCGCTTTAATCGCGGCGTCAAGCTGAGTCAGATCCGCCGCGTCGGGAGTAACCCCTCCCCCTTTGATCGCGTTAACGATCTCCTGGGTAACGGCGTTGTACCAATAATCGCCAATCACCGTCGCAAGAACACCCCCCGTAGGGCTGCCGTTTGTCGGATATCCCTCTGAAGAAGCAGAATTCGGCAGCTCCGGGGGATAAGAAACCGCGCGGGACTGATAGACTGATTTCATATTTATTAATCCTCAAAATACCCAAAAATTACATTGGTATGCGCTGGGGCGTAATGCCGGATTACGCATTCAATGACAGAATCCCCCCACCAGGCCAGCGCCTCTTCCGCTGTCCCTATCGCCGTATGCCTCGAAACGGTAGCGCCGGCATTTTTGTAAACATGGACTCTCCACTGCGATGCCCAGCCCACCCCGCTCGCAAACGGCGTTAAAACTGTGCTTAAAACCGTTTGATTAAACAACTCGTCAATCGTGATGCTGTATCCATAGGTTTTTGCCAGATCAACAAAAAACTGAAGACTCTGTGACCCGATTGTTGTAATTTTCTGCAGCAAGGCCTGCCGGAGAATGGTTTCAGTCAACCCATCCGCGAGCAGCGACCCCCAGGCCTCAAGGCAGGAATCAGGAACCCCCCATTGGGTGATCCAATCTTCAAATGTCTCAGAACAGAACCGCGGATCCGCCTCATTAATGAGCGCCATTGCCTGCGAATCTACACGGGAAAACTCCACCGCCCAACATTCAATCAGCATCGCCATTACGGAACCGGTATCATCCCGAGGCCATGCTGGCCCAGGAGGCAGCAGCGCTTTGATATTGGCGTCATATTCAGCTGCGGTTACTGCCATGTGATTTCTCCAACAGTGGGAAGAATCTTGTTCCCTAGCGCTATATTCCCGGCCGGTGTGACGAGCGTGTGATCTGCCTCACCGACAGCCGCGGAAATAGCGGCTCGGATATGGGACAAATAAATCACTGCGCCCGGTCCGCCTTCCTGCCTGAAAAGTGTCTCCAGAGAGGCTTTTACCGCGGCTTTCACCGTGTCATTGTTAGGGTCAAGCCCGGATATCGTGAATGGAATTGCCTGAATGGTCGGCGCAGATACGGTGACATTAGCCGTAACCGGGCGAACAGAGTCAATGTATGCCTGCACTTTCTTAATCATTTCTGCAGAGGGCAGAATGTCGCTGCTGTTATCGCATACGAAACGGATGGTCACCGTCCCCGGCCCTCCTTCAAGCGGGTACACCCAAGCCCTGGTTACTCCCTCAATCTCAAGTGCCCACGCTTTGTAATCGGCCGCAGTCCCGGCATGCGGTGGCTCCCTTACCCGCGAAAGCAGACGCGCGCGCAAAGATTCGTCCGTTTCCTCGTCGGCCCCTCCGGAAATGCCCTCTGCCGTCTTACATTCGCTGGAAATTCCTTCAATAGGAGAAACAAGAACTAACGTGTCGCCCGCCGATACATTGCCTGCCGTCCCCGCAGTCAAAGCTCTGACCGACGCTTTCCCTTCCGAGACCGCGGATGTCGTTTCATATACCGCCTCATTATCAGCCTGCAGCAAGGTTCCCTCCGGTACCGTGGCTCCCTCTTCCAGGACTGTAAAAACCACCGTGCCGCTGGCCAGAGAAGGTTGTTTGCGGACAAGCCCGTAAATAGACGCCCAACGGTCAAGGTACTCCGCCTCTGCTGTATCAAAAAACAACTGTCGGCTTAAAAACTCAATAAAGCCGTGCAGCTCATGGCTCACCCCTGCAAGCACACGCGCATACACTTTCGCGTTGGATCTGCGAAGCTGAGAAGTTGATAACCGTGACTCAAGATCCGCGTCAATGCGGTCAATCAGCGTTTGTAAATTCGGTCTTTCAAATGGCATTTTCAACTTCCCCAAACGTTCTGAAACTGCAGGTTAAGTGTTGCCTGATCAGGTCTTTTTATGACTACATTCAGATTCAGCTGCTCCACCCCGCCTCGTTCCGCGGAAACGCTTACCGATTCCGCTACATGGTCATCGACCAGCCACTGAAGTGCATCCTCGGCATACTCCCTCGCAAGCTTCAGCGTGCTGTCGGTCAGTACCTCTCTGGATAGCAGCCAGAGTTTTGATCCTATTGGCGGCTCATCATCGTTATATGAATCTGCCCACCACCCCATCCTGCTTTTCCCCGGCAGCACATCATCTTCCCCAGCCCGCTTCCAGGAAAAAAGGCTGATGATGATGGAACGAACCAGCGGCTCAGTATCAAAGTCTGAAAGTGTCGCCTGATGCCTGCCGTTTAAGAAAAACTGCATATTTCATCCCCCTCCCAAGCGACAAATTATTCCTGATACAAAAAGCTTTAACCAAGGAAGTGCACGCCCCCATAGCCTTATTTTTTGATTTGGGTCCAATAGCTTTAAGATGAGCATGGCTATAACTCCCATGTGCCCTCACCATTACTGAGGTTATAAAAAACCCAGCCAGAAATCCCGTCTGGCTGGGTTTATGTTTATTGAATTGTGTTGTAGCTAGACCAAAGCTTTTAATCCCACCTTGATCAGCTCAAGAGTGATCGGATGTGCCCTTCACATCTTTTGATCAGGGGAGCTGCCGCCGTTATGTGTATGGTTATTGTAAGTGTCGCGGATCGATTGCAGCCTGCCCCTCGCGTCATAAATCTGAGCCTTCCCCACGATGTCGCCCTCTACTGTGACTGACCCGGAAAATACAGCCGCCGGGGCGTCCACAGCCAAAGTTTTATCCGTCTGGATCCTTATCCCCTCCCGAGCCAGGACGACTTCCTGCCCCTGGTCATCGTAAAGAGCGACCTCCCCGGAAGTAAGGCCTGTCAGCCTGTACCGGCGGTCAGCGACACAAATCGCGATCGAATGCTCTCTGTCCCCATCCAAAGCGACAATAAGCGGTTCAGCGCCGGTCTTCGGTTCAGAAGTGAACCCATACGGCTCAAAATGCTCGACATCATCCCGGAGGTCTCCCGCCATTGTCTCGGCCTGAATAGTTCGCATCTTCTTCCTCCCGGCCGATCCTGTCAGGCGTCCTCTGACTATCAAATTCCAAATAGCGTCTTTAATATCATCAAGCATTACTTTCCCGTCCATGCGGCATCAGCTACCGTCGCCTTCACATAATTCCTGCTGCTACCAGTTTTTGCCGCCGCTTTCTTCGTGGCTTTCTTTGCCATCGCCTCATCAGGAGATTCATTCATCATGACGAAAGCTTCAGGCGGCATCAGCGTCAGCTGGGTTTTGGATCCTCCGGAATCTTTCGTAAAGCTGACCTCTGTAATCAAATACTGAGCATCAACCCCCAAAATAGAATCTTTAACCCGGCAGAGCCGATTAACCTTCCACAGGCTGCCGTCGCTTTGCCGCCACCCCTGCACGGTGTAGTGCAAAGCCTGAGCCTGCCCGCGACGGTACTCGGCCAAAAGAACCGATCTTTGCTGGAGATCTGCGGCCGTGGGAGACCCACTTAGCTTCTCTACGTAATACCGGGGACGCTGTACCAGGCTATCCTCCGCGTACCTGAACGCTCCATTCACAGAAACCGGATGAGTGCTCCCCGAGTTGGACTGCTGTCCCACCACATAGTAACGGCTGAACAGTTTTGAAGAATCAAATGTCTGGTCCCCGGATAAGACGTTTTTCCCTAACTCCAGAGAGTCAGCGGTGCGCCCACCACCGCCGGGGCTCGCCATTACCAAATCGCCGCTTTCATTATCCGTGATGACGAGGGTATGCTTCTTCACCACGCCATCCAAAATCTTTTTTATGGAATCTGTGGCGGCAATAGCCACCGACGCTTTTGGGTCTTTCCCTGCCTTCTGACGGACTACCGACACTCCATACGGTTTTGCCAATAGCTGGAGCGTCTGCGACACTGTCAGATTCGTGAATTGCTTAACGCTCTTAACCGCCATATATCCTTCGGCAAGATCAACGGTTTTACTCGCCCCTTCTATGGACAGTTCGATACCTTTTTCTGAATATGAGAAATTTGTCTTGGTTACGTATCCGGTCAAAACCAGGTCATCATCAATCTTTACCCGCACCAGATCGCCGATCTTAATTCCTATCCCAGTCCCCGCTGACTCACGGGTAAAACCCACTCTGAACACTCTCGCGTAGCTCAGCAGCTTTGAAGATATGCTGACAAGCTGCCACGCGCGGTATTCTTTACCACCAATCAGAAGTTTTACGACCGTTTGTTCCATAATAAAAAAGCGCCCTGTTCCCAGAGCGCTTAATCCCCCTCCTTAACTACCGTCTCATCGGCACCCCGATTCATTGCATATGTAGGTGCGCCCATTCCTGGTGTCTTCCCAAACCTCCCCAAGACCATTCCTTCCGACCCTTCTCATGTCAAGGAATGAAGGTGGTGTTTCCTTTTGGATAGGCTCCCTCAACCTGACGGTTCCCCCCTTCCCTGCCCTAAATACATATCCGCTAGGGGAAACATAAACCCCGTTTTTATCAAACTTCCCTTTTCTGGAAGCAGCAGTAGCTTCTCCATGCAGGGGCTTATCCTGCGACGAAATGGAGGCCCTTCTCTCGGGAGAATTCCCACCAGCCGAAACGGCAGGTATTGCCACAAGCAAACCTAACAGCAATACGAAAATCTTTCTCATGCTCCCCTCCATCAGCCTTCGAAACACCTCTGCGTAGGCAGAGAAAAGCTTCTCATTTCATCTTACTGCCCAGGAGGGACGTTAAAAAGAAAAATTAAGTACTCAAAAGTTTCAGGGGCTTCGCGGGGACAAACGCCGGTCTTCGAATGCCGTTACGCTCAACAATTTCAGTATCCCGCGCGGCGTCTCCGTAGTAATCATAAGCCAGCACCAGCGCCGGCATGATCTCCTCGGGGGTGTAGTCAATCAGCCGGGCTTTGTTTTCTGCCCGGACCGTCATGTCATTCCACACGGACGAGTAAGCCAAAGAAAGCGCTGAGTACACGCTGTCATCCGACACCTTCAGCATCTCATTATCAATCGCGGAAAGCAGGCTATCACGTACCGCAATCATGTCGTCATAAGCCATCACCTGAGGAGGTTGAGTTTCATCTACCCGATCAAGATCCGTCCCAATGTTGCCTGCCGCCCCAACGGCGTTACTGATACTGATCAGCCGGATCGCCGTGTTAATAGCCTCAACAGCCTTCGCGGTTTCATAATCAGCCGTCCCAGATGGGTATAGGATCCCAAAAGTTCTGCAATAGAGCCACGAAAGCCTTCGTGGCTCTGGCTCATCAAAT
>ERZ773224.4108-NODE-4108-length-11652-cov-19.047857_pt1 | contig 11652 bp, 14 predicted proteins | sample MGYA00580526_ERZ773224 | MGnify/ENA primary metagenome ERZ773224 (study PRJEB29015, sample SAMEA2737743) | human gut metagenome | biome: human gut; feature: human-associated habitat; material: faeces | place: China | collected 2012 ... | reverse complement strand
TCTTGATGATATCAACGATTTCAGAACCGATGCGCTTCTGAGCCTCCACGGTGGCGGCGCCGATATGCGGCGTACAGGAAACCATGGGATGGCTATACAGGGCCTTGTTGGTGGCGGGCTCATCGGCGTAGACATCCAGGCCGGCGGCACGGACCTTGCCGGACTCCAGGGCCGCCAGCAGAGCAGCCTCGTCCACATTGGTGCCGCGAGAGGTGTTGATGATCACCACGCCGTCCTTCATCTTGGCGATATTCTCGGCGGAAATCAGAGCGCCGCCATCCACAGCGGGAGCGTGGACGGAAACGAAGTCGGACTGGGCCAGCAGCTCATCCATCTCCACATAGGGGATGCCCAGCTGCTCCTCGATACCGGGGATGTGGAAAATATCAAAAGCAATCACCTTCATGCCGATGGCCTTGGCCATGACGCCCAGGTGCTGGCCGATGCGGCCGAAGCCCACGATGCCCAGGGTCTTGCCCTGCAGCTCGATGCCCTTGCCGTAAGCCTTCTTCTCCCACTTGTCCTCACGCATGGTGTGGCCGGCGATGGAGAGATAGCGGGCGCAGGAGAACATATGACCCATGGCCAGCTCGGCCACGGACTGGGAGGAGGCACGGGGGGTGTTCTTCACGGTGATGCCGCAGGACTCGGCATACTTGATGTCAATATTGTCAACGCCCACGCCACCGCGAATGATGAGCTTGAGCTTGCCGGTCTTGGCCTCGTCAATGTGGTTGGCGCGGACCTTGGTCTTGGAGCGGACGACCACAGCGTCGAAATCCTTCAGGGCGGCGCCCAGCTGATCGGGCTCATAGAACTGCTCGACCACCTCGTGGCCCATTTCACGCAGCTGCGCCATAGCGGTCTTATCCATACCGTCGGTAACCAGAATACGCATAATTGTAATCTCCTTATAGAATATTTTTGTTTGTAAATACGGGCTGCCACAACCAGTGTGCAAGCTGACCCCGCAATAATAGCGTTTTTACATGGGTGCGGTGGGGAATTGCTGGGCGGACAGCAGTGTCCGCCCGGCAAATTTATTACTTGTGCTCGGCCTCGAACTTTTTCAGGAACTCTACCAGAGCCTGGGCGCCTTCGATGGGCATGGCATTATAGACGCTTGCGCGGAGGCCGCCCACGGACTTGTGGCCCTTGAGATTATCGTACCCTGCGGCCTTGGTGGCGGCGACCACCTCGGCGTCCAGCTCGGCGGACTCGGTGACGAAGGGGATGTTCATCAGGCTGCGGAACTGGGGCTCCACGGTGCCGTTGAACATCTTGGAGGAATCCAGGAAGTCATAAATGACCTTGGCCTTGGCGATGTTGCGCTTGTGCATCTCCTCCAGGCCGCCGATGCTCTTGAGGTACTTGAACACCTTGCCGCAGCAGTAGATATCCCAGCAGTTGGGGGTGTTGTACATGGAGCCGTTGTCGGCGTGCGTTTTATACTTCATGTAGATGGGCATCTTGGGATCCACATCGTCGCGGATCAGATCCTCGCGGATGATGACGATCACCATGCCGGCGGGTCCCACGTTCTTCTGCACGCCGGCATAGATCAGGCCATAGTCGGAGACATTGCAGGGCTTGGAGAGGAACATGGAGGACTGGTCGGACACCAGCACATGGCCCTTGGTGTTGGGCAGCTTATTCCAGGTGACGCCGTGGATGGTCTCATTCTCACAGATATAGACATAGTCGGTATCCTCGGGGATGTCCAGGTCGGAGCAATCGGGAATGTAGCTGTAGTTCTTATCCTTGGAGGAGGCGGCCACGATGACCTCACCGTACTTCTTGGCCTCGGCAATGGCCTTCTTAGACCAGGCACCGGTCTCGACATATACGGCCTTGCCGTTCTTCATCAGGTTCCAGGGAATGGCGGCGAACTGCAGGGTGGCGCCGCCCTGGATGAACAGGACCTTATAGTTATCGGGGATGTTCATCAGGTCACGCAAATCAGCCTCGGCCTCGTCGATGATCTGCTGGAACACCTTGGAGCGGTGGCTCATTTCCATGACGCACATGCCGCTGCCGCGGTAGTTCATCATCTCGTCGCGAATCTCCTCCAGAACGGGCTCCGGCATCATAGCGGGACCGGCGGAAAAGTTAAAAGTCCGGTTGTACTTCATTTGATAATACCTCCTGTTATGTGTTGTGATCAAGGTATACGGGGTATACGGTTTACACTAATATAGTATAGAGCATTCCGCCGGGAGAATCAACCATAAAAATCCACATTTTTTGAGATTATCTTAAAAACTTTTAGAGAGATGGATGAAGAGAGAACGTCCGGGGCTGAGGGGGCTAACCGCCGCAGGGACAGGGGCCGGGTTCCGGATAAAAAATCACATATGCGGCGATTGACAGGGAGGGATAAAGATGATATAAAAAAGAAAGAATTTTGGCGGATCTACGGGAAAGGATGGCGGCACACGGTGGGCAAATGGAAGAAATTTATGGCGCATATAGGGACTTATCCTGCAGCCCTGGGAAAGTGGTTGGCGGTGGGAGGATTCATTGGCGGTATTGGCGGCGTGATCGGATCGCTGTTCCACATCGGCGTGAACTATGCCACCCAAACCCGGGGCCAGCACCCATGGATCCTGTATCTGCTGCCGGCGCTGGGCCTGATTATTGCGGGGCTGTACCGGGTGACAAAGGTGGAGGGCAAGGACACCAACGCCGTTATTGAATCCGTGCATTTCGGAAAAAACGTGCCGGTGCTGCTGGTGCCGGTGATCTTTATTGCAACCGTCCTGACCCACCTGGGGGGCGGCAGCGCCGGCCGGGAGGGCGCGGCCCTGCAGATCGGCGGCGGTATCGGACACACCACCGGGCGGCTGCTGCGCCTGGGGGAAAAGGATCTGCCATTGGCAACGCTGTGCGGCATGAGCGCGGTGTTCTCGGCCCTGTTCGGAACGCCCCTGACGGCGACGATCTTCGCTATGGAGGTCATCAGTGTGGGGGTATTTTACTATGCGGGGCTGCTCCCGTGCCTGACGGCGGCGCTGATGGGCTATTTGGTGAGCCTGCTCATGGGTGTGCCGCCCACGAGATTCACCGTGGCGAACCCCGGGCTGGATGCCTGGACCATGGTGCTGGTGATCCTGCTGGCCATCGGCTGCGCGGTGGCGAGCATCCTGTTCTGCCGGGGGCTCCAGGAGACGGGCCGCTTGGCGGCGAAGCTCCTGCCCAGCCCCTTTGTGCGGGTCTTTGTGGGCGGCGTGCTGGTCATCGGGCTGACGCTGCTGGTGGGAAACGGCGACTACAACGGCGCCGGGATGGAGGTAGTGGAGCGGGCCATGAGCGGCCAGGTGCGGTCCTGGGCGTGGCTTTTAAAGCTGCTGTTCACCGCCGTGACCATTGGATTTGGCTTCAAGGGCGGCGAGGTGGTGCCGTCGTTCTTTGTGGGGGCCTGCTTCGGCTGTGTGCTGGGGGGCTTTTTGGGCTTGCCGGCGGGCTTCGGCGCGGCCATCGGACTGGTGGCGGTATTCTGCGGGGCGGTGAACTGCCCCATTGCGTCGGTGTTTCTGAGCATTGAGCTGTTCGGCACCGGGGATCTGCTGTATTTCGCCATGGCCTGCGCCATCAGTTATCTGCTGTCCGGCTACTGCGGTCTGTACAGCAGCCAAACGATTCTCTATTCCAAAATGCGTGCAGAGTTCATCAACATCCATACCAATGAGAACGAGGAGAAGCACGGATAAAAACAACTGGCGAAAAATCTTTGAATTTTCCGCCAAAAGGTTTGCAGGCTGCTGCGCGCATAATTTCGGCGTAAAACGCCGAAATTCCACTACTTCTCGCCTGAGAGGTATTTTTCCTCACGCGCATGTCGCGGTGAAAAATGATCCCAATTTTTTGCGCCTGCGGGCGCAAACTCTGCGAGGCTTTTTGGATAAATAATTACCTCCCCGGCCATACTGAAGGGAGTATGGTTGGGGAGGTATTTTTATGGATCTGCTGCATGTGGCCGTGACATCGCTGGTGTCCCTGGCGGCCATATTTTTGCTGACGAAGCTCATGGGAAACAAGCAGGTATCTCAGATGAACCTGTTTGACTATGTCATCGGTATCACCATCGGCTCCATCGCCGCGGAAATGGCCACGGAGCTGGATACCCCGGAAAATTCCCTGCTGGCTATGGCGGTGTATGCCGTGGCGGCGGTGTGCATCTCGCTGCTGACCAACAAGTCGCTGCGGGTCCGGCAGCTGATGACGGGCAAGCCGCTGATCCTCATGGACGGCGGGACCCTCTATCGGAAAAATCTGAAAATAGCCAAAATGGACTTGAGCGAATTTCTCATGTACTGCCGCATCGGGGGCTATTTTGATCTGAGCCAGATCCAGACAGCCCTGCTGGAGCATAACGGCACGGTGACCTTTCTGCCGGTGGAGCTGCAGCGTCCCGCGACGCCTGCGGACCTCTCTCTGCAGCCGGATCAGACTCTGCTCCAGACCCCGGTGATCCTGGACGGAGAGGCGCTGCCGGGCAACCTGCAGCGGGTGGGCAAGGATATGACCTGGCTCATGCGGCAGCTTCAAAGCCGGGGCTATCATACGCCGGAGGAGGTGCTTTTGGCCATGGCGGACGGGAATCGTCTGACGGTTTTCCCCATGGAGAGCAAGAAAAAACCGGCGGATCTGACGGATAAATGAGGAAACAGCTTCAAAGCGGAGGCCGGGTGGCCTCCGCTTTTAGACTTTGCGAGACTTTTTGAAAAAGCAGGGAGCGCGAGATGGAACGCCTTAGAACAGGCGCTGCTTTTTGGCGATGACCTGGCCATCTACCCGGAGGAGCTGCTTGCCGCCGGGGGTAAACTCCGTTTCGATGGCGTGGCCGCCCACCCGGGCGCTGATGGTATAGCCGGACTCCACAACGCCCTCCTCACGGCCATAGACCTTGCCGTCTACAATGAGCTCCGTGAGGCCGTAGCTGCGGCGGACCTCGATCTCATGGCTGCCGTAGACGGCGGACAGGAGGGTGCGGTGCTTCTTATCCGTGGGCTGGCCCAGGGAGGGGGTGTTGGGAATGTACCCCTGGGAGGCATCGTAAAATTCCGTGTTCATAGGCAGGGACTCCGGGGTGTCGGCCTCCTCCAGAGCCTCCCGGCTCCGGCGCACACCGGAGATAAGAATCCACAGGACCAAGCCATGGATCACAAAGTCAAGAATATCCGTCAGAATATCCGTCACGGACAGCTCGATGACATAGTAAAGGAGCATGGCGGCGGTGTCCACGGAGAACAGCACCAGGGCGGCGATGAGCCAGCCGCGCCTCTTTTTGGATAGCAGGCAGCACAGAAGGTACACCACCAGTATCACCAAGGCGATGAGAATGCCTATGACCAGGTAAACGGGGTCCCAGGTATAATCATAGAATACCCGGGCGTAAATCGCTACCAGATATGAGATAAAGCATGAAAACAAAAAATAGGTGTCTGAGCCCAGCAGAGCGAAAAGAACATTGACAGCGGACAGGGCCAGCAGGATCCATAGATTGGTGCGAGCGGTCTTATAGGCAGCAAGAGGGCTGTTCTTTTTCATGGTACTTCTCCTTGTTTCTATTTATTTTAAAAGGGGAGGACGGATTGCCGCACCGGTGACATCGGTCACTGGTTCACAATGACAAGGCTATTACAGGGGTATGCGCCTTGCACGGGCGGGCTCACAGGAGCTTTCCGGCCAGGCGGCCGCTGGACCAGGCCCACTGGAGGTTATAGCCGCCGCAATCGCCGTCTATGTCCAGCAGCTCGCCGCAGGCGTAAAGGCCCGGCACCAGCCGGCTTTGCAGAGTGCGGGGATCAAATTCCGAGGTGTCCAGCCCGCCGGCAGTGACCTGGGCCTGGTCAAAGCCGCAGGTGCCGGTGATGGGAAGGGCAAAATGGGTGGCCTGCCTTGCAATGCGCCGCAGGTCGTCCCGAGTGAGCCCGGCCGCCCTTTGATTGGTAAAACCGGCGGATTTGCAGATCATCTGTCCCAGACGGGTGTGGCAGGAGCCGGTAAGGAGGGTAGAAGCCTCGTGGGCGGCCATGGCCGCCTGCCGCTGGGAGAGCCAGTGGAGCACCTCCGCCTCCTCCCAATCGGGGAAGAAATTGAGCAGGCAGGTGAGATCGCTTCCGCCGGCGGAAACGCTGCGGGAGAGGTCGAAAATGGCCGGGCCGCTTACGCCGTACTCGGTGAAAAGCACCTCGCCGCTATTGCGGGCCAGCACCTGGCTGCCCCGGCAGATGGAAATGCCGCACTGGGCCTTCACGCCCTTCAGGGCCCGGGGGTAGGTGGGATCGGTTTTCAGCTGTACCAGAGAGGGGTAGAGAGCCGTGCGGTGGTGGCCCAGGCTCTTGGCCAGGCGATACCCGTCCATGACGCCGCCTACCTTGCTGCCGGCGGCGCCGCCGGCAGCCAGAATAAGACGCTGGGCGGAAAAGGTATCCGTCTCCGTTTTTACGGAAAAGCCCTCCGGTATTTTTCGGACGGCCGTGACCGTCTGGCCGGTTTGCAGGTCGATCTCCGGGCGCTCCAGGGCATAGCGCAGAACGTCCAGCACGCTGCCGGCCATGTTGCTCATGGGATAGATCCGGCCGCTGGCCTCCGACACGGTCAAAAGGCCCAGGGAGGCAAAATACTGCAGCGTTTCGCCCACATCAAACTGCGACAGGGCAAAATCGCAGAAGCCGGCCCCGCCATGGTAGTGCGCGGGGGATACATGATAATTGCTGAGATTGCAGCGGCCGTTGCCGGTGGCCAGCAGCTTGCGCCCTACGCGGCTCTGCCGCTCCAGCAGCAGGACGCGGTGGCCGTTTTCGGCCGCCGTCAGGGCCGCCAGCATCCCGGCGGCACCGCCGCCGATGACACATACGTTCATGACTCCGCCTCCAATCGCCGCCGGGTGAGGTAGCCTTCCAGCATGAGGCTGGCCGCCACCGCGTCCACGATCTTCTTGCGCTGCCTGCCGTTTTTGCCGCCGGCGAACAAGATGGCGTGGGCCTCCACGGTGCTGCGGCGCTCATCCCAAAGCACAAGAGGCAGGCCCGTGGCATCCTTGAGAATTTCCCCCAGGGCGGCGCACTTTTCCGCCCGGGGACCCAGGGTGCCGTCCATATTCTTGGGGTAGCCCAGCACCAGGCGCTCCACCCCATGCTCAGCGATGAGGGTCCGGATCTGCGCCACAACCTCCTCCTGGCGGCGGGTATTGATGACCGTGGTGAACCCGGCCAGGGTCTCCAGGCGGTCGGAGATGGCGATGCCTGTGTGGGCGTCGCCATAGTCAATGGCCATAATTTTCATGGATCGATCCTTTCAAAAGTCGCTATGAGGCGGATTTTTTCTTTATCATCAGCGTGTCGAAAAAGTCTTTTCGTCCCGCTGACTAAGTTTTTGAAACTCTGAAAAAGCTTCAAAAAATATTGATTTCAGTGGTGAGGGACACCCTTCTTGGGCTTCCCTCACACACCATTCCTTACCGCTGCGGCAAACATACCACTTTATCGGCACCTTCATCATACCACCCAGGAGGGGGTCATGGCAACAAGTCTGCTGATTTTTCCGCAAAAAAATGCGGAATTTTTGCAAAAAACAGGTTGACCGCATGGAAAAAGCGTGATAGAATAAGCATTACCTGTGAGTAGGGCTTTTCTTTTTGCGCGCTTTTCGCTTCGGCGCCGGGAGAGGGAGGCCCCACAGACCAGGGAGGCAAACGGCTGTGCCGGACAGGTCAGCCCAATCTAATAAGGAGGTGCCGTTAGATGCGCGTGAAGATTACTTTGAGATGCAACGAGTGCAAGCAGAGAAACTACAACACGATGAAGAACAAGAAGAACAGTCCTGATCGTCTCGAGATGAACAAGTATTGCCCCTTCTGCAGAAAGCATACGGTTCACACCGAAACCAAGTGATTGGATGAAAAGAAAGGTTGTGTAACGATGGCAGAGGTTAACAAGGCGAAGAAAGATCGCGGCAAGTGGTTCCGCGAGATGAGAAGCGAGCTGAAAAAGGTCGTTTGGCCCGATGGCAAGACGACGGCGAAGAACACCGGCACGGTGATCCTGTGCTCTCTGGGCGTGGGCGTGTTCATTTGGGTGTTTGACGCAGTGGCCGTTCTGGCTGTAAATACCCTGGTCGGCCTGTTCGCAGCTTAAGGAGCGAGGCATGGCTGATAACGCAAAATGGTATGTACTCCACACCTATTCCGGCTATGAAAACGCCGTAAAGGCCGCCATTGAAAAGTCAGTGACTAACCGCGGCCTGGAGGATATGATCCACAAGATGGAGATCCCCATGGAGACCGTGACCGAGGTCACCGAGGCAGGCGTCATGAAGGAAGTGGAGCGGAAGGTATTCCCCGGTTATGTGCTGATTAAAATGGTGCTGACCGATGATACCTGGCATTTGGTCCGCAACATCCGCGGCGTCACCGGTTTCGTGGGCGAGGCCAATAAGGCCATCCCTCTGACGGAGGAGGAAGTGGCCGCGTTGGGCGTGGAAAAGCACGAGATCGTGGTGCTGTACCATGTGGGCGATACCGTGAAGATCACGGAGGGTCCCCTGGCCAGCTTCACGGGCACCGTGGAGGAGATCGAACCCGAGAAGAACAAGGTCCGGGTGGTGGTTTCCATGTTTGGCAGAGAGACCCCGGTGGAGCTGGAGCTCGACCAGGTGGAGGTCCTGCCCTGAGGCGCAGCAGACTCTGCGCACAGGCCGGAGCATGACCACTCCGGCGCAAGTGGGAGAGGCGCATGGGCGTCTCGCCAAGAGCGACCGCGGCATTAGGCCCGTCGCTACCACATTATAAAAAAGGAGGTGCCTGTTATGGCACAGAAAGTCGTTGGTTATGTAAAGCTGCAGATCCCTGCAGGTAAAGCAACTCCCGCACCCCCCGTTGGCCCCGCTCTGGGTCAGCACGGCGTGAACATCGCCGCCTTCACCAAGGAGTTCAATGAGCGGACGAAGAACGATATGGGTCTCATCATCCCCGTGGTCATCACGGTGTATGCCGACCGTTCCTTCTCCTTCATTACCAAGACTCCCCCCGCAGCCGTCCTTATCAAGAAGGAGTGCAACATTGAGTCCGGTTCCGGCGTTCCCAACAAGGAGAAGGTCGCTACCATTTCCAAGGCCTCCATTCAGAAGATCGCTGAGATGAAGATGCGCGACCTGAATGCTGCTTCCCTGGAAGCCGCTATGAGCATGATCGCTGGTACCGCACGCTCCATGGGCGTTGTCGTCGGTGAATAAGGAGGGTGTAAGGTATGTTTAGAGGTAAGAAGTATCAGGAAATCGCCAAGCAGATCGATAAGGCCGCACTGTATGATCCCAAGGAAGGTCTGGAGCTTATCTGCAAGACCGCTTCCGCTAAGTTTGATGAGACCGTCGAGCTGCATGTGAAGCTGGGTGTGGACTCCCGTCACGCTGACCAGCAGGTCCGCGGCGCCATCGTGCTGCCCAACGGCACCGGCAAGTCCGTGCGCGTGCTGGTGTTCGCCAAGGGCGACAAGGCCGAGGCTGCCAAGGCCGCCGGCGCCGACTATGTGGGCGACATGGATCTGGTGGAAAAGATCCAGAAGGAAAACTGGTTTGACTTCGATGTGGTGGTCGCTACCCCCGACATGATGGGCGTGGTAGGCCGTTTGGGTAAGGTCCTGGGCCCCAAGGGTCTGATGCCCTCCCCCAAGTCCGGCACCGTGACCCCCGACGCTGCCAAGGCCGTCACCGAGGCCAAGGCCGGTAAGGTGGAGTATCGTTTGGACAAGACCAACATCATCCACTGCCCCATCGGCAAGGTCTCCTTCGGCGCGGACAAGCTGTTTGAGAACTACAGCGCTCTCATCGGCGCCATCATCAAGGCTAAGCCCGCCGCTGCCAAGGGCCAGTATATCAAGTCCTGCGTGGTTGCGTCCACCATGGGCCCCGGCGTGAAGATGAACGCCAATAAGCAGCTGTAATTTCCGCAGCACAAGGATATTTAAGGCTTGACAATCGCGCAGGCTTTAGATATAATATATGATGCGTTCCAAAGACAGCAGGTGGACTTGTCCGTAAGTCCTGCCGAGGATGGCAAATCGATTTTGATTGCTTTACCCCGTCCTTGTGTCTTTTGGCACAGGGACGGGTTTCCTTTTTTGAACGCACCGACAATTCTCATGGAGGTGAAATCAAAGAATGCCCAACGCAAAAGTTCTGTCTGAAAAGCAGGCAATCGTAGCCGCTCTCACCGAGAAGATCCAGAATTCCGGCGCCGGTGTCATCGTGGACTACAAGGGCATCACCGTGGCAGAGGATACCGCTCTGCGCGCTGAGTGCCGCAAAAACGATGTGGAGTATTCCGTCATCAAGAACACCCTGCTGCGCTTTGCATTCAACAACTGCGGTCTCAACGAACTGGACGACCAGCTCAACGGCACCACTTCTCTGGCCATCGCCGCTGACCCCGTCGCTCCCGCCCGCGTGATCGCTGAGTTTGCAAAGAAGCTCAATGGCCGGTTCGAGATCAAGGGCGGCTTCCTGGAAGGCAAGGTTGTCCCCATGGAAACCGTGAATGCTCTGGCATCCATCCCCGCACTGCCCGTGCTGCAGGCGCAGGTCCTGGGTACCATGCTGGCCCCCATTTCCGGCCTGGCTTGCGTGCTGAAGCAGATCGCCGAGAAGCAGGGTGCCCCTGCCGAGGCTGCTGAGTAATCAGCAATTTTCCCGCTGGGGCGCAGGGCGTCCCGCCATTCTCTCAAAAATAATCTTACAATTAGGAGGCTAATACAATGTCTGAGAAAGTTACTGCTATGATCGAAGAGATCAAGGGTCTGACCGTTCTGGAGCTCAGCGAGCTGGTGCACGCTCTGGAGGAAGAGTTCGGTGTTTCCGCCGCCGCTATGGCTGCTCCCGCTGCCGGCGGTGCTGCTCCCGCTGCTGAGGAGAAGACCGAGTTTGACGTGGTCCTGGTTGGCTTTGATGCCGCTCAGAAGATCAAGGTCATCAAGTCCGTCCGCGAGATCACCGGCCTGGGCCTGGCTGAGGCCAAGAAGGCTGTCGAGGAGACTCCCACCACTCTGAAGGAAGCTCTGTCCAAGGACGATGCCGAGACCATGAAGAAGGATCTGGAGGCCGTTGGCGCCAAGATCGAGCTGAAGTAATTTTTGACTCTGCTATTATAAATAGAATTGATGCCAGGGAGAGGCTCCGTAAGGAAGTCCTCTCCCTTTGGCTTTTGTAATCGGCCGGAATGATTGGATTGTGGGTAAAATCAATCATAATTGGAGGATTACAAAATGGACAAGTACATTTATGACGAGAAAAACGGGCTTTGGTATGAATTGCAGGGTGATTACTATCTTCCCTGCCTGAAACTGCCTAAAGAAGAATCAAGGCATATCGGCGTATGGGGACAGTGGCCTTTCTTTTTTAATGTTTTTCATAGAGCTTGTATTATTTTCAAGCCAGTACTTGATTCTTCGGGGGGGGGTATGCTATACTTTACCACGATACGATATATTCGGCAGGAAAGGAATATTTGAGCTTGAGCACATCAAAGAAAGCCGAGAGGACGAAGGAAATCATAGGTGCATGCCTTGACTGCTTTGTTGAAAAAGGGCTGATGCAGCTTGCGAAAATGAAGGGACGATACGGATTACAACAATTATCCTAAAAAAATAAAAATAA
>ERZ773224.4088-NODE-4088-length-11724-cov-4.878996_pt1 | contig 11724 bp, 10 predicted proteins | sample MGYA00580526_ERZ773224 | MGnify/ENA primary metagenome ERZ773224 (study PRJEB29015, sample SAMEA2737743) | human gut metagenome | biome: human gut; feature: human-associated habitat; material: faeces | place: China | collected 2012 ... | reverse complement strand
AATTCTGACTTGTGAGAGGACGCTTATATCTGCCCTTCACAACCTATAAAAGCACTACGGAATCTGCGACACTACGTCCGTTAAACTCTGGTTTACAATGCATAGCAGTCATATCGTATTGCTTTTCCTTTTAATTCATAGGTTGGATTTTTCCCCGCAAGAAATGGGCTTTTCAGCGGGCGTTTTACAATGATCTTGGAAGGCTTTGCCTGAATCGCCGCCTCAAACAATTCGACCTCATCCGAACACGGTGGTTCAAGTTTCTGGATCAATTGCAGCTTTTTATTGATCAGTCCCGATTTTTGTCTGCCTGGAAACATCGGATCAAGATAGATCAGATCGATGTCATCCACACGGCTTTTTAACTCGTCTACGCTGTTGTTCTCCACAAGCTGCATTCTGGCAGCAATATCTTTCAACTTTGGGTGTTTCTTTGCTCTGCGGAGCGCATCTTTTAACAGAACTGCCACAACCGGGTTCTGTTCATATAACGTCATCTCATACCCACAGGCAGCAAGCAGGAAAGCATCCTCCCCCATACCGGCAGTCGCATCAATTCCCTTTACATTTGTCTGCGTTGTTTTAGCTGCGCGCACCAGCATTTCATGCGCAAGTCTGCCGTCACTCACTCTGTGCAGCATACCCTCAAAATCGCCCTGATAGCTTAAACCATATCCAATGAGGGAAACTCCTTTTGCATCAAAAAGAACTGTCAGTTCCTCTCCCGGCTTATCTAAAAGTGTGACGCCTGCCCGTCTGGCAAATGACTCTGCCATATCTCTCTGCCCGCCTTTTCCAAGGCAGGCAACATATTTACTACTCATTTTATTAATCCAGTAACATCTCTACACATCCGTACATACCAGCATCATTGCCAAGTCCTGCCAATGCAAACTTTGTTTCACGGCATGCCATGAATGATGTCTCAACAAAGTGTTTTTTGATGTTATCTAATAAGATATCGCCTGCTTTGGAAACTCCTCCACCGATCACGATAATCTCCGGGTTTACCACACATGCAATATTAGAAAGGGTGGAGCCTAAAATTTCACATACTTCATCTACCAGTCCGATTGCAATTGCATCTCCTGCCTTTGCTGCGTCAAAGACATCCTTTGCGGTCAGGTTTGGAATTTCACGGATGCTTGTCTCCTCTGAGGATTTTGCAAGTTTTCTCTTTGCAAGACGAACGATTCCTGTCGCAGAAGTATACTGCTCTAAACATCCATACTGTCCACAGTTACAAGCTTCGATCTCATCATTGTTCACGGTGATATGTCCGATCTCTCCGCCGGCTCCGTTAAATCCTGCAACTACCTTTCCGTCTACGATGATTCCACCGCCGACACCAGTTCCAAGTGTTACCATAATGACATCCTTAGAGCCCTTTGCTCCACCCTGCCACATTTCACCTAAAGCGGCAACGTTTGCATCATTTCCGACTTTGATTTTTAATCCGGTAAGGTTGCCTAACTCTTCTGCAACGTTTACCACGCCCCAGCCAAGATTTACACAGCGGTGTACCACGCCCTGGCTGTCAACCGGTCCCGGAACTCCGATTCCGATTCCCTGCACATCATCCTTGCTGATTGCTTCCTGTGCCAGCTTGTTGTCCACTGCCTTTGCGACATCGGAAAGGATCGACTCACCATTATTTTCTGTATTGGTCTTAATTTCCCATTTGTCTAATAGTGTTCCGTTTGTGTCAAAAAATCCGATCTTACAGGTTGTACCCCCGATATCAACTCCAAATGCGTATTTCTTCATGATTTTTCTCCCTGATTTCCCTATATTTTCTGCGTCTATGTACCCACCATAGTTTCGCTTGCATTATCTTTATGATAACGTTTCCATTTTTATCTGTCAATTGTATTCTATGGCATATTTTGCTTTATTTTTTACATCCTTATTTCCTCCGCCGGATTATCTTCAGGCTGTCCGCTCCCGCTCTCCTGCTGCTGGAGCAGATCATCCGAAATTCTTGCATATGGCAGAAATTCGAGCGGCTCCAGTCCCTCATGCGCCTTGCTCATAAATGACTGCCATATTTTTCCCGGATAAGTGTTCCCCATTAATCCCTGCAATTTTTTTGGCATGTCATAGCCTACCCAGACACTTGTAGTATAATATCTCGTATAGCCGACAAACCATCCGTCTTTCTGATCGTTTGTCGTTCCTGTCTTGCCCGCGCACGGCATATCTCCAAGGTCAAGTCCTTTTCCGGTTCCGTTTGTGATGACGCCTTTTAAAACATCTGTCATCATGCGCGCCGCATTTTTCTTATAGATCAAAACCGGCTTCTGCCCCGAATTATATAAAACCGTTCCGTTTCCATCCTCGATCTTCACGATACAGGTTGGCGTGCGGTAATATCCGTCATTCTCGATTGCTGCAAAACCGGATGCCATCTCTAACGCAGAGACACCATTCGTGAAACCGCCCAGTGCCGTTGCAAGCCTGTAATCAGACGGACTGATTCTGGAAAAATTCATTGCCTTAAGATAAGACAATCCCTTATCCGGTGTGAGCTGGTCATACAACTTCCACGCGATCGTATTGACGGATTTTTCCACCGCAGTGCGGACCGTAATCTCTCCAAGATATGTGCCGTTAGCATTCCTTGGGCCATCCTCGATTGGCTCATCAACCACGATCGTGTCCGGCGTATAGTTCTGCTCAAAGCTTGGTGTATACACGGTCAGCGGTTTTATCGCACTACCCGGCTGCCGGAAACTCTGATAGGCACGGTTTAAGGTATAACCCGGAAATTCCTGGCTTCGCCCACCCACAATCGCACGCACATATCCGTTGTCATTATCGATACAGACCGCAGACGCCTGCAGTTCATAAACGCCCTCGTCATTTACCCCGGTATAACCGGAAAGCGTATCATTCACCGACTGCTGCAATCCGTCCTGCAACGACAGGTCAATGGAGGTGTAAATGCGGTATCCGCCGGTATAAAGTTTTTTCTGACATTCACTATAGAGCGCACTGTAAGTGTCCTCATATGCCTGCTGCTCCTCATCTGTCTTAAAATCCTCATGGAAAACAAACCCCTGCTGCTCCATCAGCGCCCTTGTCGCACAGTAGTAGGTGTATGTCTCAACGTAATCATTTTTTGCAAGTGCCTGTGGACGGTTCAATGTGATCTGCTCCGCCACCGCCTGCGCGTAATCCATCTGTGAGATTTTGCCGTCATCGAGCATATTTTTCAAAATACGGTCACGTCTGGAAACGGTATTGTCTTTGTTTGTCACCGGATCATAGAGCGTCGGGTTATTCGGTATTGCACACAAAAAAGCAATTTGGGACAGAGAGAGGCTTTCCACATCACGGTCGAAATATCCTCTCGCCGCAGACTGGATCCCGTAATATCCGTTTCCAAAATAAATATTATTTAAATAGAACTCCAAAATCTGATTCTTGGAATACTTGTTTTCGAGTTCCGTTGCGATATACATCTCTTCCACTTTTCTCTGCCATGTCTTTTCCTGTGACAGAAAAATATTCCGGGCCAGCTGCATGGTGATCGTACTTCCACCCTGTTTGACTTCGCCATTTTGTACCATTGCCTTCACTGCACGGAGCAGTGCGCGGTAATCAATTCCATGGTGTCTGAAAAACTTTTTATCCTCGATACTGACAATGGCAGTCACTGCATCCACCGGCATCTCCTCAATGGAAACGTAATAGGAATCTTTTTCCCCTTTCAGGGTGGAGATCACGCTGCCATCCGATGCGTAGACAATGCTGGTCTGATTTGCCTTAAAAGTATTCACATCCGACTGCCTGACAAGCCGCACTGCCTCCTGCCTTAATTCCTCAACCTGTTTTCCATAACCGCCGTAAAAATAATAGGCAGCCGCTCCGAGTACCAGCACCAGAAGTGCAAGCTGTATGCGGAAAAAGTGCCAGAATAGCCGGTGTTTTTTCTTTTTCTTTGTTTTTGACATCATGCACTCCTTTCTGGCTCTGTCATTGTTTTTCTGATAAAATCTGCTTTTTCTAACATTAATCTTTCCAGATTTCTCCATAGATATGCATGATCTGTCGTAACGATTTCATAGCTTCAAAGATATCATTTATCCTTTAAAAATTCAGGTCGATCTCGATTCCTTTCAGATCCTCGTTCACGAGATTCTTCTCTTTGAGAATCTTCTGGATGTTTTTCTGTGCCTCATCCATTTTACTTATATTCTGTTTCTGCATGGAAACATCCTGTTCGAGCTGATCGGCATTCTGCTGTCCCTCGATGATCTCTTCCTGATTTTTGCGCTTCTCTTGTGCCTCTTCGATCTGCTTATCCTGTTCTTCCTTCTTGTCTGCCGCTTCCTCTGCCTTCTCTTTCTCTTCCTCGACCTTCTCATCGGCATTGTTTTTGCCTTCCTCAATTAGCATTCCGAGGATCTCTTTATTGGCAGAATCCATAATCTCATCTGCGGCATCCGATGCTTTTTCCATATCTCTGGACTTTAACTGCTCTAACGTGGCATCCGAGATAGACGCAGTGAGCGCATTGACCTCAAACTGTTTGCGGTCTGCCTCCACGCTGACCTGCCCTTTCATGCTGTTTAAGTTCAGAACTTTCTTCTGGTACTCTGTGAGCGGTGCATTCTGCAGTTCCTTCAATCTGGAGAGCTCTTCGTCTGAAAACTGGTCATAGGAAGAACCGTTCATATTATTCTGGTACTTTTCCAAAAGCTCTAAATCTTTCTGTTCCTGCGATCCGTCTGCCACACCATACTCTTCCTGCAAAGATTTTTTGGTATTCTCGATATCTTTCATTTTGGCACGAATCTCATTCATCTCGGATACTTTGGACTGCTTTAACCCCTCCATATCCGCAATGCTGTCAGCGGATTTATTGTCACTTTTCCATGCATCACTGACCACTTTTAATGCCTGTTTTTTCGCATTGTTTCTGCGCGCCTCGATCTGGCTCTGTGTGTCATTTTTACGCAGAAAACCGCCTGCGTTGACGGATTTTACGACATTCTGATGTCCTTTTTTCTCAGCAGCTTTCTGTGCCGCTGCCTGATCCACTCCACTCTGGTTTGCCCTGATTGCAATTGACATAAACTCATTCCCCCTGTAAAAACGTTTCTATGCAGATAATTGTTGAATTGTCCGAAAATTTTTATAAACAATAGAATGCATGTTCCGCGAACACTCTATTGTCATGAATTAGATATCGGCTTTTTTCATGTTATCTTTAATGCTACGCTTACATCTCAATCAGGTTGTAATCCAAATTCATTTTCCTTAGCATTTCCGCTTCGCGTTTCTGGCAGGTAAAAAGAAAGATCTGGTTTTGTAACGTCGAAAGTGTCTGCAAGGTCTGCGCCAGACGATCATCATCATACATGGCAAACGCTTCATCCAATAAGATTGGAAGCGGCTCTTCTTTCGTCACAACTTTCCCCACCGCAAGGCGCAGCGCCAGATAAATCTGCTCCAACGTGCCACGGCTTAATAGCCCTGGTCTGACTTCCCTTCCCTCTGTCAGAATCTGCAGCTGCCCCTGCTCATCGAGCCTTACACTGTCATAAGCTCCTGCTGTAAATAAAGACACATATCTGGAAATCTCCGCATTCAGTTCATCCTGCATATCCTCGTAAAAAGATTGGGAAATCCTTGTGATTTCCTGCACCGCAAGCTCCAATGCCTGAATATCTTCCGCTCTTTGGTGCTCTGCCCAGCTCTGCACACTCTGTCTTGTGATCTCCTCTTCCAGATTAAAAAGACGGTTTTCCTTTTCCCGCAGAGAATCTTTCCACTCAGTAAGCATCTGATCCGCCAGCCGTTTCTTTTGCTGCATCTGTGCCTCCATCGCTTCCTGCTCACGCAGTTTTCTTAACTGCTCCGCCTGCATGGATGCCGTTTGGAGTTTGGCACGGTTTTGATTCTTTTTGTACTGCCGGATTGCAGAAAATAATGCGATTGCAAGAGTTGCAAGTTCACCTATCCAGAAAAGGGCTTGTGTTATGTAAACCTTAAAACCGAATAATATTATTGCGATGAGGATTGCGAAGAAGGATAGGATATAGCCAGTTTTTTCTGGCTGCCAATCTTCCGTACTGCCAGTCTGCTCATGGTACTTGGCATGCATTCCGCTCTCATCGTCTGCATAATGCGCTTCATACTTTTCTATGGACGCACGTATCCCTTCACATTCCTGTTCGAGCAGGTTCTTCTCCAATCGAAGCTCCTTAAGACGCACTTCCCTCTCCTCGTCTGTCCTTCTCTGCTCCTGCTGCAATTCCCGCTTTCTGGCATTTAGCGAAGCAGCTGCCTCCGCAACCGTCACGCCGCTGTCGGAACCATCCGATGCCTGTGCGAGATACTCTGCAAGGATTTTCACCATCTGGTTTCCGGTGGTAGCTCCCGCCTGCGTGATATCGTAGGTACTGGCATAACTGTCTTTGCTGACACCACCCAAAAGCATGGTCAGATCCCCAAAGCCGACCGACAGTTCCTCCCCATCCAGCTCATTCCTCAGATAATCGTTTTTCTCTTTGGAATAAAAATTGCGTTCCAGATAAAACTTCTGCTGCCCAACCGTAAACTTTAGTGCACCCGCATAAAACGACGGTGCATGCCACGGTTCATACTGACTGTAGGCGTCTGTGACAGAACTCCTGCCCCTTCCTTTTTCCATGCCAAAAAGCATCGCACATAAAAAGCTGTGCAATGTCGATTTGCCCGCCTCATTTTTTCCATATATGACATTCATCCCCGGTTCAAAGGATATGTTTTTGTTCTGTAGCTTTCCAAACTGAAAAATGTCTGCTTCCTTTATCTGCATATCTCATGCCCCAACAATGCGCTAACGCCGTATTCCAATGCCTTCGCAGCAACCGGATCCTGCCTTTTTTTCTGCATGTCTGCAATGTAAGCTCCCAACAGGGAATTTTCATGTTCAGCCAGCAGTTTTTCATAGTCATAATCCGGCCGAAGCTGCTCTGTCACATCCACGATCCGTTCCAGATGCGACAATTTATCAAGATCGAATATCACGTCCGGATCTTTGTATCCCTGTAAACAGATCCGAAAATACTGATACGCCGGACGTTCTGCCAACAGTTCTTTTATCTGCTGCATGACATCATATCCGGTCGTCCCCGGCGTCACCTCCACCGCTTCATGGCAGTACTCACACTTTCGCACCGGATAAAAAGAGACCTCACAATGCTTTTTGCCGATGTCTCCCATCCAGTATCCGTGCACACCGGTATCATTACAGTCTGTCGGCTCCAGTGCGCCCGCCATGACCGCCCTGCCCTGCACAAGCTGCCCACCTTTGTGGATGTGTCCCGCTGCAATATAATCAAATCCATGCCGAAGAATCTTTTCCACCGAAAAAGGAATATGCCGCTCATCGCCTCCATGTGCGAGCAGAATATTAATTCTGTCCGTATTTTTCGGAAAAACTTCATCGTACAAAGCCTGCCGGATCTCACGATGCCAATAGCTCAGACCATAAACCGTCGTATTCTGCTCCGGGAAATCAAAACACATTACTTCCTCGCGCGGGAAGAAACAGACATTTTCCGGCCACTCACATGTCCTGTAAAAAGAATTTTGCTGTATGTAATCGTGGTTTCCTGCCATAAGAAGCACTTTCGTCTGCGGTATGCGTGCAAACAGACCACAGACTTCCTTCAATTCTCTTTTCAATGGCTGTTTGTGAAAAAGATCACCTGAAATCAGCAAAAAATCCGGGGATTCTTCTGCCGCGATCTCGATCATTTCCGCAAAAGAATCCCAGATATCCTGTGCTCTTTTTTCACTCCATGCTTTTCCTGCATCCGGTTTTACACCGAGATGCACGTCTGAAATATGCATAAACTTCATGCTTTGTCCTCATTTTCCGTAATCATTCCAGCGGCTTCTATTGTTCCATCTGCTTTCCCAGGAAACCAGCTGCTGCGATCGCAAGCTTGCTCTCCGTCTCTGTCATTCTGGATTTCTCGTCTTTTTCATATAAAATAACGGCTCCGATCGCATCCCCCTCGCAGATGATCGTGCTGAGCGCCTGCTGCCCGAATTCTCCGGCATCATCTAATGTCACCTTGACAAACTCCGCATCATTTCTGCTTGCGAGAAAATTTTTCCGTTCGCTGATGGCGTCTTCCAGCTGTTTGCTGATCGGCTTGCCCTCATATTCTTTCTTGCCGTTACCGGATGCCGTCACAACATGGTCGCAGTCCGTGATCAATACCAGATGTCCGGTTGTCTGTGCCAGACTTTCCGCATACTCTCCCGCAAACTGGCTCAGCTCCCCGATGGGCGAATACTTTTTCAGAATGATCTCGCCCTCCCGGTCGGTAAATATTTCCAAAGGATCGCCCTCCCGGATCCTTAAGGTTCTCCGAATTTCTTTCGGAACTACAATTCTTCCCAGATCATCTATTCTGCGTACAATCCCTGTGGCTTTCATTTAATATTTTTCCTCCAATGCTGTTATTTCACTTTGGAGTTATTATGTGGAAAAATCAGAGAATTATTCTTTTCTCTGTCTAAAATTCCTGTGTACATCATACCCTATTTTTTCTAAAATGAATATTAAAAATTTGTAAAACATCTTGATTGTATAGGATATATCCTATATAATATATAAAAAATATGAAAGAAGGAATTATATGCCCGTCATTGCACGTTTCTTTGGAATAACAATAAAAATGTACCTGCGCCAAAAAGAACACAAAACTTTACATCATTAAAATTTCGAAGGAGGTGCATCCTATGGCTCACAGAGTGCAAAGTGTATCGATGATTGATCAGAATATTCTTCAGGCAATTTTTATAGGTGGTGAAGTAATTCAATATGACCTGCGGAAAATGCTTTCCATTCTTCCACAATTTCAGGAAATTATCAATGATCCATCCCTCGCATCGAAAGTTCATGCAGATACCGGCGGCTATGGTGTGTCCTGGAATGATGATCTGGACTTAGATTCTGAAACGATCTGGGAAGATGGTGTATTTATTCGTATTGAATCTGTTGACCCATCCCTCGCACTTGCTTCCAGCCTTGCAAGAGCAAGAGAATATGCCATGCTGACACAAAAACAACTCTCCGAAAAAACGGGAATCTATCAGAGCGATATCAGCAAACTGGAACGTGGTAACGCCAATCCATCCATTTTGACCTTAAAACGTCTGGCAGATGCAATGGATATGACTTTAAAAATCGAATTTGTACCAAAAAAATGAAGAGACTATCACAGCCTCTTCATTTCTTTTCAAATTATCTTTTCTCTATTAGCCAAAATCAATATTTTTTCATTTTTTGCTCATAGATTTCTTCTGCTTACTTTTTTGTATCATAGTCATCCAGAAAATGATGTTTTACGCCGTCCTTTTTATAGGCAACAACCGTTTCCAGATTCACATTTTCCACACTCTTGAAAATATTGCCTTCCACGTACTGATTGACTTCTTTTAATTTTTTGATCAGTTCCTTGATCTCCACACGTTTCGAACGATTTTCCTCGTTATTGCAGGTGGTACAGGTGTCTGTAAACTTGCATGCACACTGGATAAAATGAAGTCCATTATAGTCACGCCACGCCTTGATATCGTCCTCACGCACAAGATAAAGCGGACGGATCAGTTCCATTCCCTCAAAATTGGTGCTGTGAAGTTTTGGCATCATCGTCTGGATCTGTGCTCCGTAAAGCATTCCCATGAGGATCGTCTCGATCACATCATCATAATGATGTCCGAGTGCGATTTTATTGCATCCAAGCTCCTGTGCAAAATGATATAAATGTCCGCGTCTCATCCGCGCACACAGGTAACATGGTGATTTTTCAATATTGTATACAGAATCAAAAATATCCGATTCAAAAATCGTGATCGGAATATTGAGTTTTCTGGCATTCTCCTCAATTACTTTGCGGTTTGCCGGACTATACCCCGGATCCATTACCAGAAACTTTACTTCGAAGTCGAATTTATTATGAATCTTTAACTCCTGAAAAAGTTTTGCCATAAGCATGGAATCTTTTCCACCGGAAATACAGACCGCAATGCGGTCACCCGGTTTGACAAGCTCATACTGGTTGATTGCTTTTGTAAATTTGCACCAGATACTCTTGCGGAATTTTTTCCGAATACTAAGCTCCACATCCTTGCAGATGTCAACCTCTTCCTCCTGTTTCATCGCATCCAGAAGCCATGCAATATATCCGCCTTCCAGACTTACCGCATCCATTCCTTTCTCTTCCAGTCCTTCGGCAACTTCCACGCTGAAACGTCCACGGCTGCAGCAGATCACTAATTTTTTTGAAAAATCAATGTTCTCATTTCCTTCGATAGAATCTGCCGGTGTCGCTACCGCCCCCGGAATCGCTCCGTGGGCGACCTCGTTCTCGTCCCGGATATCAATGATCTGATAAGTGTTTTTATCAAGTTTTTTTAATTCTGTTTCCAAACTTTCTCTATAATTGGTTTGTATTCTATAACTATTAAAAGTATATTTTATTCTTTTTGATGTTTCTCCGTGTTCGTCAATAACACTCTCTTCGCTTTCTTTTATATCATCATTAAACACAATATCACATTTTCCATTTAAGATATTTTCAATTAAGACTTTGTTTGGTTTTATATCTGATTCCGTTTGATAATTTACTTGCATTTCTAATTACCCCCTTGCACTTTTTTAATTTTAAATATGGTTTTATATATTTATTTTTATAATTAAAACTATCACAATGTTTTAGCCAACCATTATAGCTTATCATTGCTTGTGCATCAACTAATCTTATTTTTTTCCTTTTATATATTTTCTTAACTCTTCTCTTTATTCTTAAAAAATTACCTCTTCTTAGAGTTGTATATCCTCGATGAAATCTATATCCGTATGAAATCTACTGGCCTGCTGTCAACTCTAAATAATTGCCAATTTTCTTTTATTTTTAATCCTTCTTGCTTTAAAAAAACATCAATCAATTTCTTACATCTATGTAATTCTTTTTTGTTTTTTCCAAATAAAATCATATCATCCATATATCTTAAATAATACTTTATTTTTAATTCTTCTTTAATATAATGGTCTAAACTCTGCAAGTAAAAATTAGCAAACCACTGACTTGTATAATTTCCGAATAGGTAACCCTGTCTCCGAACTATCTATAATATTATCAATTAAATCTAATACATCATAGTCTTTTATAATAGCTCTAAATTTCTTTTTCATACAAAATTTATCAATACTTGGATAGAACTTTTTTATATCTAATTTTAAACAATATTTTGTATTTTTTCTATCATCTTTAAGTATTTTTTTTATATATTTTCCACCATAATGAATACCCCTGTTTGGTACAGAGGCACAACAATATTCATACATTCCTTTTTCAAGTAATGGTTATAATTTTAACATCAAACTCCAATGAATACATTGGTCAGGATAAAATGCAGGTTTAAAAATTACTCTTTCTTTCTTATTGGCTCCATCGTGAATTTTCATCTTTTTATATGGGCTTAATTTTATTTGTTTGTTAATCAGCATATTATGTAATTCTTCTACATAATAATCAATATTACTGACAATTTTTACAACATTTTTCCTTGAATGCTTTTTATTTGAAGCTCTTAATATAGCCATTTTAATATTTTGTCTGTTACAAATATCATTATAAAAATTTCCTTTTCTCTTCATTGACCTTCTCCTGGTTTCTTATTTTTGTCTATCGGCTTTTCACATCATAATGG
>ERZ773224.4085-NODE-4085-length-11728-cov-5.278677_pt1 | contig 11728 bp, 14 predicted proteins | sample MGYA00580526_ERZ773224 | MGnify/ENA primary metagenome ERZ773224 (study PRJEB29015, sample SAMEA2737743) | human gut metagenome | biome: human gut; feature: human-associated habitat; material: faeces | place: China | collected 2012 ... | reverse complement strand
CGCGAATGATATTGAAACCGTCCGCCGCCTGGCGGCGCCTCATACACATGCCCAACATGGGAAATGGCTTATGGACTTCTCCGAGGGTTATCTTCAGGGCGACAAAATCATCGTTACCGAAGGCCCCCTGCAGGGAATGGAGAGCCGCATCCGCCGCATCGACCGCCACAAGCGCCTGGCCTGGCTGAACATCGACGTCCTGGGCGAATCCCGCGAGATCGCGGTGGGGCTGGAAATCATTCGAAAAGAATAAAAAACAAAGAGACAAAAGAAGCCTGTATACAACGAGAAAAGCTGTATGCAGGCTTTTGTCGTGGGAAAAACGAGGATAAATTAGTGGATGCCATGAAAAATGTGAAGAAGATAGGATGCTTTGGACACAAACGGATTCCATCACGGGAGGGTGGAGTTGAAATCGTTGTTGAAGAACTTTGCACGCGAATAGTTAAACTTGGTTATGATGTCACATGCTTTAATCGTGGCGGACATCATGTAAGTGGTGCTGAGTTTGATATAAAGAAAGCAGATAATTATAAAGGTATTCATATTAAAACAGTACCAACAATTGAAAAAAAAGGTTTAGCAGCAGTTTCATCTGCTTTTTTTGCAACACTAAAATGTGCTTTTGGAAAATATGATGTGGTACATATCCACGCAGAAGGTCCGGCTTTTTTTTGTGGTTACCAAAGATGTTTGGAAAAAGAGGTCATAAAAGTTCATGTATGGTTGGGAACGCTACCAGGTCATTGATGAAGAGATAGCCCTGTGTGGTTACTTTGTTATTATCACATCTGAGAAGATGGATGCAGCGGATGCCCTTGATCTTTATAAAAGCCGGGATGCATCCGAAAAACTGTTCCGGGAAGATAAAACCTTCCTTGGAAACAGGACAATGCGTTGCCAGAGCAATGAGGCACTGCACGCAAAGATCTTCATAGAGTTTGTAGCACTGATTATCAGGAACAGAATCCACTTCCTGCTCAGGGAACAGATGCTGAAAGCCCATCAAAAAGAGAATTACATGACAGTGCCTGCGGCTGTCCGTGAACTTGAGAAAATCGAAATTGTGCGGCAAACCGATGGCGAATACTATCGGGATTACGCAGTAACCGCAACGCAGAAGTCGAGCAACTCAATCAATTGATGAAAAAGCGTGATGAGCTACGTAATAAAGAGTTGCTTCAGGCTATCGAGCATAGCAGCCGTTCATTTGAGGAAATCATGGACTTCCTTGGCACCGATGACTCCCAGGATTAAACCTGGAAGCCATCGAGAGTTAATTTTTCAGGAAGTTCACATTAAAGTCTGAAATATCTTAAAAATTGCATTTTATATCTTGAAAAAAGAAATATGTTTTAATAAAATGAAATAGAACAAATGTTCGATAAATAGGTGTGCATATGGGGAGAGAGCACCTATAATTTACATTGTAAAAATAATAAAATGCAATTATAATGAAGGAGAAGTGGGATGGCAAACGAGGAACGTATCAACAAAATCATAGATGAGTTGACACTGTTTGATGATGATCTGATGAGCCGGGTGTTTGATAAGAATATCGAAGCAACAGAATACGTGTTGCAGATCATTCTTGGAAGAAAGATTACGGTGGTAAGTGTCAAGGGGCAGGAAAATTTCAAAAATCCAGTTACAAACGGAAGAAATATTACCTTAGATGTGCATGCAGAGGAAGAAGACGGACAGGAAATTGACATTGAGGTACAAGGTGGAGCAGAGGGAGCGCATATCAGACGTGCCCGTTTTCACAGCAGCATGACAGACGCCCGGATGTTAAAGAAAAAGCAGAAGTTCAGAGAACTGAAGGATTCCTATGTGATCTTTATTTATAAGCATGATAAGTTTGGAAAAGGACTGCCAGTGTATCATATCAATAGACATATAGAGGAAACTGGGGAGTTGTTTTCGGATGGTTCACATATTATATATGTAAATGGAAAATATAAAGGCGATGATGAAGTCGGAAGGCTGATAAGAGATTTTCATCAAAGCAAAGCGGAAAAGATAGAAAATAAGGCATTGGCAGATGGAGTGAAACATTTCAAGGAGACGAAAGGTGGGAGAAAACTTATGTGTGAGGCAGTAGAAAAGTATGCACAGGAAGTTGCTGAAGAAAGAGAGAAAAAGGCGGAAAAGAGAGGAGAAAAAAGAGGAGAAAAAAGAGGAGAAAAAAGAGGAGAAAAACGCGGCATTTCAAGAGGAGAGATACTTAAAATAATAAAGATTACAGTAAAAAAAGTACAAAAAGGCTATACGATGGAGGCCGTGGCAGAAGACTTGGAAGAAAGCGTGGATACGCTGCGCCCGATATATGAAGCGGTAGAAAAAGCAGCACCGGACTATGATGCAGAGAAGATATATGAGAGCCTCGATAAATAGAAGATGATCTTCATGGCAGGGATTCGTATCACTGTTTAAAACAAAATTGTATTTTTAATATTAATCCGTTATACTATATGCAAAGTATAACGGATTTTTATTAATCAATAAAACCAATAACATTTCATTCGTGAAATCGTATAGGATAAATCAGGAGATAATTATGTTAACAATCGTTTATGGAGAGGTTGATGGGGCAATCAATGACCCAGACACCTATTTTAATCATACCTATTCTCAAAAATGGTTTGAGGATCCTTTTGTTAAGGAGATGATCCGGGCGGTAGACAAGTCGGAGGTATTGTCATCCCATGCAATTGAAAGTCCTGTTCTTGGAATTATTCCGACATCGAAATTGTCTGGTGGGGTAAAGGCACTTATCCTTGTTTATAAAAAGCCGGAGTTGTTAATAGATTGTACTGCATGCGGTGAAAATTGTGCCGAATGGCTTCTTAAAATTGCGGAAAACCAGAATACTTTGATCAATTTGAATTATTTTATGGATTTTCCGGAACCATTTGAACTTAAGATACAAAATACCGGGGCTGTTTGTCACGATTCCAAAGAGTTGTATCGTAATTCTATTCATTTTGTGAGGTGATCAGATCATATGATAGGAAAACACAGAGTTCAAATTGGAGATAATACGATCAGATATGACTTTGTATTATCACGCAATATTACCATTATACGTGGAGACAGCGGAACAGGAAAGACTACTTTATATAATCTTATACAGGAAATGAACCAGAAGAAAAACAGTGGGATTGCATGGAATTGTGACTGTGGTTGTTATGCATTGACAGATTTTGACTGGGAGGATGTTATTGAAAGACATCCGAAATCCATTATTTTTGTAGATGAAAATTTCAGTTCAATGAGGAGCGAAAAATTTGCGTCTATTGTTAATTCAGCGGATAATTATTTTGTTTTGATTACACGCGCATATCTTCCAATGCTGGCATACAGTATTAAAGAAGTATATAGTATGCATGTATCAGGAAAATATGCTACGTTAAATAATGAGTATGAGATAACTGTCAATGAACTCCAGAATGTATATAGTTCGACATTAAGTTATCCGCCCCGGCTTATTACGCCGGATTACGTGCTGTGTGAGGATTCTAATTCAGGGTTGGAGATGTTTCATGCTTTAGCTGAAAGAGTTTCAGCAGAATGTCATAGCGCACATGGAAAATCCAACATTCCAGAAAAGGTACTTGATTTTGAGGAAAATAAGACGTATCTCATAATTGTAGATGGAGCGGCATATGGACCGGAGATGGGAGCTACAGTCAGGTACATCGAAGATCATTTTAACTGCTATCTGTATGCTCCGGAATCTTTTGAATGGCTGTTGCTGAAAGTTATGTTTTCAAAAGATCCAATGATTTATCGTATCCTGAAAAATCCAAGTGACTATACAGAGAGCACAAAATACCTGAGCTGGGAAAGGTATTTTACGCATGTACTGGAAGAACATACGAAGGGGACAGAACTGGAATATCACAAGAAAAAATTAAACAAACAGTATCTTTATGCCAGAGCGATGAAAATATTATCAAAGTTTTTACTGGACAGTAATATTAATTTTGACAGGTGCATGGTATAGGAAAAGAGAATGAGATAAAACCAGCGTCTAAGCCCGACACATAAAGAAAGGAGAACGAAAACGATGAAAGCATTAAAAAAACAACAAATTGCGGTCATTTTGGTACTGTCTGTCATACTCAGCACATTTGCAGCTGTTACACCTGTAAGTGCGGCATCGCTGTCTGCACAGCAGTATTTGGAAAAGATGGATATAGCGGTGCGAAACTTAAAATCATATGATTTTACGCAGACAACCGATCAGAAGATGACAATGGAAGGGCAGATCATTCAAAATAAGACGGTGGTAAAGCAAAGCGTATACAACAGTCCTCTGAAGGTAAAAAGCGTAACAGATACAACCACAGTACTTGCAGGAATGAGTTCTAAGAACCAGGCGGTTGCCTATCTGACAAAAGATGCGGATGGATTGCTGTGGGAGTACATTTCTTCCAATGGTTCCGGATATCAGAAAACAGGGATTTTAAACTATACCAATCAGATCAAAGGTATGGATATTTCCATGTATTCGGATGCAAAAATTGTGAAAAAGAAAATAAAAGTCAACCGGATCAATACCGTTCAGATTTCGGCGCAGGTAAAGGGCTCCGATGTGGTGAAATTTTTGGACCAGATGGGAATGAGCAAAGAGATCAATGCGGCAGCTGCTGTGGATTACAATACGTTGCCGGCAATCAAAGTGACCTGTTGGATCGATAAAAAAACCTGCCGTCCAGTCAGAACCACGGCGGATATGAAAGCGTTTATGAACGGGTATATGTCGGCGCTGTATCAGAAGCTGGGACAGGATCTGAAACTTGTTTATTCGCAGGCAAAAGTAACGGTAACCTATAAAAATTTTAATAAGGCTGCAACATTTACCATACCGAAGGAATGCAGATAAAGATACCACATTTTCAAAGATGACAACAACAGTTACTGCGGATACAAATAAAATAGTATATACGGCAAAGGTTCCGAAAGACGCTACATCTGCACGGTAAGTATTCGGTTGGAACATACACCTATCAAAAATAAATGTTTCTGAGAAGAGAGAATGGCTGTTTGCGAAAACGGCTATTCTTTTTTTATCTAAAATGGCATATTTCTTGTCAGAAGCAATTGAAATTATAATTCAAATATGATAGGATAAAGTAGGCTGTCTAGTGTAGAAAAGACACATAAGGCAGAGTTGGTGATATATGTAATGTCAGAGAATGATAGTTGCTACATATAAAATTATAAAACTACGGAGGAAGAAACATGAAGAACAAAGATTATTTAACAGTAAGACAGGAAGAATTAATGAATTTTCTGTGGAAGGTCAATGAGCCGCTGACTGCCAACGAGATGGCAGAGCGCCTGGCAGAAGACGGATGGAACAATGTTACATTGTTTAAGACCGTTCAGTCTCTGACAACGGATGGCTATCTGGAAGTTGTAGGACTTGAGAAAACCGTCAAGACTTATGCACGTAAACTCGCTCCGTCTATGTCAAAAGACGATTATTATGCATCTGTATTGATTAAGCGTGGAATTGACAGCAGTTCTATTGCGAACATTACAGCTGCTCTGATCGGAGCAAAAGATAAGCAGGCAAAAGAAAAAAATGCAGAGGTTATTGCAAAGTTAGAGGAGATTATTGATACCCTGAAAAATGATGAGGAATAAGAATGCAAATAACGATATTTTCGGTTTGGATGACGTTCGTTTGGTGTAGCATTTTTATTGTACTGTGCTACATTCTCAGAAAACGATCGGTTCTGCTGAATTTATCCAGTATGACAGGAATCATCATTTTATATTTGTTTTGTCTGATCAGGCTTGTCGTCCCGGTAGAATTGCCATGGACGAAAGTGGTATCCGGAGGCAGCCTGTATAATTTCCTGTATCAGATATTCGGGTGTGAAATAACCTGTGTGGCAAGGCACGAAATCTATGTCTATCATATATTTGTGGTGGCATGGGGAGTGGTCATGGCAGTTCTTTTGACGCGGTATCTGATACAGTATCACAGAGTTGTGTCGTATTTTTCAGAGATGGAAAAAACGGAAGATACAGAATTAAATAATATTTTAGATGAAATTTGTACGGATAAAGAAAAGCGGAACATTAAGATCGTACAGACAGCAGCGGTAGAAGTACCGTGTTGTATTGGGATTTTTGAGAAACGGATATTGATTCCGGACAAAAAATATTCGCGTGAAGAATTGCATTATATTATTCTACATGAATATACACATTTGGATAATAAGGATATACTGACGATACAGCTGATCAACATTCTGTGTATCGTGTTCTGGTGGAACCCGTTTGTGTATATTTTAAAAGGAGATATGTATCAGAGTATTGAGATCCGTTGTGACCAGACGGTTACAAAGAAACTCAAATCGGCAGAGCGGGGTAACTATCTGACGGTGATATTAAAAGAGTATAAGGCAAGTGTGCAGGAAAAAGAATTTCGGAAACCTGCAGGAGCCATGCCGTTGTTTGAAGATCATTCGGATCATCTGATCGAACGATTTCGTCTGGTTGCGGAGGGACAGCAAAGCAGTTCGCGTATTGGAAGAATTCTCGTTCCGGTGATTGCGGTTGCTCTGTTGGTGCTTTCTTATTCGTTTATCCTTCAACCGAGATATGAAACTCCAGATGGAATTTATGATGTGCAGACTAGTACTTGGGATATAGACCAAGGGAATGCATACCTGCATGAGAAAAACGGAAAATATTATCTTCATAGTAATCATAAGGATATTCTGATAGATCGAGAAAGCATGGAACTTATGAGAAAAAGTGGATTTAAATTTCAAAAAGGAGGAAACTAATATGAAAAAGAGATTTTTAATTGCGGCAGCGATCTGCGCATCATTATTTGTTGTGGGCCCTACCGTGAATGTGAGTGCAGCGGAAGTAGAGCAGGATGTGCAGGAGCAGAGTGTTCAGAATGATATAGGCGTTGCACCGTATGCGGATGAGATTGTGATGAAATTTCGAGTTCATAATAATAAGGTACAGTATCGGCGTTGGAATCAGACCAGAGGATACTGGGTGGATAAAGACTGGATTACTTTAAAGTAATTTGAAATTTTTGCCGGTGCAGCTGCACCGGCATTTTTTTACAAATTATTCTTTCGCAAATTATAATTCTTCCGGCAGTTCCCACGCCTGTGCCTGTTGTTCATATTCCGAAGCACGGGAGAGAAGATCCCCGGCAGAGCATGGATCACAGAGTTCATTTTCTGCCAGCGTGCGGTAACATTCCGCCAGTTGAAGCAATGCTTTTTTCCCTGAAATTTCAATATCCAGAACAGGCTGTGTCTCAAATGCAGCATTGTAAAACCACAGAGAAGCTTCCTGGGGATTCTGCCGTTCCCGGTAGTATTGTCCGATCTCATAACAAATTTCGGAGCAGGAAGAACCGCACATATCTTTCAGACAGATCGAAAAGAAATCATCCACAGAATTTTGGATACGGGCAGCGTGTGCCAGAATACACGCGGATTCTGCATCAGCGTGTGCTTCATAGTGTAACGAAAAATAATCTGTCGCGCGTAGAAAATCTTCCTCATCCCCACATTTATAAAGTTCTCTTGCATACATGCGCGTGATTTTCTCCGAGAGGACATGATTTTCACGAAATGCTTTTTCAAACATGGCAAAATCCCGCTTGGCATGCATGGTATGTGGGTGGTGCAGAATATCAATATCACTGTCATAGATGACGGGATCGGTGCGGATCGTTTCGTGAACCGGATCAACCCATGAAAACGTGCGCAGGCGTTTAAAAAGTTTTGGACGTGGCTCTTTTTTACAGTTCTGCACGGTGTTGAAATCCGGTGGGGTGATATAGTTCATCTGAACAATTTCAATTTCCGGAAGAAGAGCACCTTTTAACCGGAGAAAACGTCTTTGATTTTCCAGATCAAGGTATTCGTCCGCATCCGGACAGTAGATGTAATCCATGGTTGCAAGCGAAAACGCATAATTTCTTGCGGCGGAGAAATCATCACACCAGGTAAAATCATAGATCCGGCTGGTGTATTGTGCGGCGATTTCTTTGGTGCGATCTGTGGAGCCGGTATCAACGATGATGATTTCGTCCATCATGGAAGCAACGGAATCCAGGCATCTTGCCAGAACCGGTTCTTCATTTTTGACAATCATACATAAACTTATTGTGATCATAATAACAGATGGTCCTTCCGAGGTTTTTCTTTTATATTACACTATCCTGCAACAGTTTTACATAGAAATAAAGAAATATACTTGTATCTTTTTTGAACCATGGCTATAATAAAATTTATGTGGTGTGAAATTATAAAACAAATTTTGGCAGATATGCGGCAACCACTTCAATATGTGCCATGGGCACTGGTTATTGTGGTACTTGGGCTGGTTGTAACAATTGTACTTTCTGAAAAAAAGGATGGAAAAAAAGCATCTGTCCGGTTTTTTCGTATACTTTTTGCGATTTATATACTTGTGGTGATACAGATTACTTTTTTTTCCAGAGAACCAGGTTCCAGAAACGGGTGCATGAATCTGGATCTGTTTTCCACGTGGGGATACAGCGTGGTTACCCATGCATTTTTTATTGAAAATATTCTTATGACAGTGCCTTTCGGAATTCTGGCACCGCTTTGTTTTCGCCGGCTGCGGCCGATGTGGAAATGTGTTGTACTCGGAGGTGTCTGTTCGGTTCTGACGGAACTGAGCCAGTACGTGACGAAACGCGGGTATTGTGAAGTAGATGATATGCTGACCAACACCATAGGTGTTTTATGTGGTTGCATTTTGTTATGGCTGATTGAACTGATAATAAAACAAAGGAGAAAGAAATGAAGTATGATTATCTGGTGGTAGGAGCGGGATTATATGGCTCCGTATTTGCTCACGAGGCAGCAACAAGGGGGAAAAGGGTTCTGGTTGTCGATAAACGTCCGAATATTGCCGGAAATGTTTATACGGAGGACATTGAGGGAATCCATGTGCACAAGTATGGTGCACATATTTTCCATACCAACAATAAAAAGGTGTGGGATTACATTACAAAATTTGCGGAATTTAACCGCTTTACGAATTCACCGGTAGCAAATTACAAAGGGGAACTATACTCGCTTCCGTTTAATATGTACACTTTTAATAAGATGTGGGGTGTGGTGACACCGGAGGAGGCAGCGGCGAAAATTGAGGAGCAGAAAAAAGCCGCAGGCATTACAGAACCGAAAAATCTCGAGGAACAGGCGATCAGTCTTGTGGGAACCGATATTTACGAGAAACTGATCAAAGGATATACACAGAAACAGTGGGGGCGTAAGTGTACGGATCTGCCTGCTTTTATTATCAAGCGCCTTCCGGTGCGCCTGACGTTTGATAACAATTATTTTAATGCGCTGTATCAGGGAATTCCGATGGGTGGTTACACAAAGATGGTTGAGCATCTGCTGGAGGGAATCGAAGTCCGGCTTGGGATTGATTATCTGGAGCAGAAAGAGGAACTGAAGGCTCTGGCTGAGAAAACGGTATATACGGGAGCGATAGATGCGTATTTTGATTATTCGCTCGGCGCGTTGGAATATCGTTCCGTGCGGTTTGAAACAGAACTTCTGGATACTCCGAATTTCCAGGGAAATGCAGCAGTCAATTATACGGATGCCCAGACGCCGTGGACACGTATCATTGAACACAAATGGTTTGAATTCGGCAAGGATGATGAGGGACATGATTTACCGAAGACTGTAATTTCGAGGGAGTACAGTTCGGAGTGGAAACCGGGGGATGAACCGTACTATCCGGTAAACGATGAAAAGAACGGAGCTCTTTATCAGAAATATAAAGAACTTGCGGAAAAGGAAAAAAATGTAATTTTCGGGGGAAGACTCGGAGAGTATAAGTATTATGATATGGACGCTGTGATCGCTTCTGCACTGGAAATGTGCGAAAAAGAACTGGGATAGGCTTCTAGACAGATACAAAAAAGAGCATTCGCTGTATGGTTACAGCTGGAATGCTCTTTTTGTTATACATATTTGTCCAGCATCATTCCGGAATAGATGGATGTGATGTATGGGGTTGCAAAGTTGTGACCGGGATTTTTATAGGCCACGACTATCTTGTTGACATAGTTCATCGGATTGATGGAGATATTTTCCGCTTCTTTTCCGATGGAATCCCGAAATTGGGATAAAGTTTCAAATGTATTCTGATCACGTTCCGGAACAACTGCTTCACGGAGCGCTTCTTTATCAATAGAGATGGAGCCATTCTCGTTTGTGACCAGACCGATGTCCTGTAAAGAACTCCGGCTTGAACCGGATATGGAAAGAATCTCTGTCTGAAGTTTGTTTCCGGCACTGGCATTGGTGTCTGCATACACGGCTGCGGTGGAAAGTATGGAATTATAGGCATCCACCAGAGACTGGATATTGTCCGCAATTGCATCCGCATCTGTTTTAAATCCAATGTTTACTTTCTCACTATCGGTTGGCTGATTTAAGGTCAGTTCAAATACCTGATTGATGGAAAATGTGTTGGTCAGGGAAGAGTGGCTTGTGCCATTCAGTGTAAAGGCGGAACTCTGTGCAGGGGAAGTGATGCGGTCAATTCCCAGCTGATCCATGATTTCCGTGGAACCTGTGCTGGCATCCGGTGCAATGGAAAAAAGTTCGGTTTCGTTATCTGCCAGACCGGTCTGTATGGAAGTCAGTTTCAGCGCGCTCGAACCGTTTCCATCGGACAGTATTTCGGCGGTAATTCCGAGACTGGAGGAGTTGACAAGCCTGGCTAGCTTGTCCAGCACATCCAGATTGGTTTCATCGGAATTGATATTATATTGAAATTCATATGCAGCACCGGGCGTATTCAGATCAAAAGAATATGCGCCGGGACGCATTGACAGCGTATTGTCTTTTAAAAAACGTCCCTGATTGACCTGGGGTGTGGCAAGCCGCTGCACTTCAATGTCAAAGTTATTGGTTTTACTTTCTTCACTTCCGTCGCCGATATAGGTCACACTGACTTTTTCGTCATCGGAAGACATGGCAACTTTCTTCTTAAAAGAATCCTCAAATGAACCATATTGGTCGGAAAGAGATGCCACAACGTTCTGAATGGAGCGCGCGTTTTCCTTGATGTCTATGGCATATTTTTTCGCATCGGTGAGATTCGGAATTTTATAAAGAGGCGAATCTTTATTTATTTTGACAATTTTATTATAAACTTTGCGCAGTTCACTTTTCTTGTGTGAATCATAACGTGAAACCGTTTTCTTGGCATACGTCGAGATATAATAAGCGTAAGCATTATCAATCCTTGCCATTGAGATTCCCCTCCTTTCTTCCCTGAATTGAGGATTGAGAGCAGGACAGTAACAGACCTGTTCTCCTGTGAGGTGCATATCCTTTGCACCAAAAAGATTCTACTTGAATAGTATATCGGCATCATACCGCATTTTCCATACCCTTGTATATGGTAAAATTTTACTAAAAATTCACAATTTGGCGTAAAAGCTGCAAAAAATCATAAAAACCATTGTAAAAGATGTTGACGGACATGGAAAATCATGATATAGTATGAAAGCTTGGAAGTAGGTCTTTTTTTTATGCCTTTTTTTAGGCGAGACAAAACACGAAAATTAAAACGGAGGTGGAAGTTGTGCGTACAAAGATTACATTAGCCTGCACAGAATGTCAGCGTCGTAATTACAACATGACAAAGGACAAGAAGACTCATCCGGACAGAA
>ERZ773224.4075-NODE-4075-length-11784-cov-15.390826_pt1 | contig 11784 bp, 11 predicted proteins | sample MGYA00580526_ERZ773224 | MGnify/ENA primary metagenome ERZ773224 (study PRJEB29015, sample SAMEA2737743) | human gut metagenome | biome: human gut; feature: human-associated habitat; material: faeces | place: China | collected 2012 ... | reverse complement strand
ACCTACAGAGTCGGAGTTTTCAGGCGCATCCTGATAAAATGCTGTGTTTTCAAGGAGTGTACGGTTTTTAACGAAAACAGCCGGCTTCTCTGATCTTTCCAAAAACCATTGAAAACACTGGGAAAATCGGCTTTTTCGGTTTTGCGGATGGTAGTAGTCAAACAGTCGTCAGATGCGAATTATGGTTTTGGCTGAGTGATTCGCTTTTGCTGCAATTCTGCGCGAAGGAGAATCCCGAGGGTCAGGCAGAAATCCGGGTTCTTGAGGTCGCAGCCGAGCATCTGTGTGATATGCGCGAGGCGATCCAGCAGCGTCGAGCGGTGCAGATACAGCGCCGCCGCCGTTCTGGTGACGGAAAGGTTGTTGTCGAGATAGACGCGCAGCGTCTCCAGATACGAGACCTGCGAGTTTTCGTCGTGTGCTTTCAGCTTCTTCAGCCCGTCCGGGTAATAGACCCAGGAAGGCCTGCCTGCCAGCGCACCGGAGAGCAGCTGCGGCAGCAGATAGTCCTGAAAGTAAAAGACTGTATAGTTTCCGTCCTGCAAAAGTCCGTTTTGCAGCGCACTGGACGCTTGAAACCACGCCTGATTGGCCTCATACAGATTGGAAAACGCGCCGGACACGCCGCAGATCAGGCCGAGTTTATCCAAAAGCGGCAGCAGCTGCGCTGTCGTCTCGCGCTCAGCCTGTGCGGCGGGCAGAAACGCGGCGACGGTGCGCTCGTATTCAAAGGCCATCGCGCCGGGGTGCCGTTCCTCTAGTGCGGCGGACAGATACGCGCCCGGCAGGGGAGCCGCGCCATGCTTCGGCTGGAGGCGAACGCAGACCCAGTCCGTTTTTCCGTTTTCCTGACTGAGCGCCCGCCGAAGCTCAAAATCGACCGGTTGCCCGGCAATGACGCTGCGCAGTGCGCGGCGGACGGCAGACCGGGTGCTGGCGAGCACCGGGTTTTGCTGGATCGCCTGCCGCAGGAGCTTGACCAGAAAGACCGCAAGAGAACGATCAGAGTCCCGGAGCGGGCGGAAGGCTTCAAAGATCGTCAGACAGCCGAGGTATTCCTCCTGATCGAACACATTGACCGACAGCGTCCGTGTGTCCTGCAGTTCCAGCAGCAGCGGCTCATGCACATGGGTGGAAAGGTCGTGCAGGGACAGAAACGTCGCCATTTTCTCCGCATCAAACGTCTCGGTATCCAGCCGGATACCGAGATTTTTTTGAAAATATCCCTCGTCTGTCACAGCAAGATACCGGAAGTCCGAACCGATCAGCAGCATGGGGTTTGAAAGAATGCTGCGGCTGATCTCCAGCATCTGCGGCAGGCTCGCGCCGTGGCGGAGGATGTGCCAAAGGCGCTCCTCCCACGCCTCGTATCGGTCAAAAATGCGCTGCACCAGATTGAACACCCGGAAAATATCCGTATCTGCCTCGACCACGATCACACTGCACCGGTCATAGAACGCCGTCAGATTCCAGTGCTGCCCGAGGCAGACGAGACATACGTTTTCGCGCAGAGACGGACGCGCGGGCAGATGGTCGGCGGAGCAGACGTAGACACGGTTTTTCTCAAACGTCTGCGTCCGGTCAAGATAAAATTCCGGTCGGTTCAGCGTTAAATCCAGACTGCCTGCACCGTGCAGCTCGACGGCCTTCAGCTCCTCCTTCAGTCTCCAATAGAGAATGTCCGCGCACAGCTTCATGGAATTTTCCTCCAATCTCTTTCTTGAATTTTATTATATTCCAACAGAAAGCGCCTGTCAACGAAGCCACCATACAAATTGTATGGGTCGCATCTTTTGACAGTGGAGAATCTGCTGTTTTACACAAAATCAGCATATACAAATTGTATGATTTGCTTCCATACAAACTGTACGGCACAAAGCGGCAAAAACCGCGCGTTTTGTAGAATTTCCGCGGCATGGGGTGTTTTCTATAATAGAGATAACGCAGAAAAAGAAACAGGAGGAATACCATGCTAAAGGAAAAACTGGAGCAGCGGAAATGCTTCCCGACCGCGTGGGGCAAGCTCATCCCAGAGGAAGAAGCCTACCGGCAACTCAACCGGCAGATCGCGGCCATGACCGCGAATCTGTTTCAGGTCATGCGCATCTTTGAGCCGAGCTGGGAAAAGCGCACCGAGGCCATCTGCGACATCGCCAACATGATGAACATGGCGGTCGCAGGCACACCGGAGGAGCAGAAGGACTATGTCAACGCTTCGCTCTACGAGGCGTTCAACATCCCGGAGCTGTGTGAAAAGTCAAGCTGGCTCGGCGGCATCACCGGTGATTCCGGCGACGAGTGGGAGAACATGGCGGGCCGCGTCGTGCAGTTCACGCGCAACCGTGTGGAAAAGGAGCTCGATACCTGCCCGTGGGATATCGTCGGCAGTGAGCTCTGCAACATGACGACCAGTATGTTCACGGCGAACTTTGACCTTGCCTCCTCCAAGGGCACGGAGAATGAAGTCGCGCTCAACATGTGTCAGGCGCGCGGCTGCGGCAACAAGCACTGCCGCGTCGTGGCGGAGCGCCGCGACGTGTACGGCCTTCCCAAGCAGGGATGGCTCGACCACATGCAGCAGCCCGTCGACCCCATCCACGACACCCCGCGCGAGCGCATGGTCAAGGAAGGCCAGTGCCTGCGCAACGGTCAGTACACGCAGAACTTCGGCGAGGAAACGTCGCTCGAAAAAGCGTACCACTGGGTCGCGCAGATGGGCTGGGTCTGGTCCATCCAGTTCCCGATGATGGCCATCAAGGACATGGCTCCCGATGAGGATGAGTTCCTGCGCGTGTTCCGCATCGTCTTTGCCACGGCCGGCAAGAACCAGTTCATCGATCCCTTTGCCAAGGAGGGCCTGCGCAGCTACCTCGGCGTGCCGCATGAGATGGACGAAAATGACGGGCGTATCCTCGGCGGATATATCCGCTATATGCTCGACGTGCAGCAGGTGCCGTATGAGATGGTACGCTGGACGAAGGACGAGACGTGGATCAAGGTCAAATCGGAGGACTTTACGGCGCGCTATGAAATGGCGCCGCTCGACGAGCTGGTCGATGCCTACGAAGCGCAGTGGAACGGCGCGGCAAAGACGCTCGTCAGCCCGGAATGGTCGTGCGTGATCGAAGACCGCGACGAGGAAGATATGCTCATCAAGGTCATCCGCAAGGAAGACCTGCGGATGCTGTAAGGAGGTGCTTGGATATGCTGTTTAAGGAAGACAAAGTCGCACGCGCCGACGCCGAGGCCATCCGCAAGGGCGTGGGCTTCTACCGCTGGACGCACGATCTCGTGGAGATCACCGGCGAGAACGCGCTGGAGGTCCTGCAAAAAATTTATATCAGCGACATTTCCAAGGTCGCCGTCGGACGCTCGAAATACACCGCCTCGCTGGATGAAAACGGCGAGATCATCGACGACGTGATCGTCATGCACATGGCGGACGGTTTGTATTGGGTCTCCGACCTCTATGGCCCGCGTCTGCTGCCGTGGATCGAGCAGCACAAGGGAGAGGCTGATATTCACGCGAAGATCATCACCTACGACTGGGATATGTACGCCGTGCAGGGCCCGGACAGCCTCAAGGCGATGAACGCCATGCTGGACACGCCGGTCGACGACCTGAAGCGCTTCGGCATCTGTGAGCGGAAGCTCGGCGATATCCCCGTTTATATCCACCGCTCCGGCTTCACCGGCGAAAACGGCTATGAGATTTATTCCGCATTCGACAAGAGCGCGGAAATTCACGACTTGGCGCTGAAAGCCATCGAATCCGTCGGCGGCCGTGAGCTTCAGACGCTCGAGGTCTACGTCCGCTCCATCCCGATGGAAAAGGGCTTCGCGCTCAAGCAGGATTTCAAGCACCTGAGCCCGTATGAGTGCGGTCTCGGCTGGGCCGTCGCCGCCGATAAGGACTTTATCGGCAAGGAAGCGGCGCTGGCACGGAAAGAGCACCCGAAATACCGCATGGTCGGTCTGGAATTCTCCCGCGAATCCACCGAAGACATCTCCATCTGGGAGCGCGTGTACTGGTACGGCGTGGAGGTCGGTCGCTGCGCGCAGACCATCTACGGCTACACCGTCGACAAAAACATCGGCTTTGCCACCGTCCGCGCGGATGTGCCCGACGGCGCGGAGCTGACCGTCGGCTGCAACGAGTCTCCCGCCGTCGTGGTAAACAAGGTTTTCTGCTGAGGAGGACATTATGGGAAGATTAGATGGTAAAGTCTGCATCGTGACCGGCGCTTCCGCCGGGATCGGGCGCGCCACGGCGGAGCTGTTCTGCCGCGAGGGCGCGAAGGTCGTGGCGGTCGCCCGCCGCGAGGAGCGGCTCAAGGAGCTGGCGGAGGAATGCAAAGACTTGCCCGGCGAACTTGTCTGGTACGCGGGCGACGTCGGCGACCCGGAAACAGCTGTAGGCATGGTCAAAAAGGCAGTCGAGACGTTTGGAAAGCTGGACGTTGCCGTCAACGACGCCGGTATCATGGACGACAACACCGCCATTGCCGATCTGTCGGATGAAATGCTCCATGAGACGTTCCGCATCAACACCTTTGGCCTCATGTACGGAATGCGTGAGGAATGCCGGCAGTATCTCGCACAGGGTGACGGCGGCGTGATCGTCAACATCTGCTCTGTCGGCGCAACGCACCAGACCTCCGGCGCGGCCTACTGCGCGAGCAAGGGCGCGGTGCTGGCGGCGACGAAGAACACGGCGTTCATGTACATGGAGGAGGGCATCCGCTGCAACGCGGTCTCGCCCGGCGGCGTCGTGACAGATATCCCGCTGGTCATGCCGCCCTCCGACGAGTTCGGCTTCGGCAGGACGAGTAAGCTCCTGGACTTCTCCGGCGAGCTTGCCATGCCGGAGGACTTGGCGGACGCGATTTTGTTCCTTGCCAGCGACCAGTCCCGCTACGTCAACGGCGAAGAACTGAAATGCGACGGCGGCTGGACGTGCTTCTGAAAAAATACAAATGAAAACACAGCACAGGCGGCCCATACAGAGCCGCCTGTGCCGTATCCAAATCAGGGAGGATCACACATGAAGAAAACAATCACGGTCGTGACAGGCGGTCACGGCGGCATGGGAAAAGGCGATCTGTAAGGAACTCGGAAAAACGTCCGTGATCGTGCTGGCGGGGCGCAACCTCGCAAAAATGGAGACCGCGAAAGCGGAGCTAGACGAGCTTGGCGTGGAGAGCCACCTTTGAAAAACGGACATCGCGGACCGCGCACAGGTGCAGGCGTTGGCAGACTATGCTGCATCGCTCGGTGACGTGACGCAGGTCATCCATACCTCCGGCGTCTCGCCGAGTGACACGGCGACGGAAAATATTATCCGTATCAACGCGGTCGGCACGGTCAATATGGTCGAGGCATTCTATCCGGTGCTGGCCGAGGGCGGCGTGATGATCAATTTCTCTTCCGTCGCAGCCTACACCATGCCGCAGACGGACGAATGGTCGCAGGCGTTTGAAGCATGGAATGAGCCGGATTTCTATGACCGGCTGCTCACGCTGGCGGGAGAAGCGGAGGACGAGGAGGGCGAGTTCTTCCGTGCGGGTCTGGCCTATGCCATGTCCAAGAAGTTCGTGATCTACTTCACGCAGAAAAATGTCTCCCGATTTGCGGAAAAGCACTGCCGCATCCTGTCGATCTCGCCCGGTTGCTATCTCACGCCCATGCACCAGAAGCTCATCGACAATCAGCCGGAGACGGCGGAAAACCAGCTCGAGCTGATCCCCGCCGGGCGCTGGGGCCATCCGTACGAAATGGGCGCACTGACGGTGTTCCTGTGCTCGTCCGGAGCTGGCTACATCAACGGCGTGGATATCCTCGCCGACGGCGGCCAGAACGCCGGGATTTTTGTTCCGCAGATTTGAGAACGGCATAAAACGGGCGGCGCTCCGACTGGAGCACCGCCCGTTTTGAAGGGATGAAGCGTGCAAAATCAGTTGGACGCTGCGTCCAGCGCGTCTGTTTCCCAGACGCTGCTCATACCGTAGTCAAAATAAATGATCTGACCACTCATATAGGAGAAGATCCGGCTGCCGATCGCAACCAGCGGATATCCCATTTCCTCCGCCGTCGCCCAGCGGCCGTTCCAGCTGTCCAGAAAAATCGCCTCAATGACGGCTTTCCCCTCGGCAGCGTCGCCATTTGGCGAGGTGTTTCGGTTGAAATCATCGGTCAGTCCTGTGATCGTATTGCCAGGATTGATGGCGTTCAGGCGAATTTTGCGGTCGATATATTCCGGCGCATGAACCTTCATTTTGACATACGCGCACAGGCACTGCTTGGAGAAAACATAACCATTTTGAATGACATCGGGGTGTGCTGCATACCAGTCGAGCGCAGCCTCATAGCTTGGCGCGTTTACGACTGCTGCGCAGGCTGCAAAGGCATCCTGCCAGCCAAAGCCGCCAGTCGAAGCGATGATATTGACAGAGCCGTTGTCCGCAATTTTGGGCAGCACCTTTTCCAGCAGATATTTGTGACCGAGGAAATTGACCTTCTGCACCTCCAGCGCGTTGGAGGCATCAGCTTTCAGCGCAATACCGTGGCAAAGGAATATGGCATCGATTTTTTGCGGCAGCGCGTCTGCCAGCGCATCCAGATCCTCCTTGACGCCGAAGTCGGCGTACAGCTCGCCTGTGACCGGAAAATCCAGCTTACTGTGCCGCCCGTTGCGGCGGCAGATCGTATAAACGTTTGCCCCGAGCTCCTGCAGCAGCCGTGCCGCAGCCAGTCCCATGCCGGAGTATGCTCCGGAAACGACGACCGTTTTTCCCTCATATCCAAACAGGTTTTCAGATCCATATTGGTTTCTTTTCATGCAGCATACAAAAAGGAGCCTGTGGTCAGGCTCCTTTTTGGCTTCGGTAATTACTCAATCGCCTGAAGCTCCTTGTCCAGCTCCTCCAGATGGGGTTGCAGGAACGCCGACTGCGGGAAGCTGGCGAGCTTGCGAAGCGTCAGGCCGCCGACAAGCTTCATCTGCGGATTCTTGGAGGCATCGGGGCTGTACTTGTCCAGAACAGCTGCTGCCGCCGGATTCTTCAGAATGTCCTTTACCTTGCTGTCGAGAGAAAATGCCATGAGAGTAACCTCCTCTTTCTTTGATGCTCTGCTATTATTTTAGAGAATCCTGCGAAAAAAGGAAATCCTGCAAACTGGCGGATATGCACTGCGGAAACCCGTTCGATTTGCGGGGGGCGCGTCGCGGAATTTCCAGGAGCAGGCAATGCTGTTCGAAATGAGCTGCAAGAAGCTAAATCCGGACATTGACCGGTCGATCACGCTGGAAAAGTACACGGAAATCTGGCTCCAGACGATTGCGCCGGACAAGCTGGCGAAGTCCACGCTCGTGCGCGAGAAGCAGGATATTGAACGCTTCAAACCATACCTCGGCAGCTACAAGCTGGTCGATCTGCGGCCGGAACACTTCCGCAGTCTGTACACAAAGCTGCGGAAGCAGAAAAATAAAGCGACAGGAAAGCCGCTCTCCGAAGCGACGGTCGAGGGTGTCCACAGTTGTCTGTGCGGCATCCTCTCCGACGCGATGGAGGGCGGCTATCTTGATCATAACCCGGCTTGGCGCACCTACAAATACGCTGGGCAGAAGAAGGAAAAGAAAATCGCGGACGATGAAACGGTGAAAAAGCTGATTCAGGCGCTGGAAAGTGTGAGCATCCTGTACGAAACGTACTTCAAGCTCATCATCGCAACTGGAATGCGGCGTGGTGAGTGCTGTGCGCTCAAATGGGAGGATATCAACTACGCCGAGCGGAGCATCCACGTCTGCCGGAACGCAGTCAAAACGACCGGCGATGAGATCATCGTGAAAGCCTCGAAAACGAAAGTGGGCAACCGATATGTGTATTTCTCAGCAGAGATGGAAAGTCTGCTGCGCGAATACGAAGCCTTCTGCGTAAGGTCAATGCCATTCTTGCAAAGCAGTCTGCGCTGGAGAAAAAACTCCAGGAGCAGGAAGAAACAAAATCGTAATCAGCCGAAACACGAAGTCCCGGTAAACCATCGTCTGATGGATTGCCGGGACTTTTTCTGCGCAGAATTTACTTGTATTTTATGCGGTGTTGGAAGAAGTAATGCTCAAAAAGGAGATAAGCAAAAGCGATGCGTCACAGCCTGTTGAGTTTTTCCTCCAGTTCAGCCACGATGCGCTGCCGTTCTTCCTCGCTTTCTGCACGCGCATACGGTCCCAGCGCGGCGTCCCTCTTTTGCTCGGCATCGCGCGTCCATGCTTCAAACTCGGACTTGGTCATGTCCTTTCGCATCGTGCGCGCGTAGTATTTCTTGTATGCCCGCTGCTGCACCTGCCAGACTTCATTGTTCGCAACCTTGTCCTTGAAGCTGCTGGCCGCGCCGATCTCCCGGCAGGTTTTACCTGGGTCTTCCGGCGCAGGACCGGTGCAATAGGCAAAGGTCGCGCCCGGCGTCTGCAAAAACCAGCGTTCGCAGTTGGCGCAGCGCTTCGGAACAAACCCGCGCTGCAAGCCTTTCATGAATTCTACATAGACAAAATCCAGCAGCCGGTCAAAGTACATTTTTTCGACCACCTCCGCCTCGCGCCCAGTGCCGCGGATGCGGAATTGCGCGTTTACCTTCGGCGCGTCCACCTTCGAATCTGCGCCAAGGCTGACGCCGCTGACGAACGGCTCCAAGCCTTTTTTCTCAATCTGCTGGGCCAGAGAAGTTTTTCTCTGGCCCTTTTTCTTTTCAAACGGCTTGCCCGCAAAAATGCCGTCCAGGAACCACGCATAGCGCTCCTGAATCAATCGGATGGCGTCCAGCTGCTCCTGCATGAACCGTGGCAGCGTATCGTCCTGCATCGCATATTCGCGAAACGCTTCCTGCGCTTCTCCCACGAATAATTCACTCACATCCATGCTTGCAAACAGCTGAACGTCATTCCAATACAGGCGGTAAAGCGGCAAAGACGCAAATCCATTCGCCACAGCCTGAAACGCCTGCGCTGCCTGCTCCGCATTCTTTTCTGCAACGGTCTTCCGATATTGATCCAATAATTCTTGAAACGGCGCAGCGTCAAGATTCAGAATTTCCGTCAGCACAGCGCCGTAGGGCTGCATCGCCGGATTGGATTCTACCCAATAGCTGGACGCGCCGAACTCCACCTTCGTATTGGTGCGCGGTCGGTGAAAATCCAATAAATCTTTTCCCAAAACTCCCATGCGCGTGCGCCTCCTTTGTAGAGAATGCATCTATAATAAATAAAATCGAAATGAAGTGAAAAAATGACCAAACTGGAAACCATCACAGCAGAAGATCTGCAAAACAGGACATACGAACCGACGCACTTTCTGGTGGACGAACTCATTCCGGAGGGCTTGCACATCCTCGCGGGTGCACCGAAAATCGGCAAGTCTTGGCTGGCCTTGTGGCTTTGCTTGTGCGTCGCGCAGGGACAGGCGCTCTGGAATTTCGCAACAACGCAGGGCGAAGCGCTGTATCTCAGTCTCGAAGATTCGTTCCAGCGTATTCAGATGCGGCTCTTTGACCTGACGGAAGATGCCCCGCCAACGCTGCACTTTGCGATCATGGCCGACACGCTCAAACACGGTCTGGATCAGCAGGTCGAGCAGTTTTTGACAGAGCATCCTGACACAAAACTCGTTGTGATTGATACCTTGCAGCGCGTTCGAGGCACTGGCAGCGACAGCAATTTGTACGCAAATGACTATCAGGACATCGGGATTTTGAAACAGCTTGCAGACAGGCGGCACATCGCAATTTTGCTGATTCACCATCTGCGGAAGCTGCACGATGACGATCCGATGAATATGATCTCCGGGTCAACGGGTCTCAGCGGCGCGGCAGATTCAACCTTCGTCCTGCAAAAAAACTCTCGCCTTGCCAACATTGCTTCGCTGCATTGCACCGGTCGTGATATCCCTGACCGGACTTTGAAACTCGAATTTGGTGAGGACGACCACGTCCGGAAGCTGCTTGAAGACAGCAAAACTTGCAGCGGCGCTTCTAAGATTTCGACGCTTCAACTCGTGCATCTTTTCTCTGCGCTGCTCAGTGCCGATCCTACATACAGCGGCACGCCATCGGCACTGTCCGCAAAGATCGACCCTGACGGCAAGCTTGGAATCACGCCGAAAAAAGTGACCCGTCTGGTGCTGGAAAGCGTTGAGACTCTAAGGGAAAACGGAGTTCTGGTCAAGACCTACCGCAGCAATGGAAAGCGGCTGATCTCGCTCCGAAATGCCGAAAGTGCCGATCTTCCCACCGTGGAGAAAATCGACCCTATCGACCCTGCGGGTGTGTCGAACGCCCGGAGCGCAACGTGAGGCGCGTGTCGCCGCTGTGTGCGGTTTTTTGCCCAGACTGCGAGTGTGTGCGCAGGAGTGCCGCAAAGCCCCACGTTGCGCCGACGTGCGGGCAACGCCAAAAAACGCAGGCACAATATTCCAGCCCAACGCAGAGAAGCCCCGCCGCAGCGGGAAAAATCCTCCCGTTCGGGAGGAGCCAGCATCGCATTTGGCTAGTCGCCGGTCCACCGGCTCCCTGCCAAATGCCTCAAATCGGGCAGAAGCCCATACCCACTACTTCGTCACAAAGTCCGCTGCGCGTGTATCGCCCTGCGGGAGAGGGCATTCCACGCTCCGCTCCCTTGCTCCTCAGTTCCAAACAAAACCCGCTTCGCTGGGCTTTTGTTTGGTAGAGGGAAACGAAAGATACGGAGGAAAGATGAAAAAAGACAGACAATTCAGCATCCGAATCTCGGAACAGGATTTAGAGACAATCCGCCGAAAAGCAGCACAAGCCCATATGAGCCAGAGCGACTATGTGACCGCGTGTTGTCTCGGAAAACGCATCGTGATTCTTGACGGACTCAGGGAAGTCCTGCGGCAGCAGAAGGCCATCGGCAACAACCTCAACCAGCTGACGGTACTGGCGAACATGGGGAAAGTCCAGTTCGCCAATCTGGACTCCGCTGTGCAGGCGTTCGCCAAGATCAACACTGCCCTGCGGGAGTTGCAGGAGGGAGGTGCAGGAAGATCGCAATCGTCCATTTCGTGAACTACAAAAAAGGCACGCAAACGCGCGGGTGCATGAAAAGTGTCATGCGCTACGTTTCCCAACTCAGCAAGACGCTCTGGGATGGACAGCCGCTCGTCAGCGGTATCGGCTGTCAGCCGGAAACCGCGTTCGATGAATTCCTGAGTACGAAGCTGCTGCACCGCAAGGATGGCGGCGTGATGTTCTATCACATGGTACAGAGTTTTCCAAAAGGTGCAGACATCGACCCGCGCACAGCGCACGAAGCGGCACGGCGGCTGGCAGAATACTTCGAGGGCTGTGAGGTACTGGTCTGCACGCACGTTGACCGCGAACACATTCATTCGCACTGTATTATCAACAGCGTGAATTTTGAAACCGGCAAAAAAGTACATATGGCAGACGAACAGATTCAGGAGCTGCGCATCCGCAATGACCAAATCTGCGAAGAACTGGGGCTGCCGAAATTTCAAAGGGATGAGCAGCGTCATTCGCGCGGAATGTCCAATGCGGAATACTACACGGCTGACAGGGGTGAGAGCTGGAAGTTCGAGCTGATGCGAGTCATCGACGATTGCATGCGCTGTGCCGGGAATCGTGAGGAATTTCTGATCTTGCTCCGCTCTGAGGGTTACGATGCCACATGGACGGACAGTCGTAAAAATATTACTTACACGACACCGGACGGACGCAAATGCCGTGACAGCAAATTACATATAGAAAAATACTTGA
>ERZ773224.4070-NODE-4070-length-11792-cov-8.537872_pt1 | contig 11792 bp, 23 predicted proteins | sample MGYA00580526_ERZ773224 | MGnify/ENA primary metagenome ERZ773224 (study PRJEB29015, sample SAMEA2737743) | human gut metagenome | biome: human gut; feature: human-associated habitat; material: faeces | place: China | collected 2012 ... | reverse complement strand
TACTTCTGGTTTCTGGCAATAACATCGTCGAAAAGCTCCTTGAGCTTCTTCTCACCGATTCCGGAGGTCTTGCGGATTGCTTTTTCAATCTCTTTCGTGTCGATACCATGCGAGCGAAGCGCCCGGATTGCTTGAACAGTCACTTCGTTCAGCTGATCTTTCAGTGCAAGCCTACTGCATATCTCATCGAGGAGCGTATCTTCCAGCCCCCGGAATAGTTCGGCAAGTTCTTCTGGGAGTGCGTCGAGCAAGGCAGGCGTAAATGGGTAATGGCTCATGTTCCGTTTGATTCTTTATCGTCAGCATCGTCAGCTGTTGTTCCGAATACTCTCCATTCTGGCGCAGCGGCGTCACCGGCGTTTACCCAGAATGTCGTTCCCGCAGGAACTTTTTCATCTCCCATTACTCTACCTCCTGTTGCCGTTCAGTCAACATGTCCTGCGCCTTCGGCAGCGCCGCCTTTGCGGTCGCCTCGTCCTCGTTCATCCACTTCATGCGAAACTCCCAGTCGTTCATGATGCCTGCACTGAGAAGCTGCATATCGCGCAAGAAGTCCGTCTGCTTGTCCTCAATGATTGAATCGTCAAAGTCTACGGAAATCTGTACTTCCTCATTCAGGCCAGCTTCCATGTACCTGTTCCCCATGCGGAGCAGCGTCCTGCAAAGCTCTGTGATTGCCTGTTCAAGCAAAATCTCATGCTTCTTGATCGTTCGGAACATGGTGCTGTTCTCGCTGATAACCTGCGTCGCTGTAGCAATACTTCCCTGATCGAACTTGTAATGATTTTCACCGAAGCCGCACTTGCTGGAAAGAATATTCAGCATATCCTGCATACCGGTGTTGAACTCCGCCGTCCGCAGCGACATATCGACCTGCTGCAAGATGTTGCCGTTGCCGCCTCTGTCCTCCGGAAGTACATAATAAACGGTCTCACGCTTATCAAACACTGGCCGGCCGTCAATGCTCTTGGTTGCCTCCGGCTGCACCACAATGCGCTTCTTGCCCAACACAAATTCGTTCACATAGCTATCATAGGTGATGTCAACGCTCTTGAGCTGGTCGATGGCATATGCGAACACCGCCACGCCAAGTGGGTTATTTTCATCGGAGTTCGCGATATTCAGTCTGTCAATGACAAACTGCGGCTTGTCGCTCCCTGTGTGTACAACAGGCGGGATTGTTTCAAAGCCCTTTACACTGGTCAGAGGGACTTCTTCGGAATCATACAAATGATTCTCGATGTCGTACTCGCCGCCGTTCAGCCTGTGAACTTGGATGTATGTGTACTCTGTATCGTCAACCTTTTTTGTGGAGGCAAACGCACACTCCCTGATGATTCCATTGTCCCATGTCAGGGGATAAATGTTCGTCGCGCTGACATAGTTGATACGGATGCGCCCAGGATCAACAATTTCGGAAGTGTCCGGATTGACGGACATTCCCTCAATGACCGGAACATACGCGATCGTTCCAATCGCTGCTTTTCGCTCCTGCGATTCGTTCGCCTTGATCTTCCAATTGTTTTCCGAGAGAATCGTGTCTACGAACTCCTGCTCCTTCTTCCCCTCGAGCGTGATGTTTACCCGCTCGTTCATCAGCAGGTTTGCCCAGTCCTCGCAGACCTTTTTCGCCATGCTTACGGAATATCTGTGGCATTCCAATTCCTCAATGCCATTCCATACCGTGTAACTGTGGAAGTCCTCGACATTCCCTTCGTACCAGTCTCCCCACACGCCGATCAGCTTGTAGAAATCAATGCCAACTGTATCGAAGCCCAGCTCCTTTAATGCTCTGCGTATGTTCACTCTTTCACCGTCCTATCATATGCCCGGCGCGTTCCAGGTCTTTGTAATAAGGCTCTATACTGTACTCAAACGCATCGAGGCTATCAATATCGGATGTCCCATCGTCAAGACGCTCGTCCTCGAACTTATCCGGGTCATAAATGGCTGATTGGAACGCATCGATCAAATGCGGGCAGTTCCGCGAAACCTTGAGCCTGCCTTGCTTCATCAGAAGCACGACAAGCCTGATCCTGTCTGTGATCTGCATTTTCAGCGCGTTCTTGACCTGGGTACCCAGCCGGAGTTTTTGCGCCGTGTGATCTAGACCTCGTATAAGCACCGTTTCCGCGCTATCCGCTCGTGTCTGGCTGTAACCATACTTTGATGTTATCAGTTGACAGAACGTAGCAAAACGCCGGTTTAACGCATCTGGGTCAATTTCTTCGTTTTTGATGTATTCTTCTTCCAACGCCACAACCCGGAAATCTTTTGTAATCCCGGTAGCTTGAAATTTCGTTGCAGACTTCGTTCCACCGAAGTCAACGCCAATGGAAATAACAGAAAATTTTGTATCGTTTTCTTCCGCCCATTTTATAGGATCATCAATCAGATACTTTTCTGTGTCGTTAGCAAAGTCCTTGTAAACAATACCCTCCGCGGCTACCCAGATCCCACGGATGTAGCGATCATAGTAAACGGTTCCTTCGTACTCGCGTTTCAGATTTTCTACAAACGCAGACGGCAAAAAGGGGTTATCGTCTATCGTGTATGTTTGGCTGAAAATGTCCGCGTCACTGTCCAAGAATCTTTTCAGCCAGTGATTCGGATACTGCGGATTGTATGTCCCATCGAAACAGGAGTATTCTTTGTCAAGGCGGCTTTTCAGCAGCGCGAATACTTCTTCCGACCAATCAGCTACTTCGTCCCCATAGCAATATTTAATCGACGCACCGCGAATCTTGGAAACTTGGGAAACCTTCTCGGCGCCGAGGCAGTAACATTTCTCTCCGAATATCCATGACGTATTGTCGCTTGAGATCGTGCCGACAAGCTCGTCCCCGTAAATGTTCCGCATCGGCTCCAGCACATTTCGCTCAATCGTGGATTTTGTTACGCCGAGAATGACGGCCAGACCATCTTTCCCGATTCGCTCACGAATCCGGATCGGTATGATCCATCGAAAATCGAGGTAAGTCTTCCCACTTCTGGTGGCTCCGCCCTTGAAGTTCCATCGATGCGTCCCGTATTTTACAAATTCACGTTGTTTCGGACTTAACAGCATCTTGGAACTCCTTCAGCATCGAGTCAAGCTTCTCCATTGTCGTCCTGTTGCGGTCGGAAGCAGCTGCGTAGCGTTTCATAAGACTGTCACCGGCTTTCAACCGGTCGGACAGCGATGCGTCCATGCCGAACTGGTCTTTGACCTCCCCGCGCATGACCGCAGTGTAAAATTTCAGAATTTCGTTGGAATCTGCGACAAGCGCAGCCTCTTGTTCGTCCGTTCTGCGCTTGATATATGCAGAAATTGCAGGTTTTCTAAGGTTTTCCGCGCCCATGCTGTGCGCTGCCTTTTCTTTATACCCTGCTTTTTTCGCCGCTTCTGTGGCATTGCCGGATTTTAAATATTCTTCGCAGAATCGTTTCTGCTTCGGCGTAAGCTTTTCATCCGCCATCGCTGTAAAGTCCGGCCAGCAGCTTCACCACATCCGCAATCTGGTACGTTTCCAGCAGAGTGACGTTCTTCGGCTTTTCATCAGGTCGATATTCGTAAACCATGTATTTCGTCACCATCCTGTCATTTTTTGCGGAATAAGTCTGCATTTGATTGATTTTTATTTTGATTCCGTTGTACAAGAGCGCTGTTTGCAGCTTGTGTGCAAGGGCGCGCAAACTCGCCATAGCCGCTCCTTTCTGCCTCATTCTTTCGTTCTCGTGTCTCCGTGTGTGAATAAATATATTTATTCACACCGGAGAACACGAGAACAGGAGGAGGAGGTTTCCGCAGGACGCTGCGGTGCCGATGAAAAAGGGCGTAGAGTTGGTCTCTACGCCCTTATAGTAAATGTTAAATTTGGCTCTGGGGCGCAGACTTTTTCATAAAAGCCCTCTTTTTTGCCCCACAAGGCGAATAAATTGCCTGTGCCACTCCTGCGCAGTACGCTCCGAGACGTAGCACGCTAGCGCGGCCCCCTGCAGCATGTGCGTCCGCTTCCAAAGAACCAAGTCTATGATCCGGAGTCGCTCCGCGCCGTCAACGAGCTGTTCCGTCTCCGCGATTGCCTCCTCAACGGCAGCGCGCTCGGCCTTCGTCATCAGCCCGCCGCCCTTATAGTTGCGGATCATCCACTTTGCATATGGCCACCAGCCGTAGCGCGGCTTACTCACGGCGCACTCCCTTCCTTTTCTTGCAGTGGCTTACATCATTATACCGGATACACCCGCATGTGGTAGAGGAATACGCACATTGTGAGTTCTCGCACCCATCAACTGCCTTTTCGTCCAGCACATCCTTTGCCCATTCCCCGCGCGCTTTGTCCAGTTCATCTTTGTACGCCGCGCACAGAAACGCAGCATTAGTTATAACATGCCACAGAGACGGCAGGCCGGATTCTTCGTCGATATGCATCGAATTATCCCACATATGCAGAACGTGGCGCAGAAGGGCGTCCAGCCACTTCTCGCGCGGCACCTTGCGCCAGTCCTCCGCGTCGGCGTATTTTGCCTTTCCAAACTCCCGCACCTGCATGATCGCCTCGATCGCCTCTACCGGCACGAGCGACGGCCTCGGCTTCCCATCGTCGTACTTTGCGCCCTTGATCTGTTCCATCAATAGTGTACCCTCCCTTCGCGTTTTGCCCGATCGTATTTCCGCGCTCTGGCGGACTTGCCGATTGTTTCCATCCCGCGCTCTATGCGCTCTACCTTGCTTTTGTTGTACTCGTCCGCAGCCTTGCGGAACGCTATGTACGCCTCGCAGGTCGTATGCTTTGCCCCGCAGCCCTTTTCGGGACAGTCGCCGCACGGAGCGGAATATGGGCTGATTCTTAAATCTCCCTGCATTCGTCTACCCTCACACAGACCCGTTTGTCTCCGACGCGCACAACATATCCGGGCATGCTGCTGACGTATTCATATTTTTCCGCGTCGTACACTTCGCCCATGCGCGGACGCATGGCGGGATAGACCGGGATGATCGCCGTGATCTGGACCCGTACCTCATCCCATGCGCGATCGCGCCGCTTGCCCGTGCAGATGGGATGCAGTTTGCGCCATGCCCCTGCACATGCCCGGCTGCAGAGATACCGGCCATCCGCGCGCGGCTTGCAGGGCCGGGTGAATATTTTCCCACAAACCGGGCATGTCGCCGTGATATTTGCCATTGCAGCTTTACCCCCCTTGCTAATCTAAAAATCTCATAAAAAAACAGTTTCATCAGTAACTTGTAAGTTGTCTGTGATCTCCACCTCCATTTCGTCCGATAGTTTCACCCGGATTTCTGCCCGTTTTGCACAAAATGGCGCAAATGACGAGTTATAGCAGTCGCATACAATGTAGTCTCCATCAAAACGGAACGTGTTTTTGTGGCAGTCCTTGTACTCTGCATTCCTGTTGCAGGTTGAAAGCTTTGCCCATCGTCCCTTCCAATCCGGAGCTTTGATTTTGTAATCAGGATACGCTTCCTGGAATGCTGCATACTTTTCCGGGAATAAACCCCGTAGCTGATGCAAAAACATCGGAACGGTTTTGTCCTGATAATCCCGAATGACGCCGCCCATTATTGCGCGCGGGATAAAATCGCAAATTCTCTTAATGTTTTCAGGCGTGAGTTTATCGGCGCTTATGTACAGTCTGTTAGTGCCAAGATGCGGGTTATCGCAACGGATTTCCCCGCCAAATTCCTCCAACCATGTATAAGGAACGGTGAGGAAAGCGTCTTCTCCTATGCGTGTAATCAAATTGGTTGATGGATATCGTAATTTCCCGTAAGCGGGATTTGTTCGGGCTTCTTTCTGAACCCGTAAAAACTTCTTTGACTGTTTTGTTCCACCATCCACAATTGTGATCTCACCGTTTGGGCATCTGACGCCAAATAGTGTTGTTACGCAAAAACACTTTCCATTTTTATAGGCAGAGCATTCCTCGGCGCGGTTGCAGCGGATGTACTCTGCTCTTAACCTACAATCCCTGCTACCGTCTCCGTATAAATGCGCGCAAATGCAGTTATCATTCATAACTGTATCCCCCTTATGTACTTGTCAAAATACGTCACAGCTACCGCCATAGCCGCCCACATGTCCGCCGAAAACCCATAAAAGAAACCGGGATCCTTTTTCGTCCCCTTTCCGAAGTTCGGCTGGCCGGGCGCGTAGCGGTCGACGAGGGCCTGCCGGATGTTTGCATCTTTGGCCGATAGTGAGCCGCACAGATCAAGCTTTTCTTCCCGGCGGAAGATCCGCGTCGGCTCATAGCCTGTTTCCCACAGCACGATTTGCCAGAACCGGCCGATCCAGACACAGGTGTCGAACACTTCCTGCCCGACTGTCATGCCCATACCGGCTATCATTTCGATTACAACTTGCTGACAGTTCCACCGAAGTTTCTGCTCCAGCAGCTGCAGCATTTTGCGGTTCTCGATCTTCCCGGCATCCAGCACGCGGCGGATCTCTTCGCCGTCATGCTCTACGATTACATAGCCGGATTGAATATTGCCGGGGTCAATCGCAAGAATTGTTCCCATATGGTACCCTCCATGTCAGAACGTTTTCGTATTTACACGGGTACATTTCCCTGCAAACGAGCGTTTGCACACACGGAGGGGCCAAAAGGTCGACAAACTCCGGGCATTGCTCAATCACTAGCTCGCGGATCTTTTTGGCGACTTTGCGTGTCTCCTTCGCCGCCAGATGGCACAACCGCTTTTCCATGATCGTCATCAGCTCTTCCGCGTTCATGTACCAAATCATGTCCACGGGCGCGTCCTGCCGTGCTGCGTTCCGGTCGTATTCGTCCTGCCGGTCATTCCGCTGGCTGCGGATAAACGGCTGTGCATGGACGTGGCGGGCTAAGTGGGTGCTTACCCAGTACGGCACGCCCTCGAGATAAAACGCAAACTGCAGCGTCCGGATGGGGCTATGCTTTGCCCGGAGAATGGCGTGTTTCCACGCCATGTCCGGGGCTGTCTTCATCTCTTTTCCAATGGTAACTAAAGCGCACTGCTTGGCCAGCGCCCAGTCCTCATCGGTGGGGTACTTCAAAAGTTTGACGATCATGTCTGCCTCCTATCCATGTCTTCGTAATCTTTGCATTCCTCACCGGAAAAGCACATGTGCTCCAGGTCTTTCTCGGAGAACCGTTCCGCCTTGTGCTTCAAGCACCGATACGGGTAAACGTAGTTCTTCCTGTATTCCAGATTCCTGCAGGTCAAACAGCAATCTTGCATCAGTTTTCCTCCTTTCGCGCTACCGCGTGCAAACCGCAGCCCGCTCATTTGGTCACACCCCCCGTATTTGTCTGATATTCTCCGTAGCTGCAAAAATCCTGCCCGTTTGTATCAATATCGTGCTCGAAACAGTGTCCGTTCGGGCCGTCGACAATGCCAACGTTTCTTTTCCAGGCGGCGCAGTCCTTGCACCGCACCACCTCCGCAACGTCGGCGGCGGGAAGTTCACGAATAGCCCGCAGCTGCCGCTCCGTAGTGTTAAAAAGGTCCGAGTCCTGCAGCGCTGTCAGCGCCGCCTCGCGGCTGATATAATCGTCCATCATTTATCCCTCCGAAATTTCCGCCCGCACATAATGCTGTGTTCGCCTAACCCCAGTCGATCAAATTTGGCGAACAACGCTTCCTTGTCAATGTATTCAGCCATTGTCCGCCCTCCTAAATCAGTAGAATGTGCTCTAGGCCCTTCTCAAGGTCACAGTTCTCGCGAAATCGTTCCACATCGTCCACCGTGTAAACGTTCGTCAAATCCTCACGCGCTTTTGCGATGCGATCACTTATGGTTTGAATCTCGGCATCCACTTCTGCAAGAATCGCAAACAGTTCAGCCTTTTTCTTTTCAATATCCATCCTTCATCCCCTCCAATGCTTTCTCCGCCGCTTCGCGGCTGATATAATCAGTCATAATCCATATACTCCCTTCTGATTCTGTTTTGCAACTCTGGCGGAAGGGCGTAAAGCGGTGTGCATCTACTCAGGATTTCTGTTTTCAAAAGCCGCTCCGTTTGTCGCTTGGTCAGCCGCCGCTCCCGCTTCTTCGGCGGCAGCTCACCATTCTTGGCCGCAATGGCTGTAGGATTATGTTTGTGCTGGCCCATCCGCCGCCCTCCTGTTCCAAGCCTCTCTAGCTTCCGTGTACGGATCTTCTACAAACGTTGCCCGGAACTTAAATCCGGTTCTGCATTTTGTGCAGATCAGGCCAAGCGTGATAATCTTCTTCCCATAATTGCACTGCACGGAATTTGGCCCATCGATTTCACCGCCACAGAACGGGCACGGTTTCAGTTCAACCATCCTTCTTGCCCTCCATCTCCTGCATCGCCCGCTCCGCTTCCTCGCGGGTGCGGAATACACTGACCAGCTTACTCAACTTTCCAATTCGGCCTATAAGGTCAGCGGCTTGGCCGAACGTCTTGACCTGCGTTGCCTGTATCACGGGTTCTCGTCCGTCTACCGTGAACACTCGGTACACCGTGTCACCGACCTTGCACGGCAGCACGACCACGCGCCCGTCCTTGTCGGCCTCGGCAAGCTCGCGGAGGCGGGTATAACTGCAAATGCTCTCCAAATCAGCAAGACGCATGAGCTTCAGCGCGATCTCGTCTGCCTTATCTTTCGGCAGGACTTTCTCCGGCTCACACCCCTTATCCTCGTAGGCTTTCAGCCGTCCGTACAGATCGCGGGCCATCTTGCGGAAAATATCCTTGCCAAAGCCGTTGCTCGTTGGGCCGTTGATCAGCACGTTGAGCGTGCTGTCCCGGCTCTGCTTCCAGTCGATTTCCTTGCCGCCGATCGCGGCGTGCAGAAATCGGTCGGTGCCCGGGTCTACGTTGATATTAGGTCTTGTCAGTCGTTCCATGTCTCTTCCTCCACATACCGCCAGCTCTGCGGCGGGCGGGTGATTGGCTTGGGTTTTACCTTGAGCGCTACCTCTACCTCATTTGGCACAGCGTAAAATTCCCGCAGTTCGCGCGGGGTGTCGTAAATCCTGAGGTTGGAGATGTGCCAGCCGTACAATCCATTTGCGCCATTTGCGTATTTTCGCATTTCCGCAGCAGACAAGCACGTGTGTAAAACATCATCCTCGTCCAGCCAAAATCTGCTGTTTGAAAAAAGGTTCGTTACCCTGTTGCAGGTAAACTCCCCGATAACCTTGCCATTCCCCCGATATGCTCCTCCGCATTTAGCAGCCTTGAAAACATCCGCTATTTTATCAGGATGGAGAGACCGTTCCCCTTCCTTCAAAATCCAAAGCATATCAGCGCTCTGCGTGCAGTAGATGTAGCACTTAAACGGCGGAATGAGTTTCGGTTTCGTCTTGCGCACCTCGATCGTTTTCTCTCCGCTTATGATCTTCTCGCACCACTTCGGGCGGACGCTGATTAGAACAGCTATCATGCCTTTTCTCCTTCCTCCGGCGTTTCCAGCAATCCGCGCCATTCCCAGCGGCTGGAATCGCAGCACCCGGCGCATGGGCATCCTTCCTGCACGCAGTTCATGCAGTCAAAGACAATCGCATCGTCCGCACCGTCATATTCGCAAAAATCGTTATGCTTGCAGTCCAGGCAATCATGCCGCTCTTTTATCTGCTCGATTAGAGCGTCCCTCTCGGCTTCTGCCTTCGCGTTCTCGGCGGTCAGGCGCTCGATGGCTTCAGCGGCTTTGGCCAATAAATTCTCTTGGCAGCGCTGCTTATCCTCATGCATGGCGCAGCCTTTGCACTCGCCCTCTGCACAGCACCGCAGCGCCTGCGCGATTTTGTCTGTCATATATCCTCCATTCCTTCAAGAACCATCTGTCCCGGCAAAACGCCATCCTCCATCCACCAGTGCATCACATCCTCACCTGTTTGCCAGTCGCAAGGCAAGCCTCGCTTGCGACGTTCTCCAAGCATCCTGTCAAACGCCCGGACATACGCCGCTTTGATCTTTGGGTAACGCGCGAACTGCACCTTCCGGTGCTTGCCTGCCATCGGGCAGCCGATACAACCCACGCGTTCAAAACCGCAGGCGTAAAGCGGATTCATCGAGATCTTTTCTTCCGTGCAGTAATCCCAGATGTCAGCATCCTGCCAGTCAATGATCGGGTTGACTGTCCGGGTCCCCTTTAGCTGGCAGTTTTCCATCATCATTCGGCTTTCGTCGTTGTCATTCATCAGCGTCAGCCGCTTTTCCTTATTCTTATGAAGCGCTTCCATAACGCCGCGGGATTTGCGCTTTTGCGATTCGGCCCACCGGACGCCGGTCGCGATCCACCTCCCGCGGCCGCTGGTCTCCTTGAGTTCTGCACAGCAGTATCGCACGAGACGTGTCGGCGGCATGAGCTTTCTCGGAATCAGATTCCACATCGTCACGTTTCCGCCGTCCGGCGTCCGGTGCGTATCGATGTCGCATTTTACGCCGGTCAGTTCCAACCGCCGGAAGGTATCCCGCACGTGCCAGACGGTCTCCGGCGCGTCCGCCGTTGTGAGACTATGTAGGGCCTCAAACGGGATCCCGCTTGCCTCCGCCAGATGCAGCAGCACGTCCGAGTCCTTCCCCCCGGAATACGTGACCACCAGCGGCTGCTTGTACAGGCGCAGGCTCATATCCGAAGTCATCCGCAGCCGCTCAATCGCGGTTTGTTCTAAGTCCATTGCCGTCCTCCCTCCCCGGTGTCAGCTTGGCCAGCATGATCTGGCCCAGATCCGCCACGCAGATATCCACGATATGCTCGCATAGCGCTTTCGGAATCACTGATCGCTCCTTGCTCCCCTTCAGCCCCTGCGTACCGGTCTTTGCTCCGCGCGGCGCGGCGATATGGCACGGGTCGCCGTTGTGGCACATCGGCCTAAATTTGGGATCTGGATGGTTTGTCCATATATCTGTCGGCTTCATTCTGGTGTCGCCATACTGGCAATATGTAACAGTGTAGCGAGGCAGATCCTGCATCCACGTCATTTTCCGCATCCCGCCACGGGGATTTTCTATAAAATAAAATTTCGGGTTTAGCTCTTTGATGAGTGCCAGGACATGCTGGTCCACCTTGTCGCAGAACTTTGCGTACTCGCTCACCGCGTCCAAATTCCCCGTTTCCGGATTTTTGCGTCGATGGTGTGAGATTGCAGCGATGGAGAATGTCGTGCAATCCGGGCTTGCCCATATCACATCCGGATGTCCGAATTTATCCAAGATGTCTTTCGCCGTTACCGTCAGGATGTCGGCGTATAGGTCGATGTTTTCAAAGTCTTTGTCCCACTCCACTGAGTACACTTCGTGCCCTCGTGCCTCAAATGCTTTCCCGATGCTTCGCGTCCCTGCAAACAATTCGAGTACTTTCATCTTGCCTCCTCCCTCCCCGGCGTCAGCTTCGCCAGCATGATCTGGCCCAGATCCGCCACGTACACCAGCCGCCCGCGGCTGTACACCATCAGCTTGTCACCCTGGATCTCCATCCGGTCGGCCTCGATGTTCGTTAGATCGTTGCAGCAATCGCAAACAAATCTCACAATTCGTCCTCCTCGTTCAGCATTTTCCCAATTGCGGCTAGCTGGTATGCGTCTAACTCATCCCCGTGGCACTGTACGCCATGTTGCATCCGAGCAGCGCCCTTCGATATAGGCCCCATCGCCCTGTTCACGGCCGCCCCACCCTTGTCCTGCTCCTTCGCCAGCCAGCGGACAATAAACGCATTGATCCCGCGCTTTGTTTTCCGTTTGGCCGGATTTGCGTCCAACCAGCCCCTCATGTTTCGCAGCTGCTGTATCACGTCGACAGCAGGGTACAAGCCCGCCCATTCCTGGCATTGCTCC
>ERZ773224.4068-NODE-4068-length-11799-cov-9.609843_pt1 | contig 11799 bp, 10 predicted proteins | sample MGYA00580526_ERZ773224 | MGnify/ENA primary metagenome ERZ773224 (study PRJEB29015, sample SAMEA2737743) | human gut metagenome | biome: human gut; feature: human-associated habitat; material: faeces | place: China | collected 2012 ... | reverse complement strand
GCGTCGTAGAGGTTGTAGGCGTCGGTGGTCAGCTCACCCGCGATGGGGGTGCCGGTCAGGTCGTAGCAGTAGTCGCCCCAGGTGTCCACGGCGGCCTGGTTGCCGACGACGAACATCGTGGGAGGCGCTTCCTTATCCATCGCGGCGGTCAGGGTCTCGTTGTAGGTGCCGGACGCGGCGGTCTGGATGGTGACGGGCACACCGGTCTTTTCGGTGTACATGGCGGCGACCTTCTGCAGGGTGCCGTCCGCCTCGGGCTTGAAGTTCAGCCAGAACACACGGCCGGCGGCCTCGGTGGCGTCACCGTCGCCGGAGGGCTCCTCGGCCGTCTTGTTGCCGCAGGCAACGAGGCTGAGAGCCATAACAAGTGCCAGGACAAGCGCAAGATACTTCTTCATGTTTCATTGATCTCCTTATTCAAATTTATTTTCACGCGCTCGGCGCGGGAAAATCATTTCGTCAGGTCGCGCACGGATTCACCCGCGCGCAGGGTGGTCGGCAGCGTCAGATGGTCGTGCGCGCCGCCGCGGATGACGCCGAGCAGCAGCTCGACGCTCTTCGTGCCCATGGCCGTCATCGGCTGGCAGAGGGTGGTGAGCATGGGATGGATGTACTCGGAGACATTGATGCCGTCGATGGCGATGATGGAGCAGTCCTCGGGAATGCTGCGCCCGCTCTCGCGCAGGGCGCGCATCGCGCCGATCGCCATATCGTCCGCGATGGCAAAGACGGCGGTGAAGTCCGCCGGACGCTTCAGCCGCTCGCGCATGGCGCGGCAGCCGCTTTCCACGGTGAAATCGTCCGCGCAGATGACGTCCTCCTCCTCGGGCGGGATGCCCAGCTCGCGCAGCGCGCGGGCGTAGCCGGAGTAGCGCAGCTGGGAGATGGAGCTGTCGTCGGGGTCGGCGGTCAGCGCCGCGATGCGGCGGTGGCCCTTTTTGGCCAGCTCCATGACCGCGCGGTAGGCCTCCTGCTCGTCGGCGATGGAGACGGAGGAATACTTGCTCGGATCGAGCGTGCCGTAGGCGTTGGTGTAGGTGCAGCAGACAAAGGGCACGTTGAGCAGCGCCAGCTCCGCGGGAGAGTAATCCGAGCGTCCGCCGAGAAAAATGAGGCCCTGCAGGCGCTTTTCGCGCTCCATCACCGCGCCGCACTTCACCTCGTCATCGCCGGAGGCGATCTGACGCATGACCATCGTGTAGCCCGCGAGGTCGAGCTTATGCTCGATGGCGCGGATGATATCGGTGTAGAAGGGGTTCTGCACGCCGCGCACCACAAGGCCGACGGTGTCGGACTTCGTGCGCACAAGGCTGCGCGCGGAATTGTTGGGCAGATAGTTGTGCTCGGCAATGACCTCCAGCACGCGGCGGCGGCTTTCCTCGCTCACGTCGGGGCGGTCGTTGAGTACACGGGAGACCGTGCTCACGCCCACGCCGCTGAGCTTTGCAATGTCCTTGATGGTCATGGCGACACCCTCTGCATGAAAAAAATCAAAGTCCGTTTCCGGGAACCTTACCGGTAACGTTTCCGCTTTTCTTTTATTGTAGCAGTCTCTTCCCAAAAAGTCAAAGCACTTTGCCCTGTCCATCTTACCAAAAAAACGGCGGGAAAAATGTCGCAATGAACAAAGGGAGCCTCTGCCCGGCGTCGGACAGAGGCTCCCTTTCACAAAAATGCCTTTATTTTTCGAGCAGCAGCTCCGCGATCTGTACGGTGTTGGTCGCCGCGCCCTTGCGTACCTGGTCGCCGCAGCACCAGAGGTTCAGCCCGCGCTCGTCGGTCAGATCGTCGCGGATGCGGCCGACGTAGACGAGGTCCTGATCGCTCGTGTCGAGCGGCATGGGGTAGACCTTGCTCGCAAGGTCGTCGGTCAGCTTGCAGCCGGGCGCGGCGGCGATCAGCTCACGCGCGCGCTCGACGCTGATCTTTTCCTTTGTGCGCAGCACGACGGAGACGGAGTGGCTGCGCACCACGGGCACGCGCACACAGGTGCAGCTGACCTTCATCTCGGGCAGATGGAGGATCTTGCGGCCCTCGTTCTGCATCTTCATCTCCTCGCTCGTGTAGCCCATGTACGCCTCACCGCCGATCTGGGGGATGACGTTGTAGGCGATCTGGTACTGGAATACTTTCGGCTCGACGGGCTTGCCCGCGGCGAGCGCCGCAACCTCATCGTGCAGCTCGTCGATGCCGTTCTTGCCCGCGCCGGAGACCGCCTGATAGGAGCTGGCGATGATGGTCTCGATGGGGCTTTCCTTCGCCAGCGCGTTGATGGCGACGAGGGTGACGATGGTGGTGCAGTTGGGGTTGGAGATGATGCCGCTGTGCCACTTCACGTCCTCGGGATTGATCTCGGGGATGACCAGCGGCACCTTGGGGTCGAGACGGAAGGCGCTGGAGTTGTCGACGAACACCGCGCCGGCCTTAACGATGGCGGGCGCGAAGCGCTCGGCAATGTCGTTCTCCGCCGCGCCGAGCACGATATCGAGACCCTCAAAGGCGTCGTCCGACGCCTCGACGATCGTGCACTTCCTGCCGCCGAAGTCGATCTCGCTGCCCGCGCTGCGCGCGGAGGCGATGGGACGCAGCTCGCCGACGGGGAACTTGCGCTCGAGCAGAATTTTCATCATTTCCTGACCCACGGCGCCCGTCGCGCCGAGAATGCCTACATTATAAAGCTTCATGGTATTACCCTCACCTTTTCCTTAAATATGTTCCTTGACAAAGCTGTCATACAGTACGCGAATGGCCTGCGCGAAGTCCTTTTCCTCCACGCCGACGATGATGTTCAGCTCCTCGGGACCCTGCGTGATCATGCGGATGTTCACGCCGTTCTCACCGAGCTTGGCAAAGATCTTGCCGGAAACGCCGGGGCGGTACGCCATCTTCCGGCCGACCGCCGCGACGACCGCGATGTGCTCCGTCACCGTTATCTTATTCGGCTGCACCTCTTTTTGCAGCTCGCCCAGCATGGCGTAGAGGCATTTGGAGACCTTTTTGCTCTCCACCACCAGCGAGATGATGTCAATGCCGGAGGGGATATACTCCACGTTGACCTCGTGCTTGGCGAGAATTTCCAGGATCCGCACGAGCGTGCCGGGGTCGCCGGACATACCGGTCTTGGCGATGGTGATGACGGAGAAGCCCTTCTTGCCCGCGATACCGGTGATGAAGCTGCCGTCGTTCGTGTCCTCCTCGATGCTCTCGAGAATGGTGGTGCCGGGGTGCTCCGGCTCGTTCGTGTTGCGGATGTTGAGCGGGATGTTCTTCTCACGCACGGGGAAGATGGTGCCCTCGTGGAGCACCTGCGCGCCGATGTAGCTCAGCTCGCGCAGCTCGCCGTAGGTGAGGTGGCGGATGGGCGCGGGATCGTCCACGATGCGCGGGTCGGCCATCAGAATGCCGGAGACGTCTGTCCAGTTTTCGTAGACGTCGGCGTCCAGCGCCGCCGCTGCCAGCGCACCGGTGATGTCGCTGCCGCCGCGGGAGAAGGTACGGATGCGCCCGTCGGGCATCACGCCGTAGAAGCCGGGAATGACCACGCTGCGGTCGCCCGCGGCGCGGCGCAGCGCCTCGTAGGTCGCGTCGGTATCCACCGTGCCGTCGAAGCGGAACTTCACCCACTCGGCGGCGTCGAGGAACTCGTAGCCGAGGTACTCGGCCATCAATCGCGCGGAGAAGTATTCGCCGCGCGAGGCCAGCTCGTCCTTTTCGATGCCCTCCTGCATCTTCGCCCACAGGGCGTCGAAGTCGGGATTCAGGTCGAGCTTCAGACCGCAGTCGTGCGCGATCTCGAGATAGCGCGTGCGGATCATGTCGAAAATTTCCTCGCAGCTCACACCGTATTTGATGTGCGCGGCGCAGAGGTACAAAAGATCGGTGATCTTGTGGTCGCCGGAAAAACGCTTGCCGGGCGCGGACACGATGACCACGCGGCGGGACTCGTCGGCCTCCACGATGGCCTTGACCTTGGCGAACTGCTGGGCGTCGGCGAGCGACGAGCCGCCGAATTTCAGAACCTTAAGCATTTTCTTTACTCCTCCTCGATCCTTGCTAAGAATACCGGCTCGCCGTACGAGCGCGCGCGCTCGGCGCGCGCAAAGGCCTCGGCGACGGTGATGGGCCCGGTGCAGACGGTCTCGCTGCCCGTGCGCAGGTAGAAGCGGCCGGCCGCCGCGGAATTGTCGATGTGCTTCGCCTCGTGCCGCGAGACATAAAAGCTCGGGCAGCCCTCGATGACGTCCACGCAGTCGCTCAGCACGCTGCTGCCGGTGGGATAACCGCCCGCGCCCGCGCCGGAAAAGCTCAGCTCGCCGAAGCGCGCGCCGCGCAGGGTGACGAGGTTGCCCGTGCCGTTCGTCTGCGCGACCGGCGACGCGGCGGGGAAGAGCGTGGGGCAGACAAAGGCGGAGATGCGGCCCTCGTGCCGCTCGGCGCGGACGAAGAGCTTGCAGACCCTGCCCAGCTCGCGCCAGGCGGCGAAGTCCTTTTTCTCCACGCTCGAGATGCCGAAGCAGGGGATCTCCTCCTCCTGCACCGACGCGCCGAAGGCGAGGTTCGCGCTGAGCACCAGCTTGCGCCGCGCGTCGTAGCCCTCCACGTCCGCGGTGGGATCGGCCTCGGCGTAACCGAGCGCTTGCGCCTCGCGCAGACAGGTGGTATAATCGACGCCGGAGGCCGTCATGGCTGAGAGCATGTAGTTCGTCGTGCCGTTCAGGATGCCGCCGACGACGGTGATCTCATCGAGCCGCGTGGCGCGGGAGAGGGACGTGAGCCACGGGATGCCGCCGCCCGCCGCCGCCGTGCAGCGCAGCGACACGCCGCACTCCCTCGCAAGCTCCAGCAGCTCGTCGTAGTGCGCGCACACGAGCTGCTTGTTCGCGGTGACGACATGCTTGCCCGCGCGCATGGCCGCGCAGATATAACGGTAAGCCGGCTCCAGTCCGCCCATGACCTCGACCACGATGCCGACCGAGCGGTCGCGCACGATCTCGTCGAAATCATTTGTCACGGTGCAGGGAAGCTCCGGGCGCGGACGGCGGGACAAAACGCTCGTCACGCGCAGATCGCTCCGCCCGAGCGTGAGCTCGTAGAAGGCCTTGCCGACGGTGCCGAAGCCGAGCAATGCAATGTTCATGGGGTGTGCCTGCCTTTCTCTCTGTAAAATCCGCCAAGTATGGACGATTTGTGCAGTTTGCACGGAAATGTCCGCGGTAGAAAAACACTTGACTTTTTGATGGGAACAATATAACATGAGCATTGTCGAAATGCAATAGGCAATCGAAAAAATATTTTGATATGGCAAATGAAAAAAACCGAAAAGCGGAGGTATTTTTAATATGAACTATCAAAGCACGCGGAACGCGGCCCTCACCGCATCGAGCGCCGAAGCGATCCTGAACGGCCTTGCCCCCGACGGCGGGCTGTACGCCATGCCGGCCCTCTCGGGGCTGGACTTCGACTGGCAGCGCTGCCTGACGCTCTCCACGCAGGGCATGGCGACGGAGATATTATGTGCGCTGCTGCCCGACTTCACACACGCGGAGATGGAGCAGCTTGTCCATGCCGCCTACACCGGCAAATTCGAGACCGAGGACCTGACCCCCACCGTTCCGGTCGGTGAGGACACGGTGCTCGAGCTGTTCCGCGGCCCCACGAGCGCCTTCAAGGATGTGGCGCTCTCGATGCTGCCGCACCTGATGACGGCGGCAAAGAAGAAGTGCGGCGTGGACGATGAAATTTTGATCCTCACCGCGACCTCCGGCGACACCGGCAAGGCCGCGATGGAGGGCTTCTGCGACGTCGTGGGCACGAAGATCATCGTCTTTTACCCGGACGGCGGCGTGTCCGCCGTGCAGAAGGCGCAGATGGTCACGCAGGGCGGCGACAATACCTGTGTCGCCGCGGTGCGCGGCAACTTCGACGACGCGCAGACTGCCGTCAAGCAGGTCTTTGCCAAGGTCGGCGGCGAAAGCTTGCTCGCGGGCAAGGGCGTGCGCCTGTCGAGCGCGAACTCCATCAACATCGGCCGCCTTGCCCCGCAGGTGGTCTACTACTTCCGCGCCTACGCCGACCTTGTCCGCCGCGGCACGGTCAAGATCGGGGACAAGGTGGATTATGTCGTGCCCACCGGCAACTTCGGCGACATTCTCGCTGGCTACTTCGCCCGCGAGCTGGGGCTTCCCGTCGGCACGCTCGTGTGCGCGTCCAACGCCAACAACGTGCTCACCGACTTCATCCGCACGGGCCGCTATGATAAGAAGCGCCCGTTCTACCTCACCAGCTCGCCCTCGATGGACATTCTGGTGTCGAGCAACCTCGAGCGCCTGCTCTTCCTGCTCTCCGGCGACGAGCAGTTGGTGGCGAAGCTCATGCGTCAGCTCACCGAGGACGGCGCCTACGAGGTGCCGGAGGAGCTGAAGGAGAAAATTCAGTCCCTTTTCTGGGCGGGCTGCTGCGGCGACGACGAGACGAAGCAGACCATCGGCAGGGTCTGGCAGGAGCATCATTATCTCTGCGACACGCACACCGCCGTGGCGTGGAACGTCGCGCAGCAGTACAAGGCGGCGAACCCCGCTCACGCGCCGGTCGTGGTGCTCTCCACCGCGTCGCCCTACAAGTTCCCCGCCGCCGTGCTCGGGGGCCTCGGCGAAAAGGCGGAGGGCGATGAGTTCGCCGTCATGGAGCAGCTCGAGCGTCTGACCAGAATTCCCGCGCCGAAGAACCTCCGCGGTCTGCGCGAGCGCCCCGTGCGCCACACCACCGTCCTCGACCGCGAGGAGATGCTGCCCTTTGTCCTGGAAAAGGCGCAGGAAAAGAAGTGGTTCTAAGATGAAAAAAGGAAGCGAAGGGGAGACCCCTTCGCTTCCTTTTTCTATATGCGTTCAGCCCATGAATTTCGGCACGATCACGCCGCGCGGCGCGTCGGGCGTCAGCTCAAAGGAGCTGCCGTCAAGACAGTGTACCTCGTCTGCGGGATAGAGCCGCAGGAAGTCCTCCACCGTGGCGATCACATCGTAGCCGTGGCTGCCGTGGCGGTAGTGCATCGGCACGATCACGCGCGGCGCGATGGCGTCCGCCACGCGCTTGGCGGTCTCCGCGTCGATGGTGTAGAAGCCGCCGACGGGAATCAGCAGCGTGTCGCAGCCACGCAGCGGCGCGAGCTGCTCCCCGCTCAGCTCGTGGCCGAGGTCGCCGAGATGCACGACGCGCAGCCCCTCGGCAGCGAGGACATGGATGGTGTTCGTCCCGCGCAGCGCGCCGCCCTGATCGTCGTGGAAGGCTTGGACGGTCTCCACCGTGAAGGGACTGCCCCCGCGCGGCGTGAGCTCCACCGCCTCCACAAAATCGTGATCGCGGTGATGGTGCGAGCAGAGCACTTCGTTCGCGCTCGTATGCAGCGGCGGATAGCTCTCCACATAATACGGGTCGAGCACGACGCGATAGCCGCCGCTTTCGACGGCGAAGCAGGAATGGCCCAGCAAGGTGAGCTTCATAGGCGTTTTCTCCTTATCGGTTATTCTTCGCTTTTCGGCTCCTCGCCTGCGGGGAGCTTGCTTTTCTTTTTGCCGAGCCTGCCGAACGGCTTCTTTTTGCGCACCGCACGCACGACGACCACGGCGAGCGCCGCCAGCACCGCCAGGAACACAAGATTGTTCGCGATGCCGATGGCAAGGTCCTCAAGGAATACGCCTGTGTCGCGCAGACCGTTCGTGAAGGCCCGCGCGATGCGCGCGCCGAAGGTCAGCGGCGCGCCCTCGTTCTCATCGAGCTTGTAGGTCTCGCTGAGCGTCAGGCTCACGGTGGCGTAATCCACCAGCGCATCGTAGTGGCGCAGCGTGCCGGAGAGACTTTCGATCTCGTACTCCGTGTCGCTGATGGCGCTCTCAATGGTGATGATGTCCGCCATATTGTCCGCCTTCGAGAGCAGCTCCTGCAGCCGCTCAAGCTTGATCTGCGCGGTCTTGAGACGGGAGTCGGTGTCGTAGTATTCCTCGGTGATGTTCTCCGCCGAGGAGGACATATAGGTGACGTGGCAGAGCGAGCCGACCTGCTCGCAGAAGTGCTCATACTCCTTCGCGGGGACGCGCACGGTAAATTCACCGTAGCGGTAGCCGCTCGAGCGATTGCTCAGGCTCTTGCTCTCAAAGTAGCCGCCGCAGGACTTCACCAGCTCGGTGATGGCGGTCTCGCTCGTCGCGTAGTCCTGCGTCTGCACCTCGATGCTCGCGCGGTAGATCATCTTCGCGTCGCCCGGAGCGGTCATGCCGCCGGTGAGCGTCTGGCTTTCACCGCCGTCCCAATAGCCGTTCTCGGCGTCGGGCGTCGGGAGCTCCGGCTCGTCGTAGGCGAAGCTCTCGTCCGTTTTGGCGTAGCTTTGGTTGGTCATCATGTAGTCGCTGCCGGCGGCGCTGTCGCGCGGCGCCGACTTGCTGCCGCAGCCCGTGAGCAGGGCGAGCAGCAGCGCGCTGAGAAAAAGGGCAAGCGTTCTCTTCATCTTTCATCACCTCAATCTTTTATTTGGGGTCTCTGAAGGGTTTGACGCTGAAAACTGGAAAAAGTTCCCGTTTTTCCTATTTTTTTTCGGCTTCCAGCCGCGCAAAGGTCTCCAGCGCGGCGAGAATGCTGTGCTCCTCGCCCGCGGCGGCCGCGTCGGCGCCGGCGGCGTAGGAGCCGACGCCGTGGGAAATGCATTCCTTCCAGCGCACGACGTTGTTGAGAACGCTCGCGCATTTCATGCCGCGCAGCCGCCCGACGGTCAGCAGCGCGGCGGTCTCCATGTCGCTGCCGAGCACGCCCTTTTTCGACCAGTATTCGTTGATCTCCTCGATGTCGTCGATGTAAAAGCTCTCGTGGCTGCGGATGATGCCGAGGCGGTGGGCGAAGCCCTGCGCGCGGATGCTCTCCGCCAGCGCGAGCAGCAGCTCCGTGTCCGGCACGGCGGGATAGCCCTCGCGCACATAGGCGCGAGAGGTGCCGTCGTCGCGCACCGCGCCGGCGGCGATGAGCAGCTCACCGGGAGCAATGTCCGTCTGCAGGGCTCCGCAGGAGCCGATGCGGATGGCGTGCGTCACGCCGATGTTATGCAGCTCCTCGACCGCGATGCCGGTCGAGACGCCGCCCATGCCCGTGGACATGGCCAGAATGCGCGCGCCGCGGTAGGTGCCGACAAGGCTGCGGTACTCGCGGTTCATGCCGAGGTCCTCGACCTCGCTCATGTGCGACGCGATGCGCTCGGCGCGCTTGGGGTCGCCGGGCAGGATGGCATAGCGGACGTTCAAGCTCTCGTCGAGCCGGATATGAGGCTGCTTCATATTCGTTTCTCCTCTCAGGGTATGGGATTCGGAAGGGGGTGCGCCGTCACCGCTCCAGCAGGAAGCGCGCGACGCTTTCCATCGCTGCGGCGGCCTTACGCAGGGGGAACATCTGAAAGACGTGCCACATCCCCTCGCTCACCTCGAAGCGGCAGGGAACGCCCGCACGCTCCAGCGCGTGACAGAGCATCTCGGCATCCGAATACAGGATCTCGTGATCGCCGGCCTGAATGAGCGTCGGCGGGAAGCCGGTAAGGTCGGCAAAGAGCGGCGAAAGATCGGGCGAGGCGTAGTCCCGCCCGCCGGCGTAGGCGGTGCGCACGGCCTCGATGTACTCCGGCGTGAGCATCGGGTCGCTCTCCGCCCGCTCGGCGTAGGACGCGCCCGACATCGTCATGTCCGTCCACGGAGACATCAGCACCAGCGCCCCGGGCAGGCGGCGGCCCGCCGCCTTGAGACGATGGCACAGCACGAGCGCGAGGTTGCCGCCCGCGCTGTCGCCCGCGAGCACGACATCCCGCGCGCCGTAGCCGAGCAGCATGAGATGATCCCACGCGCGCAGCGCGTCCTCGATGGCGGCGGGGTAGGGATGCTCGGGCGCGAGACGGTATTCAAAGCTCAGCACGTCGTAGCCCGTGACGTGCGCGAGCTTGGATGCGAGCACGCGCGCGTAGCCGAGGTTGCCGCTCGTGTAGCCGCCGCCGTGGCAGTAGAGAATGGCGTGACGGCTGCCGTGAGGAGCCTTGATCCGCATCCACGCGGCGTTCATGCCGCCGAGCGAAAATTCCTCGTAGTCCATGCCGGCCATCGGCGCGGTCAGCCGGCCGAGGACCTCCTGACTGCGGCGCTGATGCTCCAGTTCCTCCTCGGTCATGGTCTCGGGCGCGCCCGCGCTGTGCAGCGCCTTGAGCGCGCGCATCAGCGGATCGAGGCGCGGGCTCTCGGCCTCGTTTTTCTTCTTTTTCAGCGGAAGGTTCAGCTTGTTTTCCATCGTTATCTCCTGCCTGTGATTGGTCTTCCTGCCTGTATAATATCATGTTTGCGTAAAAAAGAAAAGGAAAACCGTCATTTTTCTTGTGGAGCGCGCGCCGCTGTGCTACAATAAGCCATCCGAGGCGATGCCGCGCGGAAGGAGGAAACGACGATGGCGAGACCCGACAGCAAATGGTACAAGCTCGACAGCGCGGGCATTCTCTACTCCGCGCTGCAAAAGGAGGAGTATTCCGCCATCTACCGCTTCTCCGCCCGGATGGAAAGGGAGGTCGATCCCGCCGCGCTCCAGCGCGCCATCGACCGCTGTATGCCGCGCTTCCCGAGCTTTGCCGTGCGCATCCGCAAGGGCCTGTTCTGGTACTATCTCGAGCCGAACCATGCGCCCGGACCGTTTTTGAAGGAGGACGTCTCCGACCCCTGCCAGCCCGTCCGCTTCCGCGAGGACAACGGCTGGCTCGTGCGCTTTTACTATTACCGTGAGCGCATCTCCGTTGAGGTGTTCCACGCGCTGTCCGACGGCGGCGGGGCCATCGTCTTTTTCCGCACGCTCCTTGCCGAATACCTGCGTCAGACCGGCGTGGACGTTCCCGCGGGAAACGGCGTGCTCGATCTGAACGAGCCGGCGCGCGAGGAGGAGCTGGAGGACGCCTACGCCCGCTACGCGGGCCGCCACGCCTTCGGCCTGCGGCGGCTGCCGAGGGCCTATCAGAATACCGGCGCGCCGGAGCCGTTCTACACCTTCCATGTCACGATGGGCTTCGTGCCGCTCTCCCGCCTGCGCGAGCAGGCAAAGAAGCATAACGCCTCCATCACGGAGTACCTCTCCGCCGTGCTCATCCACGTCATTCTGGAAAAGCAGAAGCGCGAGAGACCCTACCGTGAGCGCCCCGTGGCGCTGGCGGTGCCGATCAACCTGCGCGCGTGGTTCCCGAGCGAGACGCTGCGCAACTTCATCACCACCGTCCGCCCGTATATCGACCCGGCGCTCGGCGACTACACCTTCCCCGAGATCGTCTCGCAGGTGCGCCATTTTATGAAGCTGCACATCAACCGGCAGGAGCTGCAGGCGGCCTTTACCGGCAACGTCCGCTTTACGGAGAATTTTGCCCTGCGCCTCATTCCGGTCGTGCTCAAGAATCCGGTCATGGCGCTCAACTACCGCTTGTTCGGTGTGCGCCCCTATTCCTGCACCTACACCAATCCCGGCGCGTTCACCGTGCCGCCGGAGATGGCGGCGCACATCCGCGGAGCGGAGGTCATATTAGGTCAGGCGACCGTGCCGCGCTGCCACTGCGCCTCCATCAGCTACGGCGATACCATGGAGATCACCTTTGCCGGCACGCAGGCGGAGACGGACACCGAGCGCGACTTTTTCCGCTTCCTCGTGCGCGAGGGCATCCCCGTGCGCGTGGAGAGCAACCGCTGAAGAGCGGAGCGAAAGGACGAAAACGATATGTCATACTGTGTCAACTGCGGCGTGGAGCTGGACCCC
>ERZ773224.4061-NODE-4061-length-11825-cov-7.554545_pt1 | contig 11825 bp, 10 predicted proteins | sample MGYA00580526_ERZ773224 | MGnify/ENA primary metagenome ERZ773224 (study PRJEB29015, sample SAMEA2737743) | human gut metagenome | biome: human gut; feature: human-associated habitat; material: faeces | place: China | collected 2012 ... | reverse complement strand
CTCAGCTGGGAGAGCGTTCGGTTCGCATCCGAGAGGTCAAGGGTTCGAATCCCTCTAGGTCCACCAATTTGCCGCATCGTTTTGTACGATGCGGCGTTTTTTATGTCTAAAAAACTTGGCTGACCGTGCCGGGTTCCGAACCCTGAAGTCGGATGCGAACCGGGCGGGGTCATAAATGTACTTTTTGAAAATCCATCGGTTTCACGCTTCTTTCTTTGAATTTTACACAGTGCTGCGGGCAAGCGCATCGCTTTTATGCCCCCTTTTCGGAAATTTCTTCAAAAATTTCCGCACCATCGTAGGTTGATACAGCTTTGAGCTGTTCCACTTGGTTGAAGCTGGCGTTCAGGGTGATCGAGATTTCGTAGTCTTTTCGGACACGAATCTCCGCAATGAACTGCTGCAAGATAGCGCGGCGTTCATCGTGGTTGGCGGTGTCGTACACATCCGCCCATGTAAACAGCTCGTTGCAGATGTAGTTGCTGCGCTTTGCCGTTTTGGTGGCTTCTTCGTATTCTTCCTGTGCCTGCACGAGCTGCTTTTCCAGAGTTTCCAGAGCCTCTCTTGCCTCGGCTACCAGTGTGCCCAGCAGTTCTTTGTCCAAGGCACTTACGCCACGGATGACGAGGATGGTTTCGGCTTTCAGGTCGTCCAGCTCTTTCTGCTTGGCTTCCAAGTCTTTCTGGATTTTCTTGACCTTCTTCTGGATGCGGGCGGCATCGTTGGTCTTGACCGATTCCAGCAGCTTTTTCCGGGAAACCTCCCGGAACTGTGCGAAGATCTGCCGGACAACTTCTTCTACAATGGAGTCCAGCTTGGAAACACCATAGCCGGACTGCCCATCGCAGTCACCCGGATCTCCGGCGATACGCAACATCTTGCGTTTGGTGGAACAGGTGTCCACAAGCAGGTCTACGATCTGGTAGATAGTATCCTCATCATCCGGGCAGAGCCGGAGCAGGAGTTCTACCTCTAACGCCTGATAAAAATAATCCTCAAGCTGCTCCCGGATGCCCTCGGAATAGATAGGGTCAGGATCGTTCCACTCTGTTTTATTCTTATCAGTCTTATTTGCTTGCGGTTTTGGCTGCTCCAGAACTGCGCTTTCGGCAGCACCAGAATTGCTGTTTGGGCAATTCTGTACTTGCGCTTTTGGCAAGCCGGAGGAAAAGTCCTTGACGTAAATCAGGCTGGGTCTGCCCAGACCACGGCGTTTGCGCTCGATGAGGTCGAGCTGCTCCAGTTCCCGGAACAGCTTGACCGCCTTGTGTTCGGCACAGCAGAGGGATTCCTGCACTTCCCGGACGGTGTAAATGATATACACTCGCCCTTGCTCATCCAGCCAGCCGTTTTTTGCGGACAGGCTCATGCGGTCCAGCAGGATGCCGTACAGTGTCCGGGCATCGGTGGAGAGCTGCCGGAAACGGCGATCTTGGAACAGTGCCTTTGGGATGCGGAAATAGGAGAACAATTCGCCCGACTGACCGTAGAAGTAGTCGTAGTTCATGGTATTAACGGATCATCAGCTCACGGTCTGCGGCACCTTTCATATACATGGCTTCTGCGATGTCGTCCATCACCCGGAACAGTGCATCATCCAGTTCAAGATACTTCCGCCCCAGCTTTTCATCCAACAGCCGCCGGAACTCACGTTCAAGCTTGTCGTGTTCGCAAGCTGCCCGCTGGTAGCGAGGTGTTTTCATCAGCTCCGTCCATGTCGGACGCACCATTTTGTCGTAGTAGTTCAACATAAAATCTTTATCCATAGGCATCCTCCTTTTGAAATATGTTGTAGGTAAAAATAAAAGCGCAGATTCAATGCTTTCTTGTTGAATCGCACTTAATTTGTGATATAATTTGTATATTACAATCGTCTTGTACGCAGAAATGTCGTAGCTAGAGTAAAAAGAGAGTTGCTATCTGAGGAGATGCGGTGCCATGAAATTTGATATGGTGACAATTAAGAATTTCCGAAATTTTGAAAACATATCGGTAGCGTTGACAAACAAAAATGTTCTTTTTGGCATGAATGATGTTGGAAAAACCAATTTTTTATATGCATTAAGATTTGTTTTTGATAAGGACATTAGGCGACAGAACTTTAATGATACAGATTATTACAAGAAACATACAGGATCGCCGATTGAAATTATTGTGACGATTGATATTAGCGATCAAGATGATTCGGACAGTCAGAAACTCCGAGCAAAGCTAAAAGGTGCACTTCTTTCAGGGCAAAATAAAGTCTATATTAAAGTAGCAGCCTCCTACGATGAAAAAGAAATGGTTGGCGTACCTATTCTATATTGGGGTGGCGACTTGAATGAACTTGAGGAAATGAAAGTTCATGGAACTTTTTTTGAAATAGATTATGTATTCAATGTTATTTACATAGATGCATATGTGGATTTGTATGCTCTTTTCAAGAAAAATGCTAATACGCTTCTTGCAAACAATGACGAGCAAGATAGACGTACCCTAGAAGATATTCAGCAAACTTGTAATAGTTTAAATGCACAGATTTCCAGTTTGTCTGGCATAAAAAGTTTTGAAGAAAAAATTGCTCCAGAATATAGAAAGTTTAGACATGAAGCTGTAACGGTATCTGTAAAGTCTGAAATTGCTGTAAAAGGTCTTTATTCCAATATTGTTCCCTACATCAAACAAGATGCGGATGATTCTCTATATCCCACCTCAGGTGAAGGACGCAAGAAATTATTAGTGTATTCTATTTTTGATTTGCTTTCTAAAGAGGAAGAAGATAAGAAAATCAATTTGTTTTTAATAGAAGAGCCTGAAAACCATTTGCATCGCTCTATGCAAATTGCATTATCGCATGTATTATTTTCTGAAAACAAGTATCAGTATTTATTTATAACAACACATTCACCGTATGTACTGGCAGAAATGGATCAGGTGAATCTAGTTCGCATATACAATGCTGATAAAATCGTAAGCCGCAGTGTTCTCTATGTTGTTCCCGAAGAATTCAAAGAGCAGCGCAAGATGCTAAATCGTGGATTGACAGAAGCTATTTTTGCCGATAAAGTTTTGCTCGTTGAAGGACCTTCTGAAATGGTTTTATTCGGAAAAGTTCTTTCTGAAAAGAAGCCATTTTATGAAGCTGATGGGATTTATATACTTTCGGTGGGGGGATTTGGATTCAAGCCTTACCAATCAATATTGAACGCATTGAAAATTTATAATGTTGTGAAAACTGATAACGACTTAAGAAAGCCGCGTAACAAAGAGACATATAGTGTGTTAGGGTTTATTCGGTTAAATGGTCTTATTGGTGAAACTATTCTTCCGGAAGATCCTGTAAATGAAAAGAGTGTTGCGGCAAAGCGCGAGCTATACGATAAAAATAGAGAAACATTGGATCAAATTAGAAGCAATTATTCACTCTATTTGTCGAGATGCAGTTTGGAAGAAGATTTGGATGAAGTCATTCATGATAAAATGGTTGAATACCTTCCATCAGCCGATGGAAATGTGATTGGCTATCTGCAGGAAGCAAAGAACAATCACATGGTTGAACTTGCCGAAAAACTCACCAAAAACGACTGTGAACTTATTTTTGAACACTACAATTTTGCTTGTCTAAAGAGGATTGCCGAATGATGTTATCGCCGATACAAAAAGAAATTGTTGAAACATCCGGGAACTTAATTGTTCGCGCGAGTGCTGGAACGGGAAAGACACATACCATGGTTTCCAAAATCAAGCATGACATAGAAGAAAATCATACACACAAAGTAGTAGCCGCAATTACATTTACAATTAAGGCCGCCGCCGAAATTAAAGATCGTCTAAACATTGATGTAAGCAATCATTTCATCGGAACCAACAATAGTTTTGCCATCGAAGAAATCATCAAGCCATTTATGAAAGATGTCTATGGTAAAGACTATAAACTCGATATGAGTACAGACTACTCTGTGAAAGTGGGTACTCTTGATGAGGGAATAGAAAAAATAAGAACGGAGCAAATCTTATGCTCATATATAAACAGCAAGAAAAATTTTATATTTCAACTGGCACTTGAAATTCTGAAAAATTCAAGTGCGTGCCAGTTATATTTGAAATCCAAATATTTCAAAATTTATGTAGATGAATATCAGGACTGCGATAAAGACATGCACGCACTGTTTATGTATCTATGTGAAACTCTGAAAATAGATACTTTCGTTGTTGGCGATGAAAAGCAGTCGATTTATATGTGGAGAGGTGCATATCCTGAAGCGTTTATGAGTATTTGGACTAGAGGTGATTTCTCTAAAAAAGTTATGACGGATAATTATAGATCCTGTCAGCAGATACAAAACTATTCTAATTTGCTTTGCGATGAGACAAGACCTCTTTATAAAAAGGTCAATGATTTGTCTTCGGTAGTTATGCTATGTACTACAACTGCAAATTGGGTTTCGGCTGTAGTACCTTATTTAGATAAGAACAAAAGATGTGCTCTGTTAAGATACAGCAACGCAAATTCTGAGATTGGTGCAAAAGAACTAACAGAAAAAGGAGTAGAATTCACATATGTTCCTCAAACTCCAATCTCGGATATTACTACTGAAGCAGCATGGCTTTATAACGCTATTGCAAAGCACTTTATTCTCCCCACATATTCGGCCTACGACCTTAGAGATGAAAACCCTAATGAGGTAGTAGGAAACAAACATATTTTGCAGACCATTAAAATTTCGTTGAAGCATTTGGATGAATATCTTAAGCAAGCGGATAAGGATAGCTTTGCCAAAGAAGTTGAGCAATTAGCAAATTCTTTGGGTTACTCTACGAAAGATGAGCATTGTAAAAAAGTGTATGAAACCATTTGCGACAAAAAATTTCATCCGGCATTTAATATAGATGGACTACAACGAATTGCGATTACGTTTCATTCCTCTAAAGGGTTGGAATTTGATCAGGTTGTTTTATTTACATCGGATTATCGATTGGCAACGGAACAAGATATTTGCAACCACTATGTTGCGGCTACACGAGCGAAATCAAAACTAATTTTAATCTATATTTCTGACGATAAAAATGCTGAGATATATGCTAAGAACATTATCAGTCTTCTGGCTAAATCACATTTAAAAATGAGAGATATTGCAACTGTCGTCAATTGTAAGAACTGTTTGAAGGTCTAAAATCAAAAACGCAACATCCATTTGATTAAAATAGATGTTGCGTTTTTTCGCAGAGATATTTGGATTTTCATTCAATACACTGTCTAAGAACATTGCAGAATGCCATATCATCATCTACGGCAGCGATTGCGGCGTTAATCAAGGTTTCCCGGTCAGTGTTGCCCCAGTTAATATGCAGACCATATTCCAACGCCATGCAGCGAATCAATTCACGGGTGCTACGGCCATTTCCCTCGCGGAAGGGATGGATGATGTTCAGCTCTGCCATCGTCTGCGACAGATTTTGAATCTGCTTTTCTTCATCTTGTTCGGCAAGCAGCTTCTTGGAGTGAATAGTTTTGAACACCCGCTCTAATTCTCGGTCAATCAGGTCTGGCGGGTAGAACATCGTGTCGCCCTTGCTGATCTGTTCCTTACGGATGTGCCCTGCAAAAGGGTACACATCTTCAAAAAGGAAACGGTGAATCCGAAATAAGTGAGTTTTGGTAAAACGTCCCTTGATTGGCTCCTGCAACAGAGCCATCTGCTTGACTGCAGTAAATTCTTCTTCGGCCTGTTTAAGTTCTGCTTTGTCACGGATGTCCAGCTTGTTGATCAGAACATCCGTATCCGGGTAGCAGTACATGGACTGCACTGTGGTGTAGACATCATACTTCGTGAACATAATCAGCCCTTCTTCGCGTACTTTGCGCGCAGTTCATTCACGACCTGTTGATAGCTGGCCTGACCACTGCCAATGCGGTCAAGGTTGCTTCGTGTATCTTTGCTGATGGTCATGCCCTCAATGGCAAAGGTTCCATACACATTGCGGAGGTTGCTCTTGTGCTGGGCAGGGGTAGTATACTTGACACTCATGGTTGAGTCTCCTTTTAATCCACATGATACTATATAAAGTTTATCGTGTATGCGTCCTCTTGTCAATCTATAACTTGATGCCAAATATAAAAAGCGCATCTTCCATTCATTCAGAGCAGAAGTTGCGCTTTTACGGTACATCGTGTTTTCTTTTGAATCGGGATGAGGAAACACGAAAAACTTTCCTTCTGGGGTTAGGTGAAGATGTTATCAAAGAGCCCATTTTTTATAATGATGAGGAACTTTTCCAACGTCGCCGTGCAATTTCGGCACTTCCCGGTTACGCGAACCTCGTTGTAATAGAACTTCCGGATGGTATTGCATATACAGGTCTTTTTGCTAATGGAGCTATCCTTTCTCCTTTCAATCATGATCAGAAATTGATTGCCGATACTGAAAGCTGTGAATACTTCATTTCACAGGTTCTGGAATCTACTGCATTCCAGAACGTTGTTCAATGGACTCTAGATTACGCACCGAAGAGCACAAAACGTAGTGCGGAAACAGTAAAAAAAGAATACAAAAAGTTGATGCAGGAGTATTATCAGGTTCTTCATTCCAATAATAAGTGAGTCATTCCTGAGAATAGCTAAAAGCCCCTCTGTGTAGAAAATGAACTGTTTTAGTTCCTATTTTTCTATGCGGAGAGGCTTTGGGTCTTGTAGCTATTTTATGTTGGTTCTTTATGTTGATTCAATTTTCAATAGAAGCTGTGCTCAAAGTATTTTCACAATTACTTGAACTTTTATGCTTCAATGCACTGCTTTAGAACATCACAGAATGCCATATCATCATCTACGGCAGCGATTGCGGCGTTGATCAAAGTTTCTCGGTCCGTGTTGCCCCAGTTGATGTGCAGACCATATTCTAACGCCATGCAGCGAATCAGTTCACGGGTACTGCGGCCATTTCCTTCACGGAAAGGATGGATGATGTTTAACTCCGCCATTGTCTGAGACAGATTTTGAATCTGCTTTTCTTCATCTTGCTCGGCAAGCAGCTTCTTAGAGTGGATGTTTTTGAGCACTCGCTCTAATTCTCGGTCAATCAGGTCTGGCGGGTAGAACATCGTGTCGCCCTTGCTGATCTGTTCCTTACGGATGTGCCCTGCAAAAGGGTACACATCTTCAAAAAGGAAACGGTGAATCCGAAATAAGTGAGTTTTGGTAAAACGTCCCTTGATTGGCTCCTGCAACAGAGCCATCTGCTTGACTGCTGTAAATTCTTCTTCGGCCTGTTTCAGTTCTGCTTTGTCACGGATGTTTAGCTTGTTGATCAGAACATCCGTATCCGGGTAGCAGTACATGGATTGCACCGTGGTATAGACATCGTACTTCGAGAACATCGTCAGCCCTTCTTTGCGTACTTTGCTCGCAATTCATTCACGATTTGCTGATAGCTGGCTTGACCGTTGCCAATGCGGTCAAGGTTGCTGCGCGTATCTTTGCTGATGGTCATACCCTCAATGGCAAAGGTGCCATATACATTGCGGAGGTTGCTCTTGTGCTGGGCAGGGGTAGTGTGCTTGGCGCTCATAGTTTGGCCTCCTTCTGATTTACATAATACTATATAAAGTTTATCGTGTATGTGTCCTATTGTCAATCTATAACTTGTTGTCAAATGTAAAAAGCGCATCTTCCATTCATCAAGAGTGGAAGTTGCGCTTTTACGTTATATCGTATTTTATTTTGAATCGGGATGTGATACATCTGAACCCCATGTGAGTTACATCTCAATGGCCTGTAGCTCACTTGTCCGCCAACCATATTACGCCCCAAATCGCTTCATCCTGAAAATCAGCGACTTGGATGCCATACTTGCGACCGAGAAAGGTCGTTGGGCTGGCAGAATATTCTATATGGACGAATATACGTTGATTTTTCTTCTCTCGCAGTGCATAAGGTGTGCACAAAAGCGATATTGCTGGGAGAGCGTTCGGTTCGCATCCGAAAGGTCGAGGGTTCGACTCCCTTCGAGTCCATAAAACGCCGTATCGTGTTAAACGATACGGCGTTTCTTTTTGCCATTCTTTGCAAAATCGTGCATCATTCGTCTTGACAGCGCAAAATTGCGTGTGCAGCATTTTTAGGCACAATGCTTATAGTTTCACCTGCTGTTTTGTCTAAAACGGCGATTCCGGCATTTGATGTACAACGCCCAACTTTTTGAGGATTTTGCGACTTATTTTTCTGTTTTTTGCCCCGTCCAGCCGATGCTGCGTGACGCTTAAACTCCTCGAACTCGTCCAGCGGCACATTGAGAACGATCTCGATATTATAGTCGCGTCCGACACGCACTTCCTTGATAAACTGTTTCAAAATACCGCTGGAATGCGAGATACAGAAGTCTGATTTATCTCCATACCTATTTTTATTGCTTCCTGAAACAGGGTAAAACAAAAGCCGCCCGAAGGCGGCAGGATGCATCACGGAAGCAAATATGAACGCGGCTCAGGGCCATCAGAACAGATCCAGCATGTTGTCCAGATAAATTTCTTCCCGGACGCGCAGCTGATACTCAGGCTTTGTCATGTAGTAAAGCAGAAATTCCAGTATCAACGCGCTGCCCAGTCCCCGCCCCTCGATCTTGAAGTTGGAAAAGCCGCCGGGCAGATAAATTTTGCGGATATCCCCGGCCCCGATGAAGCCGGGGTTTTCCATTGCCTTTGAAAAACGATAGCCCTGCTGTGCGCCCGGCGCTGTGCAGCGGTGGTCCGGGCAGTCCTCGCCCAGATTTTTGCGGCTGACATTCTCGTAGCAGTGCTTTCTGTCCCGGCAGCCGTACCAGCAGCATTCGTTGCACAGAAATTCCACCTTGTCCTTCTGGTCCTGCGACAGGGTATCCAGCTCTGCAAACGACTTGTTCAGGCGGAAATCCGGCACAACATAGCGGAACTCTTCCCGTTCCGTCTCTCTGCGGAGCTGCTGGAAATCTGTAAGGACTTTTGTTGTGGAGGACACGAAATAAAGGCCAGGATACTGCCTTTTCAGGTAGTCCAGCAGCAGGTCCGAATGGACGATGACACCATTCTGCACGCGGTTTTCTTTTTCAAACAGCGCACAGAGGGCATTGCATTTCCGGTCTGCAAGGTGCTCTTCCCGGAGCAGCGAATTGCTGAAGGTGAGCCGGGCCGATATGCCATATTCCTGCATCAGTGCAAGCACCCGGTGCGGCTGTGCATCGCCAAAGCCAGTGCGCCCCCCGCCCCAAATGCAGTCGGCCGGTGCACCGTAGACCGAACCGATCTCGCACCAGTCGTAAAAATATTCCCTGTGTTCACGGAACAGCGGCAGAAACACACGGTACAGTTCATAAAATTCAAACAGTCCCGGAAGATGATAATATGCCGTGCCGCGTTCGTGCTGTGCCATTGCCGTGTGTGTTCCTCATTTCTGTAAGTTTCAGCTTCCCTGCAGCAGCTTTTGCGCTGCACCCGGAGATCTTTTTTCCAGTATAGCACAGTCCTGCCGGGAAAGAAATCATCTTCCTCTTGACCTTGAGCACACTCCAAGTTTTATCATGTGCATAAAGGCTCCTTCGGTCCGTTTTTTTGCAGAACTTCTCCTTCTGTTTTTTATCTCTCCTAATTTCAGCCGGTCAGCAGGCATCCACATTCTTGGTGACCATCACGTCACTGTCCAGCCCGCAGACGTTGTGCAGCACGATGGTGCCCGCTTTGACCGGTGCTGTCAGCACCACCTTGCGGATCTCGTCCATCACCGGGAAGATCATATCCTTGGGGACGGCCTTGGTCAAGCGCACGCTGGTAACAGGCAGCTCGCCGCCCTTGACCAGCACCGAGCTGGCGATGGTGCGGCGGGGCGCAGTCAACTCCTGACGGACATACTGTTCGCCGCGGGGGCAGGTGTGACCGGTGACCGAGATCACCTGACCATTTTCAACTTCGGCTTCGATCTCGCAGCCGTTGGGGCAGACGATACAGGTAAATTGCTTTTTCATTCCACCGACACCTCCAGTGCGCCCGTTTCCTGCAGCTTGGCAGCAGAGACCTTGAACTGGATCATCTCCGCAGGAATAGCTTTCTTCATCTTCTTGGCAGCAACTTCCACACCGTTCTGGCGCACCACGATGCGGCAGTCACGGTAGTGGTTCCGCACGCGCAGCGAAAGGCTGAAGTCGTTCTTTCCGCTGACCTTCTGCGGAATGGTGTGCCCCACGCCCTCGCCGCACTTCACGTCCAGCGTGCAGGGGTCGATGCCCTTGCCCTCAACGTAGGCGGCAGCGTGGCGTGCCAGTGCCTCGGACTCCATGGAAACGAAGTCCACCAGATCATGCACATGCAGCACATTGCCGGCAGAGAACACGCCGGGCACGTTGGTCTGCAGGTTCTCGTCCACGAAGGCACCGTTGGTGTGGGGGTCAATGGCGATGCCGGCATCCTCCAGCAGCTTGTTCTCCGGGATCAGGCCCACGGAGAGGATCAGCGTATCACACTTGTACTCCTTCTCGGTGCCGGGGATGGGCCGACGGTTCGCGTCCACCTCGGAGATGGTCACGCCGGTCAGACGGTCACGGCCATGGATCTCGGTGACGGTGTGGCTGAGATAGAGCGGGATATTGTAGTCGTCCAGACACTGCACGATGTTGCGCGGCAGGCCGGAGGGGTAAGGCATCAGCTCGAACACTGCCTGCACATGAGCGCCTTCCAGCGTCATGCGGCGTGCCATGATCATGCCGATATCGCCGGAGCCGAGGATGACGACCTCCTTGCCGGGCATCCGGTTATAAAGGTTCATGTAAGCCTGCGCAGTGCCTGCGGTGAACACGCCCGCCGGACGCTCGCCGGGAATGCCCAGTGCGCCGCGGCTGCGCTCCTTGCAGCCCATGGCAAGCACCACAGCCTTTGCCTGATACTGGCGCAGGCCGCTGCGGGTGGAGGCGGTGACGACACGATCCTCCGTCAGGCTCAGCACCGTGGCGCTAGTCTCGTAAGGGATCTCACGCTTGTTCACTTCATCAATGAACGCCTGTGCATATTCCGGGCCGGACAGGCTCTCGCCGAAGCGGCCCAGACCGAAACCGTCATGGATGCACTGGCGCAGGATGCCGCCCAGCATCGCCTCGCGCTCCAGAATGATCATGTTGCGGATGCCCTGCTTGTGCAGCTCCACCGCTGCGGCAAGACCTGCAGGGCCGCCGCCGATAATCACAACGTCTTTCTGTTCCATCGCTCAGTTCTCCTCCTTCCGCATATTGCCGGTGAGTACCCATGAACCCTGACGGCTGTAACGCACATTCTCCGGCTCGGTGCCCAGCTCCTGCTCAATGAAGTGTTCGATCTTCATCTGGCAGAAGCCGCCCTGACAGCCGCCCATCATGGCGCGGGTGCGGTACTTGATGCCGGTCATGGTGGAAACGCCCAGCGGGTTGTGGATAGCCTGCAGGATCTCGGCCTTGGTCACTTCCTCACAGCTGCAGATCATCTCGCCGTAATCGGGGTCCTGTGCGATGAGCTCTGCCTGCTGTTCCGGCGTGCACTCGGCAAACTTGACGATGCCCTTGTGGTGCGGGTCAAAGTCTGGGTTTTCCTCAAACTTTTCGCGCTCCTGCATCAGGCCGATGACGTAGCGGGCCAGCGGCACGCTGCCGGTCAGGCCCGGGGATTCAATGCCCACGAGGTTGACGGCATTGGGTGCCACGTCGTCCCGGATCTCCACCTTCCAGTCCTGAATGGCACCGTTTTCATCCACCCACTTGGGCTGGATGCCGGCGAAGGTGCGGATCTGATCCTTTTTAAAGATGTGGGGCCACAGCTTTGCGCCCTCCACGGCCAGACTGTCCATGTTGGCCTGC
>ERZ773224.4058-NODE-4058-length-11828-cov-2.852459_pt1 | contig 11828 bp, 9 predicted proteins | sample MGYA00580526_ERZ773224 | MGnify/ENA primary metagenome ERZ773224 (study PRJEB29015, sample SAMEA2737743) | human gut metagenome | biome: human gut; feature: human-associated habitat; material: faeces | place: China | collected 2012 ... | reverse complement strand
CCGACCGCGACCTTCATAAAAACGTCCTACTTGGGCAACGAGCGCCCGACCTTATAGCCGCGAACAGCGAAATAGATCATAAACAGATACCCCGGAGCGAGAATCAGGTACGGCAGGTGACGGTTGCCGATCGCGTCGGCCCATGCCCCGTAAAGCATCGGCATGATGGCCCCGCCTGCGATACCCATAATCAGGATAGCCGAAGCGAGCTGGGTATACTTGCCCAAATTCTCGATGGCCAGCGGCCACAGGCTCGGCCACATCAGCGAATGCGCGAAGCTCATCAGCACGATGAAAACGATCGACGTAATACCCGACGTGAGCAGCGCTCCTGCCAGAAACAGCAGCGCGAGCGTCAGGCATGCGATGAACGCCTTGCGCTGGGGCACGTATTTCGGAACGAGCACGATACCGATCAGATAGCCGATCGTCGTAGCCACCAAACTGCATATGCCCAGCTTCGTCGCCACGTCGCCCGACAGCCCCTGAGACTCGCCGTAAAGCGGCAGCGTATCGATCGCGACGACCTCGGCGCCCACATACAGGAACAGGCTGACCGCCCCGAGCCAGAAATAGGGATAGTCCAGCAGCGAGCGGCGCTCATGACCGGCCTCCTCGCAATTCGACTCGACATCGATCTCGGGCAGCTTCGCCGCGAACCGGATCACCAGCGCGAGCAGAATCAGCACGACCGTGATGCAGACATAGGGCACGATGATCTTCTCGGCAAGCACATGCAGCTCGGCAATCTTATCGGCGCCGGTCAGACCGGCGATCTTGGCCGATATTCCCTCGATGTCCGAGAACAGGAAACGGCTCAGCAGGAAAATACCGGTCATGCCGGCAATCTTGTTGCAGACGCCCATGATACTGATGCGCTGCGCAGCGCTCTCGATCGGGCCGAGAATCGTCACATACGGATTCGAGGCGGTCTGCAACAGCGCGAGCCCGGTCCCCTGCAGGAACAGTCCGAGCAGGAACAGCGCATAGCTGCGGTCCAATGCGGCCGGAATGAACAGAATCGAACCGACGGCCATAGCCAGCAGCCCGTAAGACATGCCCCGGACGAACCCGCTGCGACGCAGCACCCACGACGACGGAATGGCCATGACGAAATAGGAAATGTAAAAAGCGAACGTCACGAAATAGGCTTGGAAATCGGTGAGTTCGCATATTTGTTTCAGAAAGGGAATCAGCACGCTGTTGATCCACGTGACGAAACCGAAAACGAAAAAGAGCGCACCTATCACGTAGATGCTTCTGGCTGCGGAATTGTTCTTCATTCTATTCAGTTCAGATTAGGTTTTGCGAAATCTTAGAGTTTGAATTGCTTGTCATCGATATACGAATCCTTGTAGCCGAGGAAATAGAGAATTCCGTCGAGCCCGACCGTCGAGAGCGACTGGCCGGCCGTCGCCTTGACTTTCGGTTTGGCGTGGAATGCGATTCCCAGGCCGGCGACGCTCAGCATCGGCAGGTCGTTGGCCCCGTCCCCGACGGCGATCGTCTGCGCGATGTCGACGTTCTCGACCTGCGAGATGAGCTTCAGCAGCTCGGCCTTGCGTTTGCCGTCGACGATGTCGCCCAGATAGCGGCCCGTCAGCTTGCCGTCCTCGATCTCCAGTTCGTTGGCATAGACGTAGTCGAAACCGTACTTGCGGCGCAGATAATTTCCGAAATAGGTGAAACCGCCCGACAGAATGGCCGTCTTGAACCCGAGACGCTTGAGCACGTGCATCAGCCGGTCGAGCCCCTCGGTAAACGGCAGGTGCTCGGCAATGTCGGCCATGACCGACTCGTCGAGCCCCTTGAGCATCGCCACGCGGCGGCGGAAGCTCTCCGCGAAGTCGATTTCGCCGCGCATCGCGCTTTCGGTGATCGCGCGCACCTCGGCTCCGACGCCGGCACGCTCGGCCAGCTCGTCGATCACTTCGGTTTCGATCAGCGTCGAGTCCATATCGAAACAGATAAGCCGGCGCGAACGGCGGAACATGTCGTCCTTCTGGAACGAAATGTCCATGCCCAGCTCGGTGGACAGTTGCAGAAAACGCGACTGCATACCCTCCTTGTCGTGAGGATTCCCCCGCACCGACAACTCGATGCACGACTTGGGGGCCCGCGCGTTCTCGTCGAGCGAAACGCGTCCCGTCAGGCGAAGAATCGAGTCGATATTGAGTCCCTGCTCGGCCACGACGCGCGTCACGGCGGCGATCTGCTGGGCCGTCAGCTTACGACCGAGCATGGTAATGATATAACGGTTCTTGCCCTGCATGCCGACCCACTGTTCGTACTGCTCGACGGTGATCGGCTGAAAGCGTATCTGAATGCCGAGCTCGTAAGCCTTGAACAGCAGATCCTTCATGATATCGCCCGAGCGGATCGAGTCGGTCTTGAACAGAATGCCCATCGAGAGGGTCTGGTGGATATTGGCCTGACCGATATCCAGAATCGCCGCGTCGTAGCGCGCGAGAATGTCGGTCAGCGAGGAGGTGAGGCCGGGCTTGTCCTCGCCGTGAATATTGATCTGAATAACTTCGATGTCGTCGTTTTCCATGCCTTTCGGTTCTGCGCCTGCGAGCGTCTCTCGCAAGCCGCCCGCCGTTTCGGTTACAATACTTGCAAAGTTATCAAACTTTTCGGCAATTGCCGACGCTCCACGCAAGAAAAACGCCGCTCCCGCACGGCAGCCGGTCCTCCATGCCGGCCAAACGCCTGCCGAGCGGTTTCCCGACAACGCGATCCCCGCGACGAGCGAGACACCGGCCGAACGCTTTTCTGAAACGGCCGAGACCGAGCGGACAAGAGCAAGTCCCGCTCGGGTCCTCCGCCACGGAAGGGGAAACGGGTCTGCGCAGAACAGCCGTCGCCTACTCCTGCGACGGATCGTCCTTGCCGCGACGCGCCAGCAGACGGTACTCGACCGGAGTCATCGACGTACGCCGCTTGAAAAAGATCGAGAAGTACTCCGGATTGTCGTACTTGAGGCTGAACGAAATCTCTTTGATCGGACGCGACGTGGTCGTCAGCAGCCGCTTGGCCTCGTTGAGCTTCAGCTCCTGCATGTACTGGGCGGGAGACGTCCCGGTAAACTCCTTGAACGCTTTCCGGAATCCCGAGTAGCCCGTATGCAGGCGGTCGGCCACGTCCTTGGCCGACAGGTTGTCGTATATGCCCTCGCGCATGATGACTTTCGCCTTGTTGATCCGGCCGATCACATTCTCGTCGACGAATTCGCGGGTGCGGTGACGATAGTACATCAGCCCGAGCATGTGCATCACGATACCCGACAACGCCTGCTGAAAACCGGAGCGCTCCTCGTCGGCGATCTCGACGGCTTTGATATAGAGATCGACGATACGCTCGTTGAGCCCGATGCTGAAGACCGGCGCCTGATTCAGGAAAAAGCCTTCGGCGACGATGCGGTCGATCGTGGCGCCCTTGAAACCGATCCAATACTCCTTCCACCCGCAGTTGGCGAACGGCTTGTAGGTATGCCACACGCCGGGAAACAGGAAAAACATCTTGCCTTCGGTGATCAGCTGCGACTCGCGGTCCTCGCCGTAGGTGAAAATGCCCTCGCCGTCGGTAATGTACAGCAACTGATACTCGCTCAGCACGCGACCTTCGTCGACGTCGAAGCGGTAGCCCTGCGGATGTCCCTCGGGCGGATAGCTCTGCTCGGCCGAAATGGTCTGACATCCGACGCCGGTCACGGTCAGTCCCCAAAGCTCGTCCTCCTCGGTCGAGATCAGGTATCGGACTTCGTTATGCAGATCGGCAGCGCTCATCGGACAAAACGTTTCGAACGGAAACTAAGGCAAAGATAGCAAAAAGAAAAATGTCCCGAAACACTCTCTGCGAAGCCGAACCGGACGAACCCGGCGAACGATCCGCCTTCGGCGCGATCCGCACGGGAATCGAGCTCTGCGAACGTCAGCCGCGGCAGTCAAGCGGATCAGTCGGCCAGCCGGACCTCGCGCCGAACGCAATGCCGGATACCGTACTTATCGTACCAGCCGCGGGGATGGACCGGATCGTCGTGCAGAGAGCGGAAGTGGAAATGCCGGAGTTCAGTTTTTCCCCGCCGAATTCGCCGACTTTGGGCATCCCGGTCGTACTGGCGTCACGGGAATCGTACGGACGGTTGCGGATCGCATCCGGCCAGCGCCGCCGGCTCAAGCAACAGGAAGAATCCGGTTCCGGCCTCGTACGAAAACCCGCTGCGGACCGCACAGGACGACAACCGGATGCCTATATCCACGCTGTCGGTACCGACGGCCCGCAACAGGAAGGCGATCCTCAACGACGTGTCCGCATCGGAAAGTCGCACCGTACCGAGCAACGACAGCTGATCGCACGAGACGAACTTCCCGCCGCGGCAGGAGCTCTCGGCCATGCCGCGGCTTTTCCCACCGATATTGCCGCTCAGCAGACACGCAAATGTGCACGCCCCGAAACCCGAGCACCTCGTTCCACGGGCCGTCGGCCCGTTCGCAGACAATCCTCAACGGTGCCTGACCTCCGGAGACGAAGGACGCCCCGACGTGCCATGCCAAGCAACCGGGCTTTCCCCATCGCAAGACGAGTTTTCAGAAACGCATACCGAACCAATAAACACGCGAAATATCCCCGTAAAACAAAACGGGGCGGCCGCCATGCGACGACCGCCCCGGAATGTCTCCGGCGGACCGCAAAGCGCAGACTATCCGATCCGGGTCAGCCCCTGCCAACTGATATGATGCTCGGTTATGCCGATCTCGTCCATCCAGCGGCGGGTGTCGAACGTTTTGAGGTTGTGCGTATTGATGCCCGTCCCGTTATCGTTGTTCCAGACCCAGGTCGGCGTGGGCCACAGGCAGGCGCGGAAACGGATCGACTTATAAAACTCCTCGCTGCATCCCTGCTGGCCGTGATGGGCCATCTGCAGGTAATCGCAGTTCAGATCGTCCCGGTACGGTCCGGCGAGCACCTTGTCGCCGCACTCGACACCCGCATCACCGAGGAAAACGACCGACTTGTCGCGGTCCCAAGCCCGGATGATCGTACTCGAATTGTTGTAGGGATTGGTTCGGAACTCCTCGTTGGTCACGCCCAGCACTTTCAGGTTCAGCCCGTCGATCTTCAGCGCCAATCCCGGCTCGCGCAGATCGACCACCTCGGTCGCGGCCGGGAGCCGGTCGAGCTCGGCATAGAACTCGCGGGCGTACGAATCGTAGGGATGCTCGGCGGAAAGCAGCGAGTCGGAAAACCGGGAGTGATAGATCTTTCTGATCTTCAGATCGCCGGGCTTCTTCAGAATTTCCGTCAGAGCGCCCATATGGTCGTTGTGGGGATGGGAAACAAACCATGCCTCCACCTCGTTGCCCAGCGCGGCGAGAAACCCTTTCAGGAAAAGCGTCTCGTCCTTCATGCCTCCGTCCATTACGACCAGACGCCCCCCGTCGGTCTGCAGCACGTAGGAATTGCCGATCGTATCGACCTGCGACGGAAGCTGCCACAACGTGAAGCCCGGCTTTCCTTTTCCCGTTCCCCTGCCCTTGCCCGACAAAGCAGCCGGGAAAACGGTCGCGACGGCGCCCCCGAGCAGCGTGACGCGCAAAAAATCTCGTCTTTTCATATCGCTTATCGTTTTAGATTAATAGGTTTCGGATCAACTCGCGGAACGCTCTTCGATATTGGGCCGCTCGAGCCCGTACCCCTTGATGCGGTCCTCGCGGCGGAGCAGCAGCGCGAACACGATCGACAGCACGCCGAAGCCCGCGAAGATCATCATCGGCAGCGTATAGTCGTAGCTCGTGGACTCGATCCCGTCGATCAGCATCGTCCCGCTGACGCAATAACGGTCGAGCACGTAGCCGATCAGCATCGGAACGAACGACAGGCCCCAGTTCTGTATCCAGAAGATCATCGAGTACGAAGTACCCAGCATCCGGTACGGGATGATCTTGGGCACCGAAGGCCACATGGCCGAAGGAACCAGCGAGAACGCAGCGCCGAGCAGGACGATCAGCACGACGGCGATCCAACTGCTCGTAAGCATCGGAATCGAGAAAAGCACATGCACGATCACCAGCAGCGCCGAGCCGATCAGCATGATCGTCGCGCCACGTCCTTTGCGATCGTAGATGCTGCCGAACAGCGGCGTCAGCAGTACGTTGCCGAACGGCAGCAACGCCGGGATCGAGCCGGCGAACTCGGGCGAAACATGGAACTTCTGGATCATCAGTTCGGTAGCGTACTTCAGGAAAGGGAACACGGCCGAATAGAAGAGTACGCAGAGAATCGTAATATACCAAAACGCCTTGATGCGGGCGATCCGGAAAATATCGGAAAAACGGAACTCCTCCTCGTCGGTCTTCTCGTTGTCGAGCGGACGCTCCGTTTCCGTTTCGCGGTCGTAGCGACGGTCCATCACGCAGAACACCAGGAACGACAGCAGCCCGATGCAGAACATGATCAGGCAGACCAGCAGCGGAGCGCTCGGACTGCCCATCGCCCGGGCGAACGGAAGCGAGCCGAACATCGCGATCGCCGTCCCGATACGCCCCGCAGCGACGTTCAGCCCCAAGGCCAACGCCAGGGCCTTCCCCCGGAACCACTTGACGACGACCTTGTTGGCCGTAATGCCGACCATTTCGATGCCGACGCCGAATATCGCAAAGCCGAGCGTCGCGTACAGCACCTGCGATTTGAGCGAAAATACCTGCCACGAGCCGATGCTCAGCGACGTCACCGCCCCTCCGAAATCGGTCGAAACGGCCCAATACTTGAGCAGCGAGCCCGCGATCATCAGCCCGACCGAAAGCACTCCCGTGAAGCGGGGGCCTTTCTTGTCGAGGATCATCCCGCCGAAAATAAGCATCAGCAGGAAAATGTTGAACCAGCCGTAACCGCTGGTAAAAACGCCGTAGTCGGTACTGTCCCAGCCGAGCTGCTGCTCGAGCATCGTCTTGAGCGGAGCCATCGCGTCGGTCATGACATAGCCCGTCAGCATCGTGAACGATACCAACCCCAGCACCGTCCAGCGGGCGGCGGCCGAGTCGGCGATCTTCTTGCGTAAATATTCTACCATTCGATTCGTTTGAGTTAATAATTCGTCATCGGACGCACCGCCCGCGCCCGAGCAGAGGCGCACTGGGTCCGTCGTTGCTTCGTTCCTATCGGGTCCGGCCCGGCGGCTGGCCGTAAATCCTCAGCACCTTGTACGCGTCGGCCACGCCCAGCTCGCCGGCCTTGCTCATGTCGAGACATCCCTTGCGGGTATCCTTCAAATATATCTGGATCAGCCCCCGGTTATAGTAGGCCTCGCCGAACGACGGATTCAGCTCGATCGCCCGCGTATAGTCCTCGATCGCCTCGGGCATCCGGCCCGAAAGGCAGAGCAAATTGCCCCGGTTGTAGTAGATATAGGCAAAGTCGGGCAGCAGCTTGGCCGCCTTGTTCAGGTCGGCGATCGCTTCGTCGTAATCGTATACGCGATCGGAGCGAGTCTTCAGCCGGCTGCTCGGATCGCTGTCGACGGCGATCCGCTGGTAGCCGTTGTCGATCGACGAAATGAAATCGATCATCTCACTCTGCGTCGTACTGCGGTTGACATACAGGAACGGGTTCGACGGATTGCGGTCGATCGCCGCCGTATAGTTCGCGATGGAGCTCGTGTACTGACGGATCAGCGACTGCGAGACGCCGCGCAGGAAATAGGCCTGCCACGAGTCGTCGCCGCCGCGCAGCCGGTCGACGAAAGCGGCGTCGATCACGAACAGCGTGTCGGCGGGCAGATCGCTGTCGCGGTTGACCCAGCGCAGCCCCCGGTCGCCGACGTCGCGGAGGAACCGCTCGGACTGCTCGACGTAATACTGTCCCGGGAGATTGGGACGCGGAAGCGTGTCGGCAGTCATCAGCGAGAACTTGAACATCGGCAGCAGCGCGATGTTGCCGGTCTTGGCGTTCAGGCTCTCGTACCGGTTGCCGGCGAACTCGCTCTCGAACGACAGCAACTGATTGAAGCGACGGCTCGTATCGGCATAGATCGAGAAGGTGCTGTCGTTGAGTTTCGAGCGATACTCGGCAATCTTGCGCTCGGCCGTCTGCTTGTCCGAGCGGGACCCCTCCAGATCGTTGGTCATATAGCGCAGCGACGAGCGCCCCAGATAGGCGTTCGCGAAGTCGGGATAGAGCTCGATCGCGCGCGAGTAGTCGCGGATCGCGGCCTCGTAGTCGCCCAGCTGAGCGTAGAGCGCGGCCCGGTTATAATAAACCAGCACGTTGTTCGGCGAGTAGAACGCTACCCGGTTGTAGTCGTCGAGCGCCCGATTATAGTCGCCGATCTGCGTGCGCAGGATCGCCCGGTTGAAATAGGTCAGCGCATTGGTCGAGTCGAGCGCGATGGCCCGCGAAAAGTCCTCGATCGCCTGCACCGGACGCTTCGTGCTCGAGTAGACCATAGCCCGGTGGAAATAGGAGGGAACGTAAGTCGAATCGTAGCCGACCGCCTTGTCGAAATCGGCCAGAGCCAGGTCGTACTTCTTCTGCGCCATGTAGAGCGCACCCCGGCGGTTGTAGCCCGCCGGATCGAAATAATTCGTCCGGATCGCCGTATTGTAGTCCTCCAGAGCGCGGGTCGTGTCTTTCAAATAAAGGTAGCTCGTACCCCGGTTGATATAGGCGTCCGAGACCTTGTTGTCATAGCGGATAAACGTGTCGAAATCCTCGATCGCCTTCTCGAACTGCTGGCTCAGCAGGTAGGTGACGCCCCGGCTGTAATAGGGCCCCGGCAGATCGGGACGCAGGTCGATCGCTTCCTGAAAATCGCGCAGCGCGTCGTCGTAATTGCCCATGCGCATCCGCGTGATGGCCCGGTACTGGAACGCGGTGGTGAAAACGGGATTCTTCCGGATCGCTTCGCTGAAATCCTGATCGGCGCCGATCAGATCGTCGAGGTTGTACTTCGCAATGCCCCTCAGGAAATAGCCCTCGTAGGCGGTAGAGTCGGCCCTCAGCAGGATGTTGAGCACCTCGATGGCGTCCCGGTACTTGCTTTCGATCAGGAAACTCCTCCCTGCGTAGAAAAAATAAGCCTTGTTGAGCTGAGCCTGCGCGCGATACCCCGGCAGCCAAGCCGCCAGCACGAGCAGGAGCAGGAAGATTTTACGCATGCGCGACACGGTTTAGGGTGCTAAGTTAACACTTTTGGTCCGAAATTCCGCTCGGAATCCGTCAAAAATAACGTTCCGCCGCCCCGCTTAGTATGATTCTCCCCGGAACGGACGGCGCACGGACGAAATTCGGAGCCGACTTGTTTCCTGTTAATAAAAAGTTACGTACCTTTGACTGCAATTTTGCGCTTTAACCTGTTTTTGAACACTCGCATGAAAAAAGTAGATGTTGTTTTAGGCTTGCAATGGGGCGACGAGGGAAAAGGGAAAGTCGTAGACGTGCTCACTCCCGCCTACCGGGTGATCGCCCGGTTCCAAGGCGGCCCGAACGCAGGGCACTCCCTCCACTTCGAGGGCAAGAAGTACGTGCTGCACACGATTCCCTCGGGCATTTTCCGGGACGGCTCGGTCAACGTCATCGGCAACGGCGTGGTGATCGACCCGGTCATCCTCTCCGAAGAGATCGCCGGCCTGGAAGCCGACGGAATCGACGTACAGGGCAAGCTGCTGATCTCGAAGAAAGCGCATCTGATCCTGCCCACGCACCGCGCGATCGACGCGGCGTCGGAAGCGGCCAAGGGAAAGACCAAAATCGGATCGACGCTCAAGGGCATCGGTCCCACCTATATGGACAAGACGGGACGCAACGGACTGAGAATAGGAGATATCGTATCGCCGGAATTCGGAGAACGATACGGGCGGCTGAAGGAAAAACACCTCGGACTGCTCCGCCAATACGACTATCCGGTCGACCTGACCGACTACGAGAAGAAGTGGTTCGAGGGAATCGAGAATCTCAAGCGTTTCCGGCTGATCGACAGCGAGCATGCGGTGAACCGCCTGCTCGACGAGGATAACACGATGCTGGCCGAAGGAGCGCAGGGTTCGATGCTGGACATCGATTTCGGCACTTATCCCTTCGTCACGTCGTCGAACACGCTCTGCGCCGGCGTTTGTACCGGTCTGGGCGTAGCTCCGTCGCGCATCGGCAACGTGTACGGCATCTTCAAGGCCTATTGCACGCGGGTGGGCAGCGGACCGTTCCCGACCGAACTTTTCGACGAAGACGGCGAGCGGATGCGCCAGATTGGCATGGAATTCGGAGCGACGACCGGCAGGCCCCGCCGCTGCGGCTGGCTCGACATGGTCGCGCTGAAGTACTCGGTCATGATGAACGGAGTCACGTCGCTGATCATGATGAAAGCCGACGTGCTGAACGATTTCGACCGGCTGAAAGTGGCCGTAGCCTACCGCGTGAACGGGGAGCGGACGACCGAGTTCCCGTTTGAGACCGCCGGGGAAATAGTTCCGGAGTACAGGGAGTTCGAAGGGTGGAAATGCGACATCAACTCGATGCGCAGCTACGACGAGTTCCCCCGTCAGCTCAAAGAGTACGTCGAATTCATCGAGCGGGAGACGGGCGTGCCGGTCAAGATTATTTCGGTAGGTCCCGACCGCGAAGAAACGATTGTCAGGTAAAACAAAACGATACGACGATGAGAACGACCAAAGGATCCATGGCAGCCATGATGGCGGCCGCGCTGCTGACGACCGGATGCGCGGCGTTCCAGAACATGAGCAAAACGGGACAGGGCGCCACGATCGGCGGAGGCGGAGGCGCCGTAGCCGGCGCGGCTATCGGCGCGATGGCCGGAGGCGGCAAGGGCGCGGCCATCGGAACAGCGGTCGGCGCGGGTCTCGGAGCCGGAGTAGGCGCGCTGATCGGCCGCCGGGGAGAGACCCTGGATGCCATCCAGCAGCTCACCAGCTACTCCGTCAACCGCACCGGCAGCCGGGTCCGTGTCCAACTGGACGCCGAGAATTACCGGGCCAAGCGGGAACAGAGCCTGGAGCGTCTGGCCAACAAGGTGGCGGGCAAGGTGGTCAAGTATCGCCGCAGCGTTACCCTGGAGCCTATGAACGCCTACGAGCGCCATGTGATCCACACGGCTTTGCAGGAGGTTCCCGGTGTCACCACCTATTCCACGGGTGTGGACCCCAATCGTCGGGTCATCGTGGCCTACGATCGGGAGAAAAAGTAAACCGAACCAACGCTCCGTCTTTCAGGCGGAGCGTTGTCCTATTTTTCTGGATTTCTTTCAACATTGTGAAAAAGTCGGTGAGTTTTTTCAGAAACTCAATGAAAAAACGGCCGTTTTCCGCTGTTTGCCTTGACAATGTTCAAAAACCGTGATACAGTGACCGGGTGAAAGGCTGTGACAGGGAAGTCCTGCTGGATCCGGTTTCAGAGAAGGAGCGGTTGGTGTAAGCTCCTCCGGAAAGCATCGGATGGCGCCCTGGAGCCGCGGAGCGGAAATGCTTCGCCGGACCCCGCCGTTACCGGGAACGAAGTGCCCCGCCTCCAACGGGGAATTCAGGTGGAACCACGGACATTATGTTCGCCCTGAGCCTACTAAAATAGGCTCAGGGCGTTTTTTGCTGCGCAAAAACGCATGAGTTGAGCCGCGCCCCTCGCCGCAGACACGGCAGCCGGGACGCGTGGCATCAGAATTGCGTACATGCAATTTTGAAATTGCTCTGAGCCACCAAACAAAAAGGAGAGGAAACCATGAAAAACACTGAAAAGACCATGGACAAAATCGTTGCCCTGTGCAAAAACCGGGGCTTCGTGTTCCCCGGCAGCGAGATCTACGGCGGCCTTGCCAACACCTG
>ERZ773224.4047-NODE-4047-length-11860-cov-3.532063_pt1 | contig 11860 bp, 8 predicted proteins | sample MGYA00580526_ERZ773224 | MGnify/ENA primary metagenome ERZ773224 (study PRJEB29015, sample SAMEA2737743) | human gut metagenome | biome: human gut; feature: human-associated habitat; material: faeces | place: China | collected 2012 ... | reverse complement strand
ATCATTGAGCACGCACTGAGGCTTGGCGGCTATGAACACGACCACAGCATGAGCGGGATCAACGGCGGCCACACACTGACCACAGGTTTTGGCCACTCCGCCGTTCTTTCCCATGCAGAAGAGATCATTTCCTCGATCAAGCAGGGACATATTAAGCATATTTTCCTGGTGGGCGGATGTGACGGTGCCCATCCCGGCCGTAATTACTATACCGATTTTGTAAAACAGACTCCGATGGATTCCCTTGTTCTGACTCTCGCCTGCGGAAAATACCGTTTTAATGATCTGGATCTTGGAGAGATTGATGGCATTCCACGTATCCTTGATATGGGACAATGCAACGATGCCTACTCTGCCATTCAGGTTGCTATCGCACTGGCAAAGGCATTCGACTGTGATGTCAATGAACTTCCTTTGTCGATGGTTCTGTCCTGGTACGAGCAAAAAGCTGTCTGCATTCTGCTGACCCTGTTACACCTTGGTATCAAAAATATTTATCTGGGACCAACACTGCCAGCCTTCCTCTCAAAAAATGTGCTGCAATATCTGATTGATGAGTATCACATTTCCAAAGTATCAACCCCGGAGGAAGACTTAAAACAGATTCTTTCATAATCATTTAGTGTGAATTTTTTATCTGAATCTGACACATTTTCATGGACGCCAGCGCGTTTTCGTGGGACTCTTTTGTCACTCCCGCGCAGCACGCTGCGTCCACGGAAATAACAGTTTCCGGAAATACAGTTTTTAATCCCATTGCATTTGAAATTACACAGATATCCGTACATAACCCAATCAATTCGATTTCATCACCAAAAAACAATTCCGGTTGTGCCAAAACCGCCTGCGACCAATCATATCCAAATGTATTTTTATCAAACACCATATCGTCCTCACTAAAACCAATCTCATCTGAAATCTGCCACCCAAAAGTTCCTTCGATACAATGCTTCACCGGCAGATTTTTTCCCTCCTGCGTATCCAGATAATCCTCTCCATGCGTATCACGGGTGAAAAAAACCGGATTCCCTGCCTCCCGGTATTCTTTAATTTTATCCTTTACAAATGGCACAATTGCCTCCGCCTCTTTTGTTCCCAGCGCTCCATTAATAAAATCATTCTGCATGTCAATCACAAGTAATGTCTTCATTTGAACTCCTTTCCAGCCAGTCGGCCTCAATATTTACAATTTGGTGCATTGGTATGACCGTATGGTCGTTAAAAACCAATTCGCGTTTATATTCATCCATTTTCTTTACCACACCGGCATAACTTTCATATCTCCCGCCTGCCTTCTTCTCATCCGGCAGAAAATATGTGATCGTCACCTCCGGATTTTCACTCATTTTGGCTTTTATCTGCATAAAAATCCAATCAAGCCGCTCCATCACATCTTCACCAAGTGCTGCTTTTTCATCCGTCAAACGAGCCGTCTCGGAAATTGCCTCCTCATGTCCGGTCAGTGCCGCAAATGAGGAAAACTGCGCCGCCCGGTCTCTTCTTGCCATGCGGGGATGATTTTTGGAATTGGGATGCGGCATAGAAAGAATGTCATCGTATTTATGACTAATTTCATTATTCAGCATTTCCTGACCTCCTTTTTCTGATCCGATTATGCCTTGTGTCCACCAATCTGTGAATTTCTATCTTTGGCAGTTGCACCTTCTTCCAGATTCATTCCTTTTAAAATTGCATTTTTTCCAAACTTTTTCTTAATATCAAGCATCGCATGCTGGATTCGTTTTTCTTTTTCAAGAGCAGCCTCTTCTTTCTCGCGCCCCCGTTTTACTTCTTCATAATCCGTAAAAAGCTGTAGCTGCTCATAGCTTTCTTTCTCCTGCACCAAATCCTCACTAACTAACTTATTCGCTGTAATGGTAATCCGGCGAACCAATAACTTTTTATCTACAATCCGGTCATATAATTCCATTACTGCATCCATAATTATAGCAGTGGATGAAGTCTGCCTTTTTAAATTCGTTGTCCCGTGTGCATGTTTTGGCACCTTTCTTCCATAACGGTCCGTTGTCACAACTCCTTTGTAACTTCGATTTCTCGATGGGTCTGTCAAATTCACAATATCATACCCTATCGTGAGTACAATCTGATCTGTAACAAGTCTTTTGTCGACCAAATCAAGCACCATCAAATCCGTCATTTCCTTTACCACCAGTTTCGCTTTATCAAAATCATAAGGGCACTGCAAAACCTGACCGGAACTTACACTATTTGTCTCCGGCTTATACGCCTTAACATCCTGAATTGTGCACGGCTCATACCCCCATGCATGGTCAATCAAAAGTTCCGCATTCACCCCAAATAACTGATACAAAAGTTCTTCATTGTATAACTCATCCGGTCTTCCAATGGAACATTTGGCAATATCCCCCATCGTATAAAGCCCATTTGCCTCTAGTTTTTTTGCATAGCCTGGACCCACACGCCAAAAATCGGTAAGCGGCCTGTGATTCCAGAGGAGCTTCCGATACGACATCTCATTTAACGCCGCAATCCGCACCCCGTTTTTATCCGGATCCATATGTTTTGCCACCACATCCATCGCAATTTTACAAAGATACATATTGGTGCCAATTCCTGCTGTCGCTGTAATCCCGGTTGTTTTAAGAACATCCTGTATCATTGTCATGGCAAGTTCTCTTGCCGTCATTTCATAGGTAGAAAGGTAATCGGTCACATCCACAAACACCTCATCTACCGAGTAAATGTGCATATCCTCCGGTGCAATGTACTTCAAATAAATATCGTAAATTTTTGTGCTGTACTCCATATAATATGCCATTCTGGGTGGTGCCACAATATAATCAATGGCAAGAGTTTTATTTTTTTTTAGTTCCACGCTGTCATCCGAAGCACCGAGAAAGGTTCGATTCGGTGCCTGATACCGGCGTTTATGATTTGCTTCTTTCACCTTTTGAACGACCTCAAAAAGCCGTGGCCGCCCCGGTATTCCATAACTTTTAAGAGCAGGTGAAACAGCAAGACAAATTGTTTTTTCTGTCCTTGTTTGATCTGCCACCACAAGATTTGTAGTAAGTGGGTCGCGGTTTCGTTCTTTACATTCCACTGAAGCATAAAACGATTTTAAATCAATTGCAATATAAGTTCTATCGACTGATGCACGCGATGTCATAATCGATCTGCACCTCCTGATGCGAATACATTTTATAAAAACAATCCAAAATACGATCCGCAACCATACTTCCATTTACTTCGTCCGTATCCATAAGAATTACCACAATCTGTTTACTGGAATATCTCGTCGATACATCCGATCTGCGTAAGGACGTATAAATTGCTTTCTCCAAGGTCTCCAAAATCAGTTCCATCTCTGTCACATCAATTTCCTGATTTTCCTCATTCACCGTAAATAACACGGTTTGAACATCCTTTTCGTTTCTCTTTACAAAACGGCAGATAAAATTATAAACATGATGAAAACTGTCTATATCAAGAAAATACGCACCTTGTCCATCATCTGCACGGCTCATTAAACTGTTAATATACTTCAGATCAACAATTTTTCCGGCACGGCTTTTTTCCTTCTGTAACTTATCACTGAAAAAATGATATGCGTTTTTTCCGTTCTGCTTCACATAGTATAACGCTTTATCTGCTGAGTTGTAAAGTTTATTAAATTCCATTCCGTCTTCCGGTGTCTGCGCAATGCCAATCGAAACGGAACACTCGGTTTCAAAATCAAATTCGGCAAATTTCTTTTGAAAACCGGAAATAATCTCTGCTGCACGGCTGCCCAGTTCACTTTTTTCTGTAACATCCTTTACAAAAATCATAAACTCGTCACCGCCAATCCGACAAAGAACATCCCCTTCTCCTGCAAATTTCTTTAAAGTGCCGGCAAATATTTTAAGTGTTTCATCCCCGGCAATGTGACCGTAATTGTCATTAACTGCTTTAAAATTATCCATATCAAGCATAAAAAGAGCACCTTTTTTCCCCTGTGAAATCATTTCATTTACAGCATTCTCTGTATAGGCGCGATTCCAAAGACCGGTCAGGGCATCCTGATAAGATTTACTTTTAATATCCGATACTTCACGAGTTTTCTTCTCTAATTTATCTGCAAGACCACGCCGAAGTTCTTCTAATTCAAGTGCTCTTCCAATCCTTGACTGCATAACAGCCGGCACAAAAGGTTTTACAATAAAATCAATGGCCCCCTCTTTAAAACAGCGGGTCTCCGTCTCGGTATCATTGTCAGCCGTAAGAAAAATCACGGGAATGTCCTTACCGTTCTCCATCGTCCGAATTTTTCTAAGCAGTTCAAAGCCATCCATTTCCGGCATACTGATATCCAAAAGAATCATGTCACATTCCTCATTTTCCAAATAAGACAATACCTGTGTTCCCCTCACAACAGGGATTACCTTATATTCGCCACTTAACACTTTCCGCGCTGCCGAAAGATTTAGTTTATCATCATCTACAACTAATATTGTTTTCATCTTGCTATCACCTCATACGTTTTATTCATCATCCATCTTTGCAAATAACAGTCCAAAGGTACCCGGTCCGCAGTTAATGGCAACCGCCGGAGATGCCTTTTGATAAATAATGTTCTCGATTGCATCTTTTTCTCTTACTTCTTTTGTAATTTCCTTTAACTCATCATTCGTTAGTCCTGCATAGGTAATAAACAGCATCTTTTTATCCATATGAAGCTCTTTATTAAACGTGGAAGTAATGTATTTCTTCCATGCCGTTTTTTTTCTGCCAACATAAATTTTCTTTATTTTCATCCTGCCATTTTTTAGAACAACTACAGGATGGAGCATAAATGCCTGACATAGTTTATGAACCTTTTCCGAAATTTTTCCTGCCTGCATCAGATATCCCGTCTCGCTTACAATAAAACTTGTCTGAATCTGTTTTTTATAAGCCTTAAGTTTCTGCACAATATCCCCGGCTCCCATTCCGCCGGCAGCACAAGATAGGGCATACAAAACCATAAGTCCCATACCGCTTGACAATTGTCCGGAATCTATAACCATAACATTATCAAACGCCTTTGACGCTTCCAGTGCATTCGCAAATCCGGGACTAACACTTTCTGCCATGGAAATATGGACAACAGACTGCGCTTTCGTAAGCTGTTCGGCAAAAAACTCTTCGTAATCACTTACTTTTGGTGCCACTGACTGCACTATTTCATCGCGTTCTTTCATATAAGCAAGGATTCCGTCTGTCTCCGTTTCGACACCATCTAAAAACTCACCACCTTCTGTTTTCACGCGATAAGGCATTACGGCAGCTAAATTTTTATCTATGAGATAATCCGGTAAATCCGATGTCGTGTCCGTCGATATCATAACCGGCACTTTTTTCCTGTGCTCTAAAATCGGTGCCTCTATCATTCCCACGGTTCCTTCCGCATTGAATTGCCTGAAAAGATTTTTAGGAAGATGACGAATAAGTTCTTCCTCCAATTGTACACCACTGACCGGTTTTAACAAATACCCATCAAATCCTTCGCGAAAATAAAGTGCTTTATTTTCACTTCCGGCATTTGCTGTCAGTGCCACAACCGGCGTATTTTGATTAAAGCCACCCGTCTGGATCCGAATCGCATGCAGACATTCAATACCATCCATTTCCGGCATCAAGTGATCCATAAAAATAACATCATATCTCGTCTGAAGACTTTTCTTTAAACACTTTTCTCCACTTTCTGCCGTATCCACCATAACTTTTGTGTCACGAAGCAGTTTTTTTGCCACCATCCGGTTCATTTCATTATCGTCCACAATTAAGACGCGTGCCTTTTCTGCCTCAAAACTTTGTCTGTACGATTCTCTTTGATTTGTGCCATGTCTTGTCTCCAAATCCAGTTCACCAATCTCTTCATTGCTTACCACTTTTTGTGGAATTGTAATGATAAATGTGGAGCCTTTTGTATACACGCTGTTTACGGAAATGTCACCTCCCATAAGTTCTACTAACTGCTTCACAATCGAAAGTCCCAGTCCGGTTCCTTCTATATAGCGGTTTTCACTCTCGTCAATGCGTTTGAATGCTTGAAATAAATACGGAATACTTTCTTTTTTAATTCCCATTCCGGTATCCGTCACCGAATAAGAAATTAATGCATTTCCGTTCTCCTGCTCTTTGCACTGAATGGATAAAGTAACAGCCCCCTCTTTTGTATATTTAACCGCATTATTTAATACATTAATAAGAATCTGTTTAATCCTCACTTCATCACCAAACAGCTGGGATGGCAGCAAAGGGTCCACATTGATATGAAATTCAAGCCCTTTTTCCTTTGCCCGTATCCAGAGCATATTCACAACATCGGATAACATATCTCCTGTTTCGTAAACGGCCGGAACAATCTGCATTTTTCCCGATTCAATTTTTGACATATCCAATATATCATTAATCAGCGTCAAAAGCATCTTGCTTGCCCCCTGAATACTCTTGGCATCGCCGGCTGCTTCATCCGAAATTTCTTCTCGCAAAATCATCTCATTCAGTCCAATAATAGTATTTATCGGTGTCCTGATTTCATGGCTCATACTTGAGAAAAAATGATTCTGCATCCGGTTTAATTCTTCAATTTCTTTTTTTTGCTCCTTTGCAATCTTATTTTCTTTCCGGTACATCGCATTTTGAAATAAAATCATGCTGCACACAAGAACCGTCACTGCTGCCAATGTAAAAAAGGAATCGACATAGGCTGCCTGGATCGTGTGAAATTCCATAATTCTGGGATTCCAATAAGCTGTCAGATAACATGCGCCATACAGGCAGAAACTGCTGGCAATCAATATGTATTTTGCCTTCTTCTCAACTACCAGACAGACAAAAACAACGCCAAACATCAGCCAAATCGGGCCGCCTCCATAAATTCCTCCACTTGTCAAAAAGTTAAAAGGAAGCGCAAAATAAATCAGCAAAACGGAAATCAGCACTGCTCCTATTTGAATTTTATGAAAATGGATGGAAAAATACGTTATCGCAACCGCAAGCGCAAATACCACAAGAAGTGAAAGGGTGTTTGCCATACTTTCTCCTAACACAAGACCAACAAGAATTCCCATTGCCAGTCCCATTAAGCCAATCGTGACCAGAAGGCGGAACAATCGTTCCTGAAGCCCTAATTCATGATTGTTAAACACTTGTATCAATTGTTTTGGATTCATTCGCATTCACCTCTTTCCACACGTTTGTAAAGCTTCTCTGTTTTATTAAGCGCCCGGTCAAATTCAAAATCCGTGACATCTTGTTTGATATTCTCAATCAATTCTCTCCCCGACAAGTTTGCGCACTTTATATGCTGCAGTTTTTGAATAATTTTTTCTGCGTCATCTATTTCGTAAGCACGCAATTTTTCCATCAAAAGCATTAATTCTTCCAATAATTTTTCGCTATTTATTTGCGTTACAGAAAACTCCTCTTCTTCCAACGCAGTACCAAGCAGGTCACCGATTTCCACAACCGCCGCTGCATACTGGTCTAGAACTTCTTTGTGATTCTTCTCAATGAAATCCCAGTCTTTTTCTTTCGCTGCCATTTCCAAATCTTTAGCCAGATCAGACAAATTCTCAGCTCCTATCATCTTCGCCGTACTCTTTAAGGCGTGCACACGAATCCGATAATCTTCCATATTTTTCTGCTCATAATCCGCTTCTATCATTTGTCTCTTTTTCACCGACTCACCGTGAAACTGCGCTAACAATTCTCTGTAAAACATTTCATCTCCACGGCAGTATTGCAGCCCGGCATTCCTGTCAAAATTCGTTTTCCTCTCGTCCGCTTTTACAGTCTCTTTTTCCTCACTGACATAGGTAATCGACGATTTCGGAAGCACCTTGCAAAGAACTCGTTCCAGTGTCATTGTCTCAATCGGTTTTGAAACAAACTCATCAAAACCTTCCTCCATAAACATTTTCTTTGCTCCACTGACTGCATTTGCCGTAAATGCAACAATAATATATTCCTGACCACTCTCTTTTTGCATTTTACGAAGTTGTTTTAACGTTTCAATACCATCCATTTCCGGCATCATATGATCAAGGAAAATAATATCAAATCTTTCCTTTTCACAAGCCGCAATTGCCTCTTTTCCGCTGATTACAGTTTTTACTATCATCTGATAATTTTCAAAAATCCCCTTTGCAACGGTCAGATTCATCGGCTCATCATCCACAACCAACACCTTAATTCCCGGGCATATCATTTTTCGTTTCTTTCTTTTTGACAAATCACTTTCCTTTTCCTTTAAAATATTTAATACAGACTGTGTACAAAGGGGCTTCCGAATTATTTCTATCCGCTTTTCCTGCGGCAGAATAATATTTTTTCCTGCCACAACAACAATCCGCACTTTTGAATCTGTCATTTCCAAATAATTCTTATTTGCCTGATACTCCTCCTCACCCACAAACAAATGCGTCACCGGTGTCACTTCTAATAACTGTTCCAATTCGTCCCGGTTCGTAACACGGTGCAATGGGATGTCAAACTGTTTTACCATATGCGCAATCATTTTATTATAATACTCTCTTACTTGAGGCACTTTATATTTTTCCGTCATCAAGAAACATGCAACACACAAGTTTTTATTATTAATTAAAGGCTTTTCCTGATTTTCTTCTACCACCTGCTGTGGAATACTAACCGTAACCGTAGTTCCCCTGCCCTCTTCACTTTCAATCCGCATAAACCCATTCATCACACGAACCATTCCGTACACAATAGACAAACCTAACCCAAGTCCCCCCACCTTTCGATTTCTTCCTGTACTTGTTTGGTAGAACCGCTCCGTAATTCTTTCCAGTTCATCTTTCGCAATGCCGACACCTGTATCACTTACTTCAATACACAAATTGATTCCATAAGATTTTTTTAATGAAAAAATTCTGACATAAACACCGCCCTCTTGCGTAAATTTCATCGCATTATCCACTAGATGTTTTAATATCTTTCTTATTTTCCGCTCATCGCCAAAAAGAACCGGTGGAATTTTTATATCATAGTCAAAAAGCAGTTCGGTCTGTTTTTCTTCTTTTAACCAATACTCCGAAACCAAATCATTTACAACCAGAGACGGTGTATAATTTTCTTCGCTCAGCCGGATTTTGTTCGTATCAATTTCTGTGTAATCTAAAATATCTTCAATTTGACCAAATAATCGTTTTCCAGCCATTTGTACCGAGGATAACTGCTCTCTCTTTTCTTGCTCTTCTTCTTTTTGCAGCATGACGGTAGAAATACCTGTAACCGCATTAATCGGTGTACGCAATTCATGAGAAACATTGGCAAGAAAATCTTCGACACGGCGATTTGTTTCTTCTAATTTTTCAATTTTTTTATCCGAATATACACGCTCTGATTTCCTCCTTTTCAATACAAGATTCACAAGACATCCGGACACCAAAACAAGACCAAGATGCAAAAGCGTCCTAGTCACTGTAAGTACTGTAAGTTCAATGGCATGATTCAGAACAAAGATAAAATCATAGCACATTGTCAAATAATATGTAATCACACAAAGTCTGATAATACTTGATTTTTCCGTTACTGAAAATAGAATCATAATCAAAATCATAAGTGGTGCCAAATCAAACACACTTGTCTGATGAATTCCGTAAAAAAAACAAGATATCATCGTCAATGCAAAATACAGCCACAGCCGCATTCCTCCGGAAACCATATCGGTAATATAAATCACCCAGCTTCCAATCAACGCTGTCAGCAAAAGCACAATTGCTCCCACTTCCCAGCCAAGCAAAAGTGATTCTCCCGTCAAAATAAGTGAGAAAAATGTGTACACTAACAACACAATCAGATGGTTCTCCCTCTGCTTTTCCTTTTCATACATAAAATATCCCTTAACCTTCCCTTTAGTATTATCTTTCTTCTCCACCCCATCTTTTTTCATATATCCATATAGATTATAAACATTTTATGTATTTGTTGTCAATGATAGTGTGCAAAGGTTCGGGGGCAATTTAGTTGGTTTCCGTAATTCAGCAGAAAAACTTTGTAATTCGTGGGCGCTCTCGCTAAACAAACGCGTAAGGGTATCGGCATGTAAACAACACATGCCAGATACCCACGTGTTTGTACCCACTTATCACAAAGTTTTTCTGCTTGATTACTGGAAACTAAATAAATTGGCAGCCGAGCATTTGTCACAAACTAGTTGCTTGAAATGTAATTGGGAAGTCAGGCATACTTTTTCGCTGATTTGTTTCCAAACGTATGCACATTGTCCACTCCGCTTCCTAACTAACTATCTATCGCTTATGTAAAGGATTCGGTTGTGATCTTTTCTAGATTCCAGTAATTGACCAAGAAAAGATTTGTATCCACGAGATGTAAACTTTTCTTGGTCAATTACGGAAAACTAGAAAAAAACATCACAACCGAATCCTTGATACCTCCATAACAACAATCTTCAAAAGAGCACCACCCGACATAAAATAAAACCAAACTTCACGTGCCGCCTGCGATTTAGCAATCGGTGTAGCAATGGCAGCAATAATAATGATAGCAGCACCAATGCACCCGATTAAATTAGGAATACTTAGAAGTGGAAAAATTCCCGGTGCACAGCTTCCATCGATTGTGTGTTGAATTGTCTTATCCAGCCCGTCTCTGGCTGCCGCAAAACAGCAGATAACCAAGCCAAATACGAGTACAAATAAAGTCCGTCTTCCCCAGTAAAGGATATTTGCTCTCTGAAAAATCGTATAACCGATAAATCCAAGCAGACATAGAATCATCAGCGTTGTTATCGTTGTCGTTGTATTTCCAAAATAAAGTTTCATTTTCTTCTTCCTCCTTTCAGTATTTTAGCAAAACGTTCTACATGCAGCTCGAGCATTGTTATAATTTCCTCTTTCTCATCTGCTGCATCGTACAAACTGTACATGAGAAAAATCGGACCATAAAAATCCAGTGCTAACTGCCTTGCGTCCGCTTCTTTTCCGGTTAATCCCTTAAAAATTATTTCCATGTAAGATACCGGCCCGGAAACAAGATACTTCTGAAACAATGCTGCCATCGTTTCATCCCGGTACTGCTCAAGCATCAGCATCTTGCGAAAACAATTTGAAAATTCTTCCTCTGTCCAATGCAAAAACTGTACCTTCGTAATCTGCTTAATCTTGTCTATGTCCGCCTCCCGATATCCTCTTATGACTGTTTCGCTGTCTCCTTGTGGCATTTCATACTTTTTCCCGCGCTCATAATCCAGCGAATCCATCCGGTTCACAATGCTGTCAAGGATTTCCTGCTTACTCGTGTAGTGTTTATATAACGCTGCCTTCGTAACTCCTAACTGTCTGGCAATATCATTCATCGAAGTTCCCAGATATCCGTTTTTTGCAAACAACCGTAATGCCTCTTCTAAAATCCGTTCCTTCGTGCTCTTTTCCTCCATAAAATTCTTCCTTTCACTCGGTAGTTACCAATCGGTTACCTTTATTATAGTTACCGACTGGTAACTTGTCAAGCAAAAAGGATACATCTCTAAAAAATTTGTCCCGGAAGTTTTTTCTTTTCCTTCTTTGGAAATGTCTTATCAAACTCTTCGGCTTTCTCTTCGTCCACAAAATACCCCGATGGTGTTGCATATTCTCCGGTAACATCCGACAAATAGCCCGGTATTAATTCTTTACACAAAAAGAACGATGCATCCTCATCTTCTCCCAGCCCGTGATACCGAATACCAAATTCACTGGCAGGTCGAAATCCGCTTTTCCCATAGAAATCAATATCTCCCTCAAAACAAAGTGCCCCACAGCCAAGTTCTTTTGCTTTTTCAATGGACGCATCTAATAATATTTTTCCGTATCCTCTCCGTTTCAACTCT
>ERZ773224.4044-NODE-4044-length-11875-cov-2.363790_pt1 | contig 11875 bp, 7 predicted proteins | sample MGYA00580526_ERZ773224 | MGnify/ENA primary metagenome ERZ773224 (study PRJEB29015, sample SAMEA2737743) | human gut metagenome | biome: human gut; feature: human-associated habitat; material: faeces | place: China | collected 2012 ... | reverse complement strand
CCGGCGCATATCCGGGCTACCGGCCGGTAGCCATTTCGAGTTCGATCGCCCCTTCGCCATCCGGAGAAACGGAGAAAACAGCCCCCTGAAGGTTGGATTCGATAGTTCCCGCCGTACAACGGAAACCGTAGTTGAAGTCCTTGATCCGGGCTCGGATTTCCCGGGATGCGATTTTAGTGAACGGCAGCCGCTTGTCGCGAGCGGTCGTCAGCATCAGCCGGTAGGGAGCGCTCGGAGGCAGTTCGATCCGAATCGAGCGCTCGTTCAGCCGAATGACGCATCGGCCGCCTTCGTCGAGCGGCATCGCGATCCGCAGCTCGCCTTCGGCCGACCGCTCCACCTCGGGCTCGCCCACCCGGGCCCGTACAGGACTCTCCGACAGATTGCCGAACATCAGCCGCAGGCCGGCCGTATCCCGCACGCTGCTCCAGTTCAGTCCGTCGACGACGGGCAGGGTGGTATAGAAGCATTGGGTCGACGGATTGGCCTCGTTCAGGTAGTCCGATTCCAGCCGCTGGTCGAACAGGTGTATGTCGCGGAAACGGAAGGTGCCGTTTTCCCATACCGGATTGGCCCGATAGTTACGACAGTCGTACCAGACGCTGCCGCGGCCGGCTTCCTTGCAGTCGCTGAGAGCGACCACGCTGGTCGGCGGCGTCGTTTCGAAACGCTCCCTGAACCACCGGCCCGTCTCGGCCAGCGTTTGTACGGTCAGCTTGCCGGCTCGTGAAAGCGAGTCGATCACACGCACCTGATACTCGAGTCCGCGTTGCATCCGAGGCCACGTGAACGAGTTCTCTTGACCGGCCTGCACGTACTGGTAGGCCAAGCACTCCCCCTCGGTCATCATGCCGAAAAACCAGTCGATCCACCGGGGATTGCCGCCGCCCGACTCATAGACCGGCTCGAGCGTCTCGACACCCTGCGCAGGCTCGCCTATACCGCTGTCGTACTGGTTGATCGGATCGCTGCCGAGCATGCGGAAAACCGGAACGCCGATTTGTCCGTCGCGAGTCTGGGCCGGCATATAGGCATTCAGTTTGCTCGGATAGTATCCTTGGTTCCAGTATCCTCCCCAAAGCGTGTATCCGTCGGTTCCCACCTGGTCCCGACAGTTGCACGAGGCGACGATGCCGTACCGGTCGGCCATGTATTGCAGCGTGCGGGCATCGATGAACCACGAGCCCACCGAGGCCGGATAACGGCCGAAAACCTCCTTGAACTTGGCCATGTACGTATCGACGAGCTTCTCGCGCTCCTGCGGTTCGTAGCCCGACGAAAAGCCGACATTGGCATGCCAGTCCCACGGGTAGGCTCCCCGCCACTCCATTCCGGCCGCTTCGACATGGGGCTGGGTGATTTCCCACCAGCCGCCCACTTCGGAGCCCTCGGCGAGAGCCTGTTTCATCAGGGCCTGATATTTCGGATTGATCAGCGCGTCGTATTGCAGCAGAAAAGTTCCTTTCAGGCCATGCCTGCGGAGCAGCTCGGTCTGGGCGAGCGTAGTCCGGTACAGCTCCTCGTCGGATATATTCACCGGGCGGGGTTCGGTATTCCGAACGAAATTGATCAGATTGACGATACGGGGCGCGCGTTCCTCGGTCGTCCGTCCGCTCCGGGCGCACGAGAAAAGAAAAACCGTCGCCGAAAGAGCGAGCAGAGCAATGGGCACAAAAAGAGATTTCATAAGACTGAAATTTAGACGATTATACTCGTTCATCTGTTTTTACGCGCTGTAAATCCGGGAACGGAGAACGGCTTGCACAGCCCTACCGTAGCCGAAACACGGATAAGTCAGCCGGACCGTTCCGCTTACAGAACGATTTCTACAGGTACCCAACGGTTCCCGACGCGCTCGATCACTTCGCGGATACCCGCTTCCCTCAGGGCCGCCATCGCTTCGTGCCGGCCATCGTCGATCAGCTCGGGACGGTGCGCATCGGAGTTGACCAGCACGGGGATTCGCAGCTCCCGCAACAGGCCGAAGTGCTCCCGGTTCGGAAAGAAAACTCCGCAGGCGTTATATTTTTTCGTATTGATCTCGACCATCAGCCCTCGGGCGGCGATCCGCTCGAAACACTCCCTTGCTTTGTCCCTGTACCAACCTCGGGAGGTGATCCCCGGTTCGCAGCGTTCGGCGTTGTAGGATATTTTGTCGACGTGACCCACGAAATCGAATCCTCCGGCCTCGACCATCCGGATCAGCTTGTCGAAATAGGCGGTCGTCAGCCGCCGCAGATCGCCGCCGAAACGCCCGCTCAGCATCTCCGCAAAACGTTCCGGCGAGGTATCGATATCGACGATGCCGCCGTCGTCGGCGTGCATCAGGTGGACCGACCCGATCCGATAATTGAGCGGAAGCTGCCGGAAGTAATCGGAGGCAGGATTGTCGCACTCGTCCAAATAATCGATCTCCATGCCGGCGTACAGCTCGATCCGCCCGGCATACGAACGCTTAAGCCGTTCGATTTCGGAAAGATAGGTCGTCACGTCGCCCCGGTCGAGCGTCCAGACGGCCGGGAAAGGCAGCGGCGCGTGCGAGGAGATGCCGTAAGAGGCGAATCCGCGGCGCACGGCCTCGCGCACGAAATCCTCCATCGGTGCTCTCCCGTCGCACAGCGAGCAATGGCTGTGATAGTTGGTAAGATTGCGTGTCATGGCCGCCCTCGTCGCGTCAGGGTTTCTTTTTGAATACGCGGTGCTGCCCCAGATTGACCGTAAAGAGCACTTTCTGCTGCCAGCCCCATTTATGACCGTCGTAATGATGCACGGAGGCGACGCGCAATTTCATCGTTTCGTTGCAGAGCGGCTGCCAATAGAGTTCGAGCCGGTCGTAGATCCGGTTCGTACGATACCAAGGCTCGCCCCAATAGAGACCCGGACCGTAGTCGAGGGACGGGTTGTCGGTCATGTAGTAGGGCATCAGATTCTTGCCGGCATACAGCGTATTGAAAATACCGAACTTCCACTTCTGCGCCTTGATCTCCAGCTGGAATCCGTGCGGCGTGACATACTCCCCGACATACTTGCGGTCGTTCTGGAAAGCCTGAAGCCATCCGGCTTGCACCGACAGTTTCTCCATCCGGGCGACTTCGGCCAGATCGAGTCCCACATGCGGGTGGATCAGCACGTTGTCCACCACTCCGTCTTCGAGATAGGTTCCCGCGTGGTGGTACATCGTCAGATGATAGCCGGCATAGAACAGGCCGTAACGGATACGTCCGGCTGAAAACAGCAGAAATTTTTCGCGTTTTTCATTGGTTATCATACTGTTCCAGTCGCAACCGAATTCGACGTATCCCCGGCCGCCCCGGTATTGCAGCAACAGTCCCGTCAGGTTCGGATCGAAGTACCTGACCGAATCGCTCAGAAAGGCGCTCGGATAGTCGCCTATCTCCTTATAGCGGGGAATCACGCCGGCATAAGCCTTGAACTTGGGCGAATCATACTGATAATAACCGAAGATTTCGTTGTCGGTCTCGAACGGCTTGGCGCCGAAATTGGCCAGCATGCTGTACCCCAGCATGATCGAATGACGTCCGTCCCAGCTCACGCCCAATTCGGGAGCGATCCGGGCGCCGAACAGCGACTGGGGCCAGTTGAGTTCGCTCTTATACTCCCTGTTATCGAAGAAAAAATCGAAGTAGGCGCCCCAGACGAGCTCCTGAGCGACGGCACGCGGCAGAGCGAGACCCATAAGGACCGCCGAGACCGCGGCAATTCGTGCAATGCGTTTCATCATGGATTCATGTAAGTTCGGGCCGTCCGGCGCCCCAGTGCGGCGACGGTTTCCGGCATATGACGGAACAAAGATACACGATAATATCGAAACCGGCGCATCCGGACCGTCCGATTTTCCGGGCCAGAGCGCAAATACGCCGTATTTCGCTCCCGAGAGGAGCTGACCGAGCGCAGAGACGAGAGTCCGCTCGCCTTCGTTTTTTTGCGTCGGACACGGTCCCTTGGCGAATAGTTCCCCGGACAAAGGCCATAGCGCCGCGGGCCATTCTGCAATCGGACAATGACGGGGAAGCTTTATGACGCTCGTTCCGAGGAATCCCCAAAATACCTCGCAGGCAGTTCCTCATACGCATCGGATTCGGATATATGTCCGGGACTGTCCGGCTCGTACCTACGGGAAAGGACTCATCGGGAAGGGAGTCGATTCTCGATCTGCTCAGGTCCGCTTTCCGGCAGGCAAAACGGCCGCTTTCGGGCAGCGGCATACTTCCGTCGCGTCCCCGCACTATCCGGTTCATTCTCTGCCGGCGGGGCAAAAGCCGCCAAACGATGCGCACAGGAAAAACGATCGTCCCGACGCACGCCACCTCCGCTAGGCACGGCCGCACCCCTTCGTCCGTTCGATTCCCGGAAGAGCGGCACGCCCTTATCCGGGCGCTTTCCCGAACACGTCCCGCTAATAGACTTTTCTCAACATGATTCCGTTGAGAACGGCCTCGCCCCGACGGACAGGAAAATCGACACGGATGCCCTGCCCTTCTTCCGAGCATACGTCGTAGCTGATCGACACGGCCCGGTCGACTCCGTAGCGCGCAGCCAGATCGACATCCTCTGCCAACGTCCGGCCATTGACGACGATATCGAAGCTACGGTCGGCCTGCGAGGCGCGGTCGAGCTCGGCAAACAACAATGTCAGCCGGTAGTTGCCGTCCGGCACGTCGAAACGATAGGACTCTACGCCTCGCAACTGGGTCTGGTACAGCGGATCGAGCGCCGTACCCATGATATTATGATCGCTGCCAAGGCGCTTGCCGTCCCGACGATAGACGCGGCCGCCCACATACCCCCAGCTTCCTTCCCTATACGGCTGGTCGGGCAACCACAGGTAATCGTTTTTAGTCGCATCATTGAAAAAACAGGGCGAGCCGCAGTTAACGGCGATCTCTTCGAACGGCATCCGTCCGCTGCGGAAATCATAAGGTTGCATCCGGAAATCGATCTTCAGCACATCGCGCAACTCCCGCCCGTCGTCCGAGCGCGAATGCAGCTCCAGCACGTTCTCGCCGGAACGGTACGGAACGCGAAACTGCGCGCAATGCTCCTCGACGGACTGCACGCCGAGACTGCGGCCATTTAAGAACAGCTCCACCTGCCGCGTATTGGCAAACACTTCGACCGGCTGCGTGCAGACGCCGGCGTCCGGCGCATCCTCGCGTCCGCCCCGGACTTTCCACTGCTGCGTAGGAATCGATACGAAAGGCTCCTTCGACAGCACGGCCTTATAGTAATAATAGCTCGCCTTCGGCCGGCGGTCGGCCGTGACGAGCGCTTTCTCGTTGATATGCGGAATGGCATCGACGCGCGACTCGGAATTGAAATCGTTGAAGTTCCAGACCGTAGCTCCGGCAACGAAATCGTTCTCCATCAGCACTTTCAGATGATGCTTGAAATAGAGTATCTGAAACTCCTCGCTGTGGTCGTACAGCGAAGGTTCGAACGAATGGATGCGCACGTCGGCTCCCGCCCCGTACTCCGACAGAAACATCGGCTTGCCGGGCTCGGCGCTCCGGTAGCGATCCAGGAAACCCTGCAAATCGCCGAGCTCGCCCTCGTACCAGCCGATATACTTGTTATAGCCGATCAGCTCGGCCTGATGAAACCCTTTCCGGACGTTCGTCACCGGATCGTAGCACAGCACGATCATCGACTCGCGCGTCGGATCGGCATCCTGAACGAACCGCTCGAGACGGCCCAGAAAAGCCGCCAGATAGGCGTCGTACTCCTCTTTCTGCACGTCGGTCCACTGCCGGCTTTCGGGACGCGGCTGGGTTACCTCGTTACTCGTGTTCCAAGCGACGATACAGGGATGATTGTAATCGCGCCGAATCATCTCGCCGATCTGCGACAGGCTGTTGCGCTCGAATTCCTCGCTGCACGTGATATAGCAGATGACCGGTATCTCCTCGAAACAGATCAGGCCGTATCGGTCGCACATCTCGAGCACCGCCGGATCGTGCGGATAGTGCGAGATGCGCAGGCAGTTCGACCCCATCTCCTTCATCAGTTTCAGGTCGTGGCGGTGCATCTCGGCCGTCAGCGCATTACCGTAATGCAGATAGTCCTGATGCCGGTTCGTACCGATCAGCTTCAGCGGCTCGCCGTTCAGAACGAATCCCCGCTCGGCGTCGAACGAGAACGTGCGGACTCCGAGCGGATTGGTCACGCGATCCAGCACGCGGCCGTCGGAGCCGACCAGCTCCGAGCGGACGCTGTACAGATACGGATCGTCGGGTCCCCACAGCCGGGGAGAGTCGAGCGTCACGGTCCGGGTCGAAACGGCCTGTCCTCGCTTCAGTTTCTCGGATACGGAAGCCGCGCTCCGTCCGTCGGCATCGAACACCGTGTGGCGCAGCGAAATTCCCCGCATACCTTCCGGCAAACGGAAATCGGAGCGGATCTCGACCGTAGCGCTCCCGGCCGAAACGTCCGGAGTGCTCAGATATACGCCGGTCCCGGCACTCAGCACATCGAAGTGCGCCGGATCGGTGCAGATCAGTTCCACGTCGCGGTAGATACCTCCGTAAAACGTGAAATCGGCCGCGAGCGGCGGAATCTGCTCGTTATACGAATTGTCGACGCGGACGGCGATCCGGTTCGAGGCACCGGCACGAAGCAGTTCGGTCACGTCGTAAGCGAAAGGCGTATATCCTCCTATATGCGGCTCGCCCGCGCTACGGCCGTTCACCCACACGGAGGCGACCGTATTGGCCGCCCCGAACGAGAGGAATATCCGGCGGTCTCCGGCGAGCGAGTCGATCGGCAGGTCGCGCACGTACCAGCCCGCCCCCCGGTACCAACCGTACGGCTCGTCCTCGACGTCGGCCACGTTCCATGTATGAGGCAGATCGACCGTTTCCCAGCGGGAGACATCGTACCCGGGCTCCTCGGCTCCGGGACATTCGCCTTTGAAGAATTTCCAGTGTTCGTTGATCGTGTAGCGGAGCCGGGGACCGGCAAGCGCAGCGCAGGCCGTAAAGAGCAGGCCGGCGAGCATCAGCATCTTTTTCATCGGATTTCAGGTTAGTCGGTTAAGTCGAGTAAAAATAGCGATTTTTTCGCCCGCCGACGCATTTCGCGACTCTTTTCCCGCCGACGGGAAGACACGTTTTCAACAAGGTATTTCCGGTTAATCTTTAAGGCGCGAAACACACGGTTCACAGAGCTGCCATCGGAATCTCTCGCCGGTAAGGACATGGCACGCCCCCTCATCCGCCCGGTCCGGCCTTGCATGCGGAGCGCACACTCAGGTCCGCCGGCAACGGAATCAACGGCTCATCCTTTTCAGAACCAGAGCCGAACGGGAGAGGTTATAGATCAGGATATGCGGCCGGGTCGCGCCGTCGGGGCATACCTGCGGAAAGCTGAACGCCTTGACCGAATGGTCGATCCGGCCGTACCCGCCGAACTCGCGGTCGTCGGTGCTCATCAGCACGCGGTAGCGCCCCGCCTCCGGCACGGGAACCGGATAATCGGGCAGGCTCCGGTCGGGATGCCAGTTGAACACGAATACGATATCCCGGTGGCTGAAAACGACCGTCTTGTTCTCGGTATCCATCTTGTGATTGTAGGCATAGCCGCTGCTCAGGATCGAGTACCGGCGGACGAGCTTCAGCATCGCGCGGTCGAACTCGCCCAGATAGCTGTATCGTAAAAAACCGTTCTCGGCCAGACTCCACATCCTTCGCGCGTGCGCATAGCTCCAGCCGTTGCCTTCGCGGGGAAAGTCGATCCACTCGGGATGTCCGAACTCGTTGCCCATGAAATTCAGGTAGGCCTGCCCGGCCAGCGAGATCGTGAACAGACGGATCATTTTGTGCAGCGCCATGCCCCGGTCGATCAGCAGGTTTTCGGCCGCGCGGTTCATATCGGTATACATCTGCTTGTTCATCAGTCGGAAAGCAAGCGTCTGATCGCCCACGAGGGCCTGGTCGTGCGATTCGCAATAGGCGACCGTTCCCACGTCCGGCAGGCGGTCGGTCATCGTGTTCCACATCCGCCAGATATCCCAATCCTCGTCGGGCACTTCCTTGAGCAACTTGATCCAGAAGTCGGGAACGGCCATGGCGAGCCGATAGTCGAACCCGACGCCGCCGTCCCGGACCGGGTAGCACATACCGGGCATGCCGCTGACATCTTCCGCGACGGTCACCGCGTGCGGACGCAGCTCATGTATCAGGGCGTTCGCCAACGTCAGATAGCAGATCGCCTCCGGGTCCGTTTCCCTGAAATACTTGGCCGGATCGTCGAACTCCGTGAGCCCGTGATGCGTGTAGATCATCGACGTGACGCCGTCGAAGCGGAAGCCGTCGAAATGGAACTCCTCCATCCAATACTTGACGTTCGACAGCAGGAAATGGCGCACCGGCTCCTTGCCGTAGTCGAACAGCTTGGAATCCCAGAACGGATGATCGCCCGCCGGGCCGGCGGGAGAATAGAGGTGATTCGTCCCGTCGAGCTCGTTGAGCCCTTCGTTCAGGTTCTTGACATAGTGCGAGTGAACCAGATCCATGATAACGCCCAGACCCAAGCCGTGCGCGGTCCGGATCAGCTCCTTGAGCTCCTCGGGCGTGCCGAAGCGCGACGAGGGCGCGAAAAAATTGCTCACATGGTAGCCGAAGCTCCCGTAATAAGGATGCTCAGCTATGCCCATCAGCTGGACCGTGTTGTATCCGTCGCGCTTGACGCGCGGCAGCACGTCGCGGGTGAACTCCGCGTAGGTACCTACGCGAGGCTCCTCCTGCGCCATGCCCACATGGCATTCGTAGATCAGCAGGTCGCCCACCGAAGCGATGTCGAAAGCGTCGCCCTGCCAGTCGAACGGAACGGGCGGAGCCCAAAGCTGACCCGTGAAGTTTTTCGACACGGGGTCCTGAACGACGCGCCGGATATAGGACGGTATGCGTTCCAGCCAGCCGTTGGCGCCGTGCACGAGCATCTTGACCAGCGAGCCGTGCACGAGCCGGTCGCCGAAGCTCTCGTCGGGCAGGAAAATGCTCCAGACGCCGTCGGGATCCTTGCGCAACCGCAGTTGCGTACGCTGCCAGCCGTTGAAGTCGCCGAACAGGTAGACGTCCTCGGCCCCGGGCAGCCACTCGCGGAAATGCCAGCCCTTCAGAGCCGGATCGTACTGAAAACCGTAATAGAGGTAGCCGTTGGCATAATCCCGCAGCGAATCGCCTCCCTGCCCGATCTCGTCCCGTCGCCTGCGGTAGAGGTCATAGCGGCTCCGAAGAGCGCTTTCGTAAGTTCTCAGCCACGGGTCGCGCTCGACGATCGGCAGTTCTTCCAGTGCGTTTTCCATAGATGCCTCGCGTTATCGTTATCAGATACTAAAGTTAGGCAAATTTCACAGAACGGGCAATATATACGAAGATTTTATCATATATTTGTCTGATTGAAACAATTCCAAAACTCATAAACCCAATCTGACTATGTTCAAAAACCATCCTAAGGGATTGCTGCCGGCTGCGCTGGCCAACATGGGGGAACGGTTCGGTTTCTACACGATGATGGCGATTCTGACCTTGTTCCTGATGTCCAAATTCGGGCTCGACAAAACCAACGCCGGCATTATCTATTCGGTATTTTACTTTTCGATCTACATTCTCGCGTTCGTGGGCGGCCTGATCGCCGACAAGACCAGAAATTATAAGGGGACGATTCTGACGGGACTGGTAATTATGGCGGCAGGCTATCTGCTGATCGCGATTCCGACGCCCACGCCGGTCCGCAACCTACCTCTGTATCTGACCGTCACATGCATCGGACTGTTCACGATCGCGTTCGGCAACGGTCTGTTCAAAGGAAATCTTCAGGCGCTCGTAGGACAGATGTACGATAACGAGAAGTACGGCAAGATGCGCGACTCGGGGTTCTCGCTCTTCTACATGTTCATCAACGTAGGGGCCATCTTCGCTCCTATGGTGGCTATCGGAGTGCGGAACTGGTGGCTCTCGACCAAGGGATTCCTCTACAATCCCGACCTGCCGGAGCTGTGCCACGGCTTCCTCGGGGGCAACCTTTCGCCCGAAGCCTCGGAGCGTTTCGCCGCGTTGGCCGCCGAAGTCAGCAGCAACGGCGCGCCGACCGACATGGCGGCTTTCGCCGACAGCTATCTGAGCGCTTTCGCCACCGGCTTCCACTATGCCTTCGGGGTAGCTATCGCAGCCATGCTCATATCGCTGGTCATCTTTCTGGCGAATAAGAAAAGCCTGCCCGATCCCCGTCAGGCTCAGGCTGCGGGCACGGGCTCTCGGATCGATCCGGGCGAAGTACGCATGGCGGCCAAGGAGGTCAGGCAGCGTATCTGGGCTTTGATCGCAGTATGCGCCGTCGTGATTTTCTTCTGGTTCTCGTTCCACCAGAACGGATTGACACTGACCTATTTCGCTAAGGATTACACCCGACTCAGCATCGGCTCGCTGGGGCTCTCCGCCGAGATATTCCAGTCGATGAACCCGTTCTTCGTCGTATTTCTCACGCCGCTCGTGCTGGCCTTTTTCGGTATGATGCGGGCCCGGGGCAAAGAGCCTTCGACGCCCGCCAAGATCGCGATCGGAATGGGAATCGCCGCCGTCGCCTACGTAGTGATGATGCTCGGCTCGCTCGGCGTGCCGCCGGCTGCCGAGGTAGAGCGCATGGGAGGCCTTTCGGAGGCTCAGCGCGTGACGCCGTTCCTGCTGATCGGAACCTACCTGATCCTGACCGTTGCCGAACTGTTCATCAGCCCGCTCGGCATCTCGTTCGTGTCGAAGGTCGCTCCTCCCCAATATCAGGGCATCATGCAGGGCGCATGGCTCGGAGCTACGGCGGTCGGCAATCAGCTGCTGTTCATCGGAGCGATTTTCTACGAGACGATTCCGATCTGGATGACGTGGGGCGTGTTCGTCGCCGTCTGCCTGATTTCGATGACGGTCATGTTCGCTATGCTCCGCTGGCTCAACCGTATTACGAAATAACGACTCCCGCCGAGGACTCTTTTTCGTTCTGCGGAACGAACCGGTCTCCATACGGAGAACCTTGATAGAAAAATGCGACAGCCCGGATGATCGGGCTGTCGCATTTTTATGAACGGAACGAGGAATTTTTTCTTCCGTTATCCGCGCCGGATTCACGAAAAGCGCAAATCAAACAAGGTCGGCAGAGATAAGAGTTCAGGATTTTCGCCATTTTCTGCCTGCCATCTGCGGCTTACGGCCGCAAACCACGTTCTGAAGACCGAGGGTTCGCGTGTTCGCCCCGGCTGCCGTACTCGCCCCGGTTGCCATACCGTCATTCTTTCCGCCCGAGGTCCTCGATCTCACCCATCTCTTCCTTTTCCGGTACGATCAGCCTCTCGCCCCGGAAAAACACGCTACGCCGCCGATTTCCCTCATCGGCACGGAAATCCCCTCTGCCGTCCCCCAACAGCAGCGCTTCACCGTCCTGCCGGCAGGGCCGGTATCGCTTTCTTCCCGGCAGGTCAGTACCCGAGCTTACCGACCCATTCGCGGATATCGCCGGCGCTCGCCCGATTCAACAGTTTCCCTTCTTTCCAATCGATGTCGGGATATGTCTCTTTCAACGCCGCCGCGCTATTCGCGATGCCGCTGCTCCCCGAGGTGGCGAACGGTATGACCGTTTTGCCGTTCAGATCGTGACTTTCGACGAACGTATTGACGATACGCGGCGCAAGATTCCACCAAACGGGATAACCGAGAAAAATCACGTCGTAGCCGTCCGCGTTCAATGCCTCGCCGCCGATTGCCGGACGCGACGCCGGATCGCTCATCTCTACCGAACTGCGCGACTGCTTGTCGTTCCAATCGAGGTCTGCGCTCGTATAAGACTCTGCGGGCGTAATCGCATAGAGCTC
>ERZ773224.4040-NODE-4040-length-11883-cov-6.556138_pt1 | contig 11883 bp, 12 predicted proteins | sample MGYA00580526_ERZ773224 | MGnify/ENA primary metagenome ERZ773224 (study PRJEB29015, sample SAMEA2737743) | human gut metagenome | biome: human gut; feature: human-associated habitat; material: faeces | place: China | collected 2012 ... | reverse complement strand
ATACTAAAAACATAATAACGAATGTAAACATTGTTTGCATTTTGTTTGCAAAAAACTAGAAAGCATAATATAAATAATACTAATAATACAATAAATACAAATGGAGAAAATGCTTGATATTATTAGTATAAATAGATATGCATAGTATTGATAATATGCTTATTAAATCGCCATGTGGAAGTGGTAAAAAGTACAAAAACTGTTGTGGAAGAAACGAATAAAATATTAAGAAGCTAACATTTATAAGTTAGCTTCTTTACATTTTCGTTTGATATAGAAAAAATATAAAAGCATAATTACAAACAAATGTTTACAAACACCTCTAGTTATGATATTATATAACTACGGGGTGATTTTTTATGAACAGAATATATGCTGCAATAGATTTAAAATCATTTTATGCTTCTGTAGAATGTATGGAAAGAAATTTAAATCCGCTAAGAACAAACTTAGTTGTTGCCGATAATTCGAGAACTGAAAAAACAATATGTTTAGCTGTATCACCAAGTTTAAAGGCTTATGGTATCCCTGGAAGAGCAAGATTATTTGAAGTAATACAAAAAGTAAAAAATGCGAATAATTATAGGAGAAGGTTTGCTAAAAACAATACATTTATAGCTAAATCTTTTGATGCCATAGAATTAAAAAATAATAAAGATTTAGAATTGGACTATATAACAGCTCCACCCAGAATGTCTTTATACATGAAGTATAGCACAAGAATATATAATACGTATTTGAAGTATATATCGGCGGATGATATATATGTTTATTCGATTGACGAAATTTTTTGTGATTTAACTAGTTATCTTAATACTTACAAGTTAACGGCAAAAGAATTAGTAACGAGAATGATAAGAGATGTATATGAAACAACAGGAATAACTGCTACTGCAGGAATTGGTACAAATTTATTTTTAGCTAAAGTTGCTATGGATATCGTGGCAAAACATACCGAACCCAACAGCTATGGAGTAAGAATTGCAGAATTAGATGAAATGAGTTTTAGAAGAAAACTATGGAATCACAGACCAATTACAGATTTTTGGAGAGTAGGAAAAGGCTATAGTAAAAGATTAGAAAAGTATAGAATATTTACTATGGGAGATGTTGCAAGATGCTCTGTTGAGAATGAAGAATTATTATATAAAATTTTTGGAATAAATGCAGAATTACTGATAGACCATAGCTGGGGCTGGGAATGTGCAACTATAGAAAGTATTAAGGCATGTAAACCAGCTAATAGAAGTTTATGCTCTGGACAGGTTCTCCATTGTCCATACAACTATGAGCAGACAAAACTTATTATAAAAGAAATGTCAAACGATTTAGTTTTGGAAATGATAGAAAAACACTTTGTGACAGATATGCTAGTATTAACAATTGAATATGATGTGGAAAATTTAAAGAATTCTAATTATAAGAAATTTTGCATAGAAGGAACAAAAGCAGACAAATATGGCAGGACAGTTCCAAAACCAGCACATGGAACATACAGGCTAGAAAGTAAAATATCGTCTACAAGGCTTATATGTGATGGATTTATAAAATTATATGACAGCATAATAAATAAGAATTTACTCATTAGAAAGATATATTTAACAGTGGGAAATCTTGTCGATGAAGCGGAAGGTAATAATAAAGAAAACCAATATGAACAAGTAAATTTATTCACTAATTATAAAGAAATTGAAGAAAAAAGAAGAATTGAAAATGAAAAACTTGCAAAAGAAAAGAATATACAAAAAGCTATTATAGAGATAAAGAACAAATATGGAAAAAATGCTATAATAAAAGCTATGGATTTAGAAGAGGACGCAACTGCAATAGAAAGAAACGGACAGATAGGCGGTCATAAGGGATAATGATTTTAATGTGTGACTTTAATAATATAAATCATAACTTAGATGATTGATATAATGTTTGGTATTGAGCGTACGGAAAATAATTTAAATTAAAGATGAAACGAAGAGGAATTTTTATGAATGATGAACACAAGTATGATGATATTATTAATTTAGAACACCATGTTTCAACAAAACACTCAAGAATGAGTTTAGAAAATAGATCTGCACAATTTGCACCTTTTTCTGCATTAACAGGCTATGAGGAAGCGGTAACAGAAGAAGCAAGAATTACTGAAAGTAGGATTGATATTGATGAGGAAGCAAAAATAGAGGTAAATGAGAAACTAAATTATATAATGAAACATCTTGATAAGAATATAATCGTCTCTGTAACGTATTTTGAAAAAGATAAAAAGAAACAGGGTGGAAGTTATAAAACGATAAAAGGAATAATAAAAAAGATAGATGATTTTAGAAAGACGATAGAGATGCAAACAGGAGAAATTATCAAAATTGAAGAGTTAAAAAAGATAGAGTAATGTTGCAAACTAAAAAATAAAATTTGATTTACAATTCACAGCTACAGCTCTATAACTTATGAATAAAAATTGAAATGTTTATAAAAATATCATCTAATTATAATAATTTTATAAGTATGTATACTTGTCGGTTTTGGAAAATATATGATATAATACTAACCGTAAATGAAAGGAAAAAGTCGTGGCAAAATCAATATCAGAACAACTTTATTATGAAAGTATAAAATATACACTAATAAGAGAACGAATAAAAAATACATATATCCAAATAAAAGATGGAAAAGTATTTGTAAAAGCTCCAAGAAGTGTAAGCATAAACTACATAGAAAAACTTCTAGCAGAAAAGAAAAATTGGATTTTAAAAAAATTAGAAGAGCAATCAAAAACAATAAAGGCACAACTAAATTATCAGGACGGAGACAAGATTAGTGTACTTGGAAAAACATATACACTAAGAATCCTTTATAATAATAACAAGAGGAGCAAGATTTATTCCGATTCTCAAAATGTATATTGTGAATTCAATAATGAAATACAAAATTTATCTAATTCCGAAAAAGAGAATATCACAAAGAAATTAATCGAAAAATACTACAGATATATTGCAACACAAGAAGTATTTCCTGCTATAGAAGACTTACAGAAAAGAACAGGATTATATCCATCAGAATGCAATATAAAAAATTTAAAAGCTACATGGGGAATATGTTCCTCAAAGAGAAAAATAAGCATAAATCTAAATCTCATGGCTTACAGCAGGCATGCAATAGAATATGTATGTTTACATGAACTTTGCCATTTGAAATACATGAATCACTCAAAAGATTTTTGGAATTTAGTAGAACACTATATGCCAGACTACAAACTTGCAAAAAAAGAACTAAAAAGTTAAGAAAAGAATAAGCATATTTCATGGATAAAAGAGAGTTTTAATGTATGGAAATGTATGTTCTTACAGATAAAAAGGTTTATAGGTAAATCCTTTATTAAAACCTAAATTTATTATACAAGGAGTCGTATGATTATTTAAAATACCAAATAATTCATACAATAATATTATATGATTAGTTTAGAAGAAAACACAAAAAAATTACAAAGCTTAAGTGAAAGACTTGCAGAAATCGGAGGTTCTCTTTGACGTTGCTGGGTTAGAACAACAATTAAAAGAGCTAGAAGATCAGACTACAAATCCTGAATTTTGGAACGACTCTGCAAACTCTGGCAAAATATTAAAACAAATAAACAACATAAAAAGTAAAACAGAAAATTACAAAAAAATAAAAGAAAACCTGCAATATATATTAGAATTAAATGACCTAGTTTATGAAGAAATTAAAGAAATGCCAGCTGGTGCAGAACTATTAAAATCAAGCTTCTTACTAGATGGAGAGCAAGAAAATATCAAGAAAGATTCAGACTTATATGCAGAAATAAAAGAAGCATTAGAAGAAACAGAATCACTTGAAAACAACATAGAAAAGCTAGAAATATCAACACTTCTATCAGGTAAATATGACTCTAATAATGCAATTTTAACCATCCACCCTGGAGCAGGAGGCACAGAAGCTCAAGACTGGGCAGAAATGTTATACAGAATGTACACTAGATGGGCTTCTCAAAATGGATATGATATAAAAGAATTAGACTATTTAGATGGGGAAGAGGCAGGCCTAAAAAGTGTAACCTTCTTAGTTTCTGGAGAGTATGCTTATGGATACCTTAAAGGAGAAATGGGAGTTCATAGGCTTGTTAGAATCTCGCCATTTGATGCAGGAGGAAGACGCCATACATCATTTGCATCTTTGGAAGTATTGCCGGAAATAGCAGAAGATATAGAGATTGACATTAATCCAGACGATTTAAGAGTAGACACATATAGGTCATCTGGTGCAGGAGGACAACACATAAACAAAACCTCATCTGCAATAAGAATAACACATATTCCAACAAATATAGTAGTCACATGTCAATCAGAAAGATCGCAGATTCAAAACAGAGAGACAGCAATGAAAATGTTGAAATCAAAACTGTTGAACTTAAAGGAAAAAGAAAACAAAGAAAAAATAGAAGATTTAAAAGGCGTTCAGATGGACATTGCTTGGGGAAGTCAAATTCGTTCTTATGTATTTTGCCCATATACACTCGTAAAAGACCATAGAACAAATTATGAAACAGGAAATGTTCAGGCCGTAATGGACGGAGACTTAAATGGATTTATAGACAGTTATTTAAAATGGAGTCATAATAAATAAAAGAGACTATCGTAAATCATATTAAGTTCGTAAAAAATATTTCTTTATTACAATGACTAAAATTATAATAAATAGCGGATTATTTAATCTACTATTTATTTTTTATTTTTCATAAGACTCAAAATGAAAACAGATTTTATAAGAATAGTAAACTATATTCCAAAGTTCTAAAATAGACAAGAACTGAATATAATTTATTATAAAGAAATAAATTAACATTCAAAGGAAGGATACCATTCATGGAAGATAGAAAAAATATTCCTCAAAATTCAAATATAATACAAAACATCATTCTGGAAAATAGAGAAAAGCTTACAATAACTGGAGTTGTTGATGTACTAAGCTTTGATGACCAAATAGTAATCGTAGAGACAGACCTGCGGTTTATTAACAATAAAAGGTGAAGATTTAAGAATAAACAAACTCAGCATAGACAGCTCTGAAGTTGTAATTGAAGGACAAATATATAACTTAGGCTATAGCGAAGAAAATATTGGAAAGAAAAATGAAGGTGGATTACTAGGTAAAATATTCAAATAAAACTTAAATACCATTCAACAAGATGCAGATATTTAAATGTTTAAATAATCAAAGTATCTAATTGTAATCCAATATTTTACTTGAGGCAAAAGGAAATTTTTTATGATTGAAGAGATAACAAGCCAGGGGCATCTATTCTTAATATATACGTTCTGTGGCATTTTAATTGGAATATTTTTTGACATATTTAGAATTTTAAGAAAAACATTCAAAACATCTGATTTTATTACATATATAGAAGACATTGTTTTCGGAATAATGACAGGAATATTTCTAATATTTATGGTATTTGTTGTAAGCAGTGGAGAAATAAGATTCTACATGTTTTTTGCATTATTATTAGGGTTAACAACATACATGCTAACAATCAGCAAATACTTCATAAGACTAAATGTTACAGTTTTGAAATTTATAAAAATGATTATATATAAAATCCTATCAGTAATATTGTATCCAATAAAAATAGTTGTGAATTTAATAAGAAAACTAATATCAAAATACATATTAAAATCCTTTAAAATACTAACCATAAACATAAAAAAAAGCTTTACAGTGACAAAAAAAGACAAAAAGCCAAGAAAAAAGAATAAGAAAAATAAAAAAGTTGACAAAAAATTAAAATTAATTACAAAGAAATAGAAGGATTTTTAACTATTATGTAGAAATATATAATTAGGTAATATAATTTATTTGATTTTGGAGATAATCTTATGAAAAAAATATATAGAAATATAATAATAATAGCTTTTTCAATATACTTTGTTGTAACAATAATATCACAACAAAAAACATTAAGCCAATATAAGTCAGAGGCTGCTACATTTACAAAGCAATTGGAAACAGCACAAGAAACAAACGATGAGTTAAATAAAACGAAAGAAAAGCTTAACTCTACTGAGTACATAGAAGAAATGGCTAGGGAAAAATTAGGAATGTATTTACCTAATGAAAGAGTCTATATAGACACGCAAAAATAAACGAAAATTTATATAAAATGAAATGGGGGTATTATGCAAGAATATACTCTCATTTTATTGATTTTTCTAAAAAAATAATGTATAATTATTAAAGTTTTAATCAGAAAATATCTTATAATTGTTTCAATTTACAAACACAGTAAAAAACGTATCAAAATAAAAATCCCAAAAAACTTATCACATATATTATTTATATTAGTACTGTCACAAACAGTTCAGTTTGAAAATATTTACTATAATAAAAACGTAAATAATAAGTCAATTCAAAATTAAATAATACATTAAGAAATTAATTAAGTAATTAATAGAAAAAACAAAAATAATAATGAAAGGAGTGTATAATTAAAACATTATACGTGTTTTATTATACGATTAATACTATGGATTTTGAAAAATACACATTGGTAGAACTTCGCCAATTTGCTAAAGAAAAAGGAATAAAAAACGTTACTAAACTTAAGAAAGAAGAGCTTATAGATGTACTTGGTAAAGAATCAGAATTATCAGATTCAAAAATGTCGGAATCATTAGTCCAGAACCAAGTGAAAGATGTAATTGATGCTAAACACATTAATATTACTAATTCTGAAGAAAAAACTCCTGAAAAAACTGAAAATACAACTCAGGACATGCCTGCAATGAACTTTGAAACAGCAGCAGTTAAATTTCAAATTAATGCAAACGCTAAAGATGATTCAAACTTGAAATATAAATTAACAACTCCTGAAGATTTTATAGCAGAAGGAGTATTAGAAATATTACCAGATGGATATGGCTTCTTAAGAGGAGAAAACTATCTATCAAGCCCTAAAGACGTATACATATCACCAGTTCAAATAAGAAGATTTAGACTTGATAATGGAGACAAAATAAAAGGAATTGCAAGACTACCAAAAGAAGGAGAAAGATTTCCTGCATTAATTTTTGTTGGAGAAGTAAATGGAGAAAGTCCAGAAAACTTATATAAAAGAAAAAAATTCGATGACCTAACTCCAATATATCCTGAAGAAAAAATCAAATTAGAAACAACATCAAATGAATATGCTATGAGAATGATAGACTTAATTTGTCCAATAGGAAAAGGTCAAAGAGGAATGATCGTAGCTCCTCCAAAAGTCGGAAAAACAACACTTTTAAAGAAAATAGCAAATAGCATTACAGCAAATCACCCAGAAATTGAATTAATAGTTCTATTAATAGATGAAAGACCAGAAGAAGTAACAGATATGAAACGTTCAATCAAAGGAGATGTAATATATTCTACATTTGATGAATTACCGGAACACCATGTAAAAGTTGCAGAAATGGTATTAGAAAGAGCAAAAAGATTAACAGAACAAGGCAAGGATGTTGTAATCTTATTAGACAGTATCACAAGACTTGCAAGAGCTTACAACCTTGTAATACCTGCATCAGGAAGAACTTTATCTGGAGGTTTAGATCCAGCCGCACTACATAAACCAAAGAAATTCTTTGGTGCCGCCAGAAATATCGAATTTGGTGGAAGTTTAACAATACTTGCAACAGCACTTATAGAAACAGGAAGTAGAATGGATGAAGTAATATTCGAGGAATTCAAAGGAACAGGAAACATGGAAGTTCATCTAGATAGATCACTTTCAGAAAAAAGAATATTCCCTGCAATAGACATCAACAAATCAGGAACAAGAAGGGAAGAAAAACTACTAACTCCAGACGAACTTGCAACAGTATTTGCCTTAAGGAAAGCACTTTCTAGTATGCCAGTTGCAGACGTAACAGAACAAATAATAACTCAGATGATAGCAACAAAAAATAACGAAGAATTCATAGAAAAAATGAAAAAAATACTAAAAATTAGTAAATAAAACTATTAAATAAAAAATTAAAGTTTATAATATCCTCATTATATCAGAAAAGAAATAATGTAGATGCAAACTAAAATTGTTTTATAATTCAAATATTATATAAAACGCCCAAGACCTGCAGTACCAAGTGATTAAATCACTGTTACCACAGGTCTTGGGCATTACCTTTGCTCCAATTGGGAATCTCAAAGGCGGAGAGTAAATTTCAAATTCTCGAATTTGTTCAAACACTGGACACTACTTCAAATTGATGAACTGATACTATCTTAAATGATTTTTCTTTAAACCGTTACTCGTTAAAATACCGAACTAGGAAAGCTACAACGCCTGCTACTATCAGGCAAAGTATAATCACCGAGAGGATAAGAGGTATAGTAAAGAAAATCATCATGATAAAGTAACAGATACATCCAATTAAGAAGAGGGTCATGAGAACACTCAAGAATGCCTTGGGGCTTGCGAAGAAGAGTACCAAAAGAATAAGTGCAATAAATAAACGCATAAAATATCCCTCCAAATAATAGATAATGTAGAAAGATTCGTACATGTATTTATTATAACACAAAAAATGGAAAAAGTAAATTCTAACATATGTTATATTGTCAAAACCGTAAATATAGGATATAATAAAACTACTTTAAAATTAAAATATATCAAACCAAAGAAATTTAAGGAGTGAAAAATATGCCAATTCATTTTAATTCATTTATACCAAATAATGATAAAACTTTAATAGAAAATTTATTTTCAAATATGATGATGAAATACATTCAAAATCCAGAAAACATATCAGCAAGTACTGATAAAAGATTTTTAATGTTCACCAGTTATATTAGAGAAACAAATAGCAACGAAGTAATTGGAAAAGCTGTTATAACTGAAAAATTTGAACCGAATACACTTGAAATCATTGATGTTGACATTACAATAAAAAACGATAATGCTACAATTTTACATTTTGAAGAAAAATTAGAACAGTCATCTGAAGCAAATGAGTACTACAATGTTGTTTCAGAAGAAGGCTCGCATTTTCAAATAGAAACAGTAAACAGACATTTATTAGATTCTGAAAACTTAGAAAATACTGAACAAAAAGTATATTTATCAGCATTTCCATTTAAACTTGATATATATGATACAGAGGATGAAATGAACAAAGCTCTTGGATTTTCTGAACCAATAAAAATCAAAGATACAGATATGTATATTCATGGATACTCTACAAATATGATGGCTGTTGGCGGAATGTTAACAGGACAACTAGATGAACCTTCATCTTTCATAATTGGAATAATTGAAGATTACAAGGATATTACAGTAAATATTGCCGATATTGATAGTAGTTTTACGATAATATATATAAAGACTGAAATAGGAATACTACCAGTTGTAGCACATAGAGCTAACTTCGATTTAAATAGGTTACAAAAAGGAAATATATTAGTTATGCTTGCTGATGTAAAAGCAGATTTTGAAAGATAATAGATTTTCTTAAGGATATAAATAAAATGGTTCATACTCTATCTTACCCCACTATAATAGTGATAATAAGACGGTTGAGTATGAACCACATAATGGAAGTAAGGATTTCGAGTTAATATCTTCTATTTAAGGTAAAATTCAAATGCCGGTACCGATAATTCGATAGACCGGTTTTCAAATGAATTTACCTCTATAAAAGCATAACAGAAATTACAGAGAAAGTCAAGAACAAGAGGTATAAGCGGTGAAATCCATTATTCCAGCGAGAAAACTCATTGAATCTTGACTAAAAAGTAGACTCTATAAAATTAGGTTTGTCAATGAGAGTCTGACACAAGTTTATAAACTCTCTTTTATTTTATATTCTAATTCATTTAAATTATAATAACTTTGAACTGGTATTCTAATTAATTTTATATTTAATTCTTTAAATAAGTTATCAATAAATTCATCTCTTTTTTGTCTATTTTGCTTTATATGGGTAGGGTCATCTAATTCTATACATATATTTATTTTACAGTTTACATCTGTGATAACGAAATCTATAGTCTTACTTTTTACTTTGTTAAAACTTTTTATATCTTTTGATCTAACTATTTCATATAATGCAACCTGACTAAATAGATTTAAATTGTTTTTATCCGTGATACTTTTTAATAATTTATAAAACTTTAATTCATTTTGAGTTAACAGATACATTTTCTTCTCATAAAGGGAAGAGAAATCCATATTTGTTATTTCTTCCTGTTCATTTTTAGGCATTTTAGATATTATTATATCTATCACTAGTACTATTATTACGAATATTAAAGCATATACCAATTTTTACACCTCCTTACAGAGAGATAATACCATAATTTAGTAAAATGCACAAGATATAGAAATTAGAGAGTAAAAAGGTTGAAAAAATAAATATTAAAAAAGTAGACACCCCATTAGCGACGACCAAAAAGTCTATGCTAATTCAGGGCAAGTCTACTTTTACTTATAAAAGTATAACACCTACACTCAAAATTGTCAATTAGTAGCACTATACAAGCATCTAGCAATATAAGAAAATCTTATAATAGCAACAAGGAGCTCCTTCCACTGAAACCAATGAATTAAATATACTTTGGAAACAACGTCCGAAACGAACAGTGGTACGAAAACTCCTATAGAAGAAGGTTCAATCACCGTTGTTCCAACTAAAAAGTTGACGACACGATTTTCTATTAAATCTCCTTCAATAAGTAATAGTATATCACCAAAAACAAATTCTGTCAAAAGCATTAAAAGACGCAGTGAATAAAAATCCATTAAATAATATATAAAAGAGGAGAGAGGTAACTATGCCTTAGCTAAAAAAATGGAGCTTGAATTAGATCAAGCATTATCAAAAGGGTATAGAAACATATATGGACAAACTATAATGCCTAACGAAGAATATCTTCAGAAAAAAGGTAAGATAGAGGGCAAGAATTATCTAGCAATTAAAGAGAGTGGAGATGCTACAGATTATACTGATTCCGACTTTACATTATTTATGAAAAAGAAAGTCAATAGAAAAGTTGCGGAAAATTTAAATATAGAGTATAATAAATTCAGTTCGAAACTAACTATGAAAGAAAAAAATCAAATTATAAGTGAAGTAACAACTTGGAGAAGAAATCAAGAAGATGGTCTTCACTATATTGATTTAAGTGCCTATGGCTATAAATCGTATATTTACGACAAACAAGGGAATAATGTTATCCCAATAAAGAAAGTTGAAGGAAGTCAAGAATTTTTAAATACAGTAAGAAAGGAAATTGAAAATGGAACTTTCGAGAAAGCAAAAACTATTAATAAATGGCTTGAAATTGTTAAAAATGAAACAAAGAATAATCGAAGTGATAATGTTAGCTTGTCAAACAGAGGAGGCAACGCAGGAAATGCTTCAATATATAGTGGAACTCATAGAGAGCAACAAGCCAGTAACAGAACAAGCATTATTAAAAAAGATAACAGCAATGAATTAAAGGACTCAAGTGAAAATGAGAGTTCTTTTTCTATGCGAAAAAAAGAAATAACAACTATACAAAGTAAAGGTTTAACCAAGAATATTTATATATGATATAAAATACTTATATAAGACTTAGATGTTATTAAGCATTTATTTATGCGGTATAGAGGAGAGGCAAAGTTAGATACTTTGCTAAATAATTATATTCAAGAGACATTGCACAAAATCAAAGTTTTGTGCAAAAAGAGATAGGAGTAAAATATAAAACCATACATATATGGTCCTACCCACAAAATCTTGCAATTCCTTGCTATTACTAGTATTTAAGCTGTTTATTCTAACAACAAACTATATTACTTCCTTATAAAACTCTCTTAAATTTGATTCTGAAGCCTCATTATTTTTAATTATTCTT
>ERZ773224.4038-NODE-4038-length-11888-cov-2.892673_pt1 | contig 11888 bp, 8 predicted proteins | sample MGYA00580526_ERZ773224 | MGnify/ENA primary metagenome ERZ773224 (study PRJEB29015, sample SAMEA2737743) | human gut metagenome | biome: human gut; feature: human-associated habitat; material: faeces | place: China | collected 2012 ... | reverse complement strand
AACAAACTATCAAAAATTTCAATTTTACTATTGACTTTTAATAGTTAGTCACCTCTAATTAAATATATGATGTACATTTGACTATATAACTAAAAATAATGTCAAATAAAAGAATAAAAGTTTACAATAAACAAAAAACTTCTTATAATAAAAATGAGGTGATGTATAAATGAATACAAGAATAGGAATATCAAATAGACATGTTCATTTAACTAGAGAAGATGTAAATATTTTATTTGGCAATAATTACGAATTAACTAAAAGAAATGATTTAGACCAACCAGGTCAATATGCCGCTAATGAAACAGTAACACTAAAAACAGCCAAAAACATAAAAGAAGGAGTAAGGGTAGTAGGACCAATAAGAAGTTATACTCAGGTTGAAGTATTAAATTCTGATAAAGAATATTTTGATATTAATCCTCCAGTAAGAAATTCTGACGATTTAGATAATTCTGAAGAAATAACAATAATAGGGCCAAAAGGACAAATAACAAGAAAAAATATATGTATAATTGCCAATAGACACATCCATATTAATACTAGAGATAAAGATAATTTCTATGAAGATGAAATAGTAAAAGTAAAAGTAGGAGATACTATTTTAGATAATGTTCATATCAAAATAGCGGATTCCTATGCTACATCTTTCCATATAAATAAAGATGATGCTATAAATCACCATATAGAAGCTAGTATGACAGGAGTCATTATAAAGGAGGATTAATATGTTCTCTAATACCAAAAAAATATTAAAAAGAGCCAATAAAGAAGTAATTTTAAAAACAATTACTTCTCTTTTTATTCAAAGTCTAGCCTTAATAATACCAGTTTTTTGGAGTAAAACAGTAAATGAAGTAACTGATACCAATTATAAAGTAGGATATTATCTAATAATAATAACAACTCTTCTTACTATATTTTATTATTTTTGGTCATACCTAAATCAAAAAACATGGTTTAGACTATACAACAAACTATATAACGAATATACATTAGAAACAATATCAGAAACAAACAGCATAAACAGAATAAATTTAGGAGAATATACCAATATCTTGAATAATGATATAGATATAATATGTAATTTTTTTTGTAACTTAGTAACAAGAATACTTCAGGTAATAGAATTCTTTGTAATATATGCTTATTTTCTAAGCTTTAACTTCATAATATTTTCCATTACTGTCATAATATCAATATTAATGGTAATAGTATATTTTAAATCAGGTAAAAAAGTTCAAGATCTAAATATTAAGAGAAAAGCTACTTTAGACAGTAAAACAATAATGCTTCATAAATTATATTCCTCCCTAGCAAATAAAAAAAGCAATACCAATAGTATTATAAGTTTATTTACTAAAGATAACAAAGCCTATCTAAGAGCAAATTACAACTATAATGTCATAATACAAGGTATAATATTTACCGTACTAGGTATCATAGAATTATCAAAATACTTCATTATCTTTTATTCAGTATATTTAGTAAAAATGGGTATGATAGAAATAGGAACTATTCTCTTAATATATAGTTATTATGATAACATAATAAATAATTTCAATGTTCTAGGAACAATAACTGCCGATTATCAAAGTTTCATAGTATCATTAAAAAGACTAAATAAAATATCATCACTATCAAGTAGCGTTGCCAAATAAAAACTATTATGTTAAAATAATTTTGTGATTTATATGAAGAAATTATTAATAAAACTAATTAAAAAATATCAGAGTATACCTTTTAAATCTCATGATAGTTGTAAGTTTATTCCCACTTGCTCAAACTACATGATCGAAGCCTTAGAAACTCATGGTTTAATAAAAGGATTATATCTAGGGACAAAAAGACTATTGAAATGTAACACTTTTACTAAGAAGAAATACACTTACGATCCTGTTCCCAAAAAATAAAAAAGCGAACTACTAGTAGTAGCTCGTTAAATTAAATATTAGAATAAAAATTATCGCTTTAAATGCTTATTTTTAACTTGTACTGGTTCATTTTCGGTAAAAACAGCATCCTGAACCTTCGCATTTAATAATTGAATAATCATATTAACTTCTTCTTGTGACCTATATCCTAAAATTTTAACAAGAAAATTAGCCATTTCCTCAGGACTATTATAACGTCGTTTATAATCATATCCACATTCACAAGGAACTTCTTCACATTTTAAACAACCATATAGTGACATTTTATTTTCCCCCCTCAAACAAATTATAATTAAATTGGCAGGGGATGAGAGAATCGAACTCCCAACAGTGGTTTTGGAGACCATTATTATACCATTTAACTAATCCCCTAATAATTGGTACAAATAGATAATACCATAAAACTATTTAAAAGTAAACATTTTTAAACAAAATAATATTCAAATATGAAATGCTGGCTTATATATAATAGATATGGCTGATATTTTATTTTTAGACCCAGGCTAAAAATAACACCCTAAGATTACAAGCTTAGGGTGAACACATAAATATTTATTTATATTCAATATTAATCATTTTAGCATGAACAGCAACTCTCTTAGTACCAGTATTATCACAAGTAGATAAAGTAAGTATTTTATCATCAGTAGTAACATCAATACCAAAGTCATACACACTTCTACCCTTTAAAGTGTTTAAAAATTTATCATAAGGTTCAGTTCTAAAATTAGTTTTAAGATAATATACTTCAGGTTCTATAGTATAAACAGAAAATACTTTCCATACAGTATTAGATGTAGGAGTAGATATTTTAATATAATAATTACTACTATTATGCTTCATCAACGACGGATAAAAACTAAGCCATGGATTTACAACTTCCGTATCAGTATCTTCTCTGTGATATTTCATGATTACCGTATTGTCCTCACTGTACAGATCATTGTAATCAACATATAAAATCTTGGCATCTCTCTTCACCGCTACCTTCTCTGCATATCTTTCCTCACCGGGACGAATAAATTCTAATGCCTTTTCATCAAACTCAAATTTTGAGTATACTCGCACTAACTCACCCGTTGTTTCATTGATCTGCATTGTTGAGATTTCAGGAGATTCTATATTTTTTTCAAACAACTTTGCTTGGGATTCACTCCACGCCTGCCCCTTATCTTTATTACATGTCCAAGAGGTTTGAAAAAATTTATGATATCTAGGATCTAAAGTTCCATCCTCCTGCACATATAAATCCAATAAAAACTTAGACGGCATAAAAGTTCCCCCAGCACGCCTGTCTGCTATCTGATAATCAGAAAGTCCATCGTACTTATTACCGGAATGCAAATCTGTTTTAAACTGAAATGCCGAAAAAGCTGTAAGAGGACAATAGAACTGCTCATTGTTCTGATTCATTATCCATGCCTGATTGCTCACGCCACCAGCCACATAACGATGCTTCCACAAAGCTTCTTTATTCTCAAAATTATTGTTTTCATCAAAAACATCCTCTACATTATCATACATATAAACCCCTAAAGCAGCCCCGCCTGCCTTACAGTCATTAATCATTTCCTGAGCCACCTCCAAAGCTCGTTGGACATATTTCTTAGAAGAATCATATTCAACAGATTGCAAACAAGCTCTTGCCAACATACCCATGGCGGACTTTTTAGAAGGGCGAGTAGTCCTGTCTTCAACCGGCAACCATTGCGCTGCAAACTCCAGATCCGGAATAATGCATTTCTCATAAATATCCATAGGGCTGTCTTTCCCCGGATGTATATCCACATTATCAACAGGCGCCATCTGCAACTTGACTCCACCCAGCTGTTCCACCATATTATAATAGTATACGGCCCTCATGAAATAAGCCTCTGCCACCTTTTGCTTTCTTTCCTCGTCAGAAGCAAAAGGAGTCTTTTCCGCCTGCACAATAGCCAGGTTACAATAACACACACCGTCATAAGCAGCATTCAGCAAGCCCGATGTCATGTTATTGGCAAAATCCGATCCCATGCCATATCTCAGCCAAAGGTTATCCGCATTTTTCTGGGAAGTCCAAATATCCGTGCCTCCTTCGGTCATCCACATAAACTGCCCATATCCATACATTGCTCTTTCCATCCCAAAATAAATATTGTTCAGGATGGTTTGATAGCCTTCCACTGAGTTTGACAGCGCATCCATAGTGTATCCCGAAGGGTTATACTCATCAAGTGCACAAGAAGAATTGCTTACTGCAGCAACCATTGCCATTACGGTCAACCAGTTCTTTATTTTTGTAGTCATATTGATTTCTTTTGAATGATTGGTTAAAATGATAAATTAAGTCCAATAAGATAAGATTTGTAAAGAGGAAAGGTATCAGAACCATTATTTTCAGGATCTGTATGCTTCAATTCACTCTTAAAAGGTAAAACAAAGACATTATAGGCGGTCGCATAAACCCTACATTTTCCAATGCCCAGCGTTTTGCATATCTTTTTAGGAAGCACGTAACCCAATGTTACATTTTTGATTTTTGCATACGAACCGTCGATGTATCTTAAGGACTCTATACCCGTAGTACTAGCTATGCCGGGACGAGGGAAATAGGTATTCTGGTTCTCAGGTGTCCAATAGTTGGTGCCTCGCGGCTGATTGTCATTTTTGGTTGAATACCATCCTATAGTCTTGCTGTCTATCATCTGTCCGTATCTTATGATTGCAAATGCGCTCAATTCAATTCCTTTGTATGTAAAGATATTGTTTAGCCCCACAATGCCGTCAGGCACATTAGATCCCAATATTTGAAGATCACGCGTATTACTGTAGGTATGTACCCCTCCGTCACCAACCAAATTCCCGTTCTCATCTGTAGTAAACTGCTCCACCGTCTCAATCTTTACATATCCAGGCTGGCAACCATACTTGGCAGCCTCGTCAGCTTCTGCAGTACTCCATATCCCGGCATATTTATAATCATAGAAAGTCTTGATAGGGTATCCTTCAAACAATTTTTTGGCAACAAGATCACCATCAGGCAAATTCACAATCTTCTCTTTATTATGAGTATATGAAAGAGATGAACGCCACTCAAAGTCTTTATTTCTTATATTTACCGTAGACAATTGGATTTCATATCCCTTATTGCTGGTTTCGCCAATATTCTGCCAAGTCGTCATCGGAGATCCCCAAGCCGTGATAGCAGAGGTTATAGGTAATGTACGACTGAACAAAAGATCTTTTGTTTTGGAATTATAAATATCTAAATTGCCAATATGCTAAGTGGGGCTACCTTGACAGAGGCAGCCCAAATCAACTCCATAGTTCCATTGATAAGTTTTCTCCCAACCGATAGAAGGATTTCCATAAGGAGAAACAAGCTGACTTACAGAGCTCAACAGGCCATCAATAGATACAGGAGAATAAGTGGCAGCTCCTGTTTGTGAAGAGTAAGCCCCCATACCTCCCGAATTACCTGTCACACCATAACTTACACGAAGCTTCAAGTTACTCAACCATTTCTCTACCGGTTTCATGAACGATTCCTGCGAAACACGCCATGCCAAGGCACCTGCCGGAAATGCCTCCCATTTATGCCCTTCTGCCAAATGTGACGCACCGTCCCAACGCGTGGTAAAAGAAGCTATATATTTATCTTTATACACATAATTGAAACGTAATGCATAGGACATCTTCTGAGTTTGGGAATATTTGGACTGTACCCCATATTTGGTAATGCCCGAAGCCATATTATGGAACAAATAAGAATCTAGCGGCTGACCAGAAGCACGCATGTTATTGTTATCAGATTGTCCCTTGTTCCATGAAGTCACCCCTGTCAATGTTAGTTTATGCCCTTTTACAGGCTCAACATCATAAGTCAACACATTATCCCAAGCATAACTGTATCCATAATAATTGCTGATATAGGAATAAGGTGCGGAATACCCATTTTCTACCCCTTGCAATGAATGTGTACCAACATATTTTCCATTGCGGGCATTATTCAGGTTAGTGCTTATTTGTGAACGGAAAGTAAGCCCTTTCAACAAGGTCAATTCCACATAAGCATTGATATTGGCATACGTCGTACGCGTTTCGTCAGCATACTGGTCTTCAATTTCATCACCAAAAGGTGAAGTTTCCCCCTCTATGTAGTTCACATTTATATTGCCATTCGCATCATAAGGTTCTCCCAAAGGGAAAGCTGTCAGCGACTTCGTGAAAATGTTTTTTCCCCGTGAGTTCTTTATTGTATAAGTAAGTGAAGTACTGCTTCCAATCTTCGCCCAGTCACGAATCTGATAATCCACATTAAATCTCATTCCATAACGCGTTTGATTCTCATTAGAAAGCAAACCTTGCGTATTGTTATAATTAAAAGCGGTATATACTTTCAGTTTGTCACTTCCCCCCCTCAAAGACAAGTTTATTTCTTTCTGAGATGCATTTCCTTGAGTTGCTTCTTCAATCCAATCAATCCATTGATTATTAGCTAAAGCCTGCTGTATGGCTTCCGAACTAAATAATTGTGAGATATCTTCCGGATACATTCCATTCCTAGTTCGGTAATATTCCTTCTGATACTGGAGCCACTCATCACCAATCATACCATGTATAAAATTAGCCCCACCCGAAATAGTATATTTAGTATCCAAATCAACGGCTATTTTTCCTGCCGCACCTCTTTTAGTAGTTATTATAATAACACCATTAGCACCAGCAGAACCATAAATTGCAGTAGAAGAAGCATCCTTCAAAACACTGATCTGATCAATATCACTTGGACTTAATTGGTTATAATTAGCTCCTTGCACTCCATCAATAACAAACAAAGGTGCATTACTACCATTAATAGAGCGAGAACCACGTAACAAAATATCAACATCCTCTCCTACTGCTCCCGACCCCATCATAATATCAGCTCCTGCAATTTTACCTTGAAGCGCTTCCATTACATTACTAGTCGGTGTACCTATCAAATCTTCTTTACTGATAGAAACAATAGAACCACTGATGTCTGGTTTTTTCTGCGATCCGAAACCCGTAATAACAACTTCGTCCATCATTTCTGAATCCTCTTGTAATACAATATTAAAAGAAGTTTTTCCTTTCAAATTAAAAGTCTGTGTCACATAACCTACATACGAAATTTCAATAGGATGTTTACCTGATACTTTTAAAGTAAACTTTCCATCAAAGTCCGTAATAGTTCCATTTCCTGTTCCTTTCTCTAGTACAGAAGCGCCAATTACTGGTTCACCCAAATGATCTTTAACTGTCCCCGTTATGTTCTGCGCCATAGCATCCATACCAAGGAAAACGAATAGCATAATAAGCCATATTCGAATGTTTTTCAAATTAGCAAATGTTTTCATCGATCCTGATTATTTTAATTAATAAAGGTTGTTTTGATGCAAAGCTATCTAATAGTCTATTTTTAACTATGTAATAGCGTACAATATTTGTGTTTATCCGTCTTTTCAATAATTCATATCTATTTTTTTAATAAAAATATCAATAAATACCAAAATGAAGTTATATCTGCATATTATTATATTAGTACTTTTTATTTGTATGCCCTCTTTCGGACAACCTCCACATATCATTACGCGTTATAACATTGAAGACGGGATTTCACAACAAACTATAACCTCTATTACTAAAGATAGAAAAGGCTATATGTGGTTTACTACATGGAATGGAATATGCCGCTTTGACGGACATTCGTTCATAACATACAGAATTCAACCAGGAGACTCAAATGACCTTGCAACGAATAGAATTGATGATATAAAGATAGACTCACACAATCGTCTATGGTTATTGGACGATGAAAACTCTCTCTATCTTTTTTCCCCAAAACAAAATAAGTTTCATCGATTCATATCTCAAACTGCACCAGTCAAAAATATATTTACCCTACCTGATGGGGATACATGGTTATATCAAACAGACGGGAGACTGCTTAGGATTACTCCCAAAGAACAAGAGATAAGTTATCAACAAATATTAGACAATTCATCGAATATCAATCACATTATCACTCTTGTTCACGAGAAAGACGCTATTTGGATTATTGCAGATAAAGGGATCTACCAATTCTCTAAAAAAAGCAATAAACTGACGCTACAACTTTCTTCTCCCCTCCCTTTCCATAGCTTCAGAAAATGGATGAATAAATTCATTATCGGCTCTGAAAACGGACTGATCTATATCTATGACCCCAAGAACAATACAAATTCTTCATTAAAACTCAACACTTCCGCTAAATTGAAACGAATTAAAGCTTATGATGCTAACCATCTGTTGGTTATAACAGAAGACGATGGTTTCTTTCTGACAGATGGCTATCAAGGTGAAGGTATTCACTATTCTACTTCCAACCAACTGGTAAGCAATCAAGTTTATTCATTATATGATGATGATAACCAAAAACATATATGGGTAGCTTATAAAAATACCGCTATTATAACTCGTATTGACCCATTCGGCACTTATCGAAAACACTATCAACTAAAAACACAGGAATATAATAATTCGCAACGCCACATATCACAAGATCCTAACGGCAGATTGTGGGTATTTTCCAAAAATGAAACCCTCAATTATTATGATGAGGAGTCAGATGAATTTCTTCCTTTTTCAATCAGTCGAACCAACCATGAGTCTAAGTTTTCAAAGATAAAAAAAATCTATTTTGACAAACAAGATAATCTATGGATAGCCAAATATCCTAAGGGACTTATAAAAGTATCGTTTAAAAAAGACCTGTTTACTCTTTCAGTACCTACTATCAAGGAATATTCAGCTACAAATAATGAATTAAGAAGTATAATGGAAGATACAGAACATAACATCTGGGTAGGAACTAAAAATGGAGATATCCAAGTTTATGATACCAATAAAAACTTTATCGGTTTCCTAAATACTACAGGTAAATTATCACTAAAAGCTGAAAATTTTGGTCCCATATATGCTATGTTACAAGATAAAGAAGGATGTATATGGATAGGAACCCGCAATAAAGGAATTATTAAATTAACTCCTCAGGATAAGCAAACTTATCAACTCAAATATTTCAAGAAAAATTCTGCCGATCCATTCAGTCTTAACTGCAATTACATCTTTTCAATAAAAGAAGATCGACAAGGACGTATCCTAATCGGCACTTTAGGTGGAGGAATTAATTATATAGAAAAGGATGAGCTAGGCAACGAACATTTCATTCATTTAGGTAATAGACTTTCGGACTATCCTTTACGTTTCTCCAAAATAAAAAATATTTGTGTGGATCATCAAAACAATATTTGGTTAGCCACTACCTCGGGGATATTATTGTGTAAATGGAACAAAAGAAAACTGGTATATACTCCCATTACAAGAGATAGTAGCGTCAAAAACAGCCTCAGCTGCGATAATGTATATGATATATTTGAAAGCAGCAAACAAGATATCTTTGTCGCAACTTTCGGTGGCGGACTTGATAAACTGACAGGATTTAATAAAAAGGGTAATGGAATTTTCAAAAACTATTCTTCTCCAAGAATGTTATCTAACGTCCCATTAACAATAGCTGAAGATATTGAAGGCAATCTATGGATACCTTCAGAAAATGGTTTATACAGACTATTCACAAAGAATGATTCTATAGAAATATATGACAACAGATTCTTACCCGAAGGGATTTTACTAACAGACAGTAAAGCTTGCCGTCTTTCAAACAATGAGATGCTATTTGGAACCGATAAAGGATTATTATCCATAAATCCTCAAAAAATGAGACGAGATACCTATACATCCAATCTCGTCATAACTGATATATACATAAACGGAGAAAAAACTAAATCTACATATCATTCTATCCCTATAGTCCTCACTCACAAAGAGAACTCTTTCAGCATCTGTTATGCAACACTTGATATGAAATTCCCCAATAAGATAGAGTATGCCTATCGGTTAAAAGGATTTGATAACTGGAATTATATAAAAAACAACAGAAAAGCTATTTACACCAACATTCCTAAAGGGGATTATGTTTTTCAGGTAAAATCTACCAATAGCGATGGGGTATGGAGCAACAAGATTAAAGAAATACCCATAACCATTTTGCCTTCTTTTTGGGAATCCATATATGGTATCCTACTTTATATTATTCTATTTATGTTAATTGTCGCCATCACAGCCTATATCCTATTCATTATTTACAAACTCAGAAACAGAGTTTATGTAGAGAAACAGATACTGGATATAAAGACTAAATTTTTCACGGATATCATCCATGAGCTTCGCACTCCATTCACTCTTATAGTCGCTCCAATAGACCATATGTTGACTCAAAAAAACTTAAGTCCTGCCATACAACAAGATTTGGCTTTAGTGAAAAGAAATACCAGACATACCCTGAAGATTATCAATCAAGTGCTTGATTTACAAAAGATCCAGAATGAGTCTCGACTGAGTGTGCAAAGAATAGAAATAGGACCATTCATTACTCATATCATAGACAACTTCCAGTCCATAGCTATCCAAAGAGAAAGTGAAATCCTTCTCCAAACTCAAGATTCACCCATCTTCTTATGGGCCGACCCGGACAAACTGGAAAGTATTCTGTTCAATTTAATAACAAATGCTTTCAAATATTCTCCCAAAGGCACAGTGATACATCTGTCAACCAAAGAAACCGATACCAACATCATCATTCAAGTATCAGATCAAGGGTATGGTATCAGCCAGGAAAAACAAAATAATATATTCAACCGTTTCGAGTGTTATGTAAGTTCCGATATATTTAAACAACAAAGTACCGGTATTGGTCTATCCCTAGTAAAAGAACAGGTTGAACTACATAAAGGAAAAATTTCATTGCAAAGCAAAGTCAACGAAGGGTCTACCTTCACTATCCAATTCCTTAAGGGGAAAGACCATTTTCCGCCAGAGACAGAGTTTATTTTATCTGACTATGACGAACGTCCCTTGCAACCCAAAGAAAACAGCCTTTTCCTAAAAGACGATTATGAAATAGAAGAAGACTGCAAAGACTGTAATAAAAACTCCATTCTAGTAGTAGACGATAATAAAGAACTGCTTTTCTTCTTACACAACATTTTATCTGAAAATTTCCGGGTAATAACCGCCAGCAATGGCAAGGAAGGGCTGGAAAAAGCAATCAAATATCTACCTAACATGATAGTCAGTGACGTGGTGATGCCTGAAATGACAGGTATCGAAATGGTTGAGAAATTACAATGCAACACCACTACGTGCCATATACCCATTATTTTCCTTAGCAGCAAGGCAGACGTGGAAAACCAAAACCAAGGATTGAAGTTAGGGGTAGATGATTATATAACCAAGCCATTCAGTGCCAGTTATCTCACTACCAAAATATGGAATATCATTAAACAAAGGAAACGTATCCAAGCCCTGTATTATTCACAGTTGATAAAAAACGAGGAAGAAGGTAATAGTCATCCGGAAGAAAAAGAAGAACTTGAATTGCTTCCCCAAACAGACAAGGAACTGCTGGACAAAATTGTCAACTTCATTAACAACCATTTAGATAATCCAGATCTCACTGTAGACAGCCTTGTTGAAGAAGCAGGTATCAGCCGTTCTGCTTTATTCAAAAAAATAAAAACACTTATAGGAATCTCTCCGATGGAGCTTATTAAAAACATACGATTGAAGAAAGCTGCGGAACTCGTAAAAGAAGGGTCATGCAATTTCACACAGATTGCCTACAAAACCGGATTCAACGACTCGCAATATTTCAGCAAATGCTTCAAGCAAATTTACGGAGTGACACCTACGGAATACAAACGTAAAAATCTATCATAGTTTATCAGCAAATACCACCGATTCCCTTTTGGAATAAAGGGAAACAGCAACAAAGCCGATCAATACGATAAAGACACCCACCAAAGCCGGATACCGATAACCCAATCCGGCATCTATGGGTAGCCCACC
>ERZ773224.4033-NODE-4033-length-11918-cov-6.782686_pt1 | contig 11918 bp, 11 predicted proteins | sample MGYA00580526_ERZ773224 | MGnify/ENA primary metagenome ERZ773224 (study PRJEB29015, sample SAMEA2737743) | human gut metagenome | biome: human gut; feature: human-associated habitat; material: faeces | place: China | collected 2012 ... | reverse complement strand
TAAGCTGAAGCATCTATACCCCATAATAAAGATTTAGGATTTACAGAGTATTAGTTCACGCAACGCAAAAAGACACAATTTTTGCAATCGTGCAGACTGTACAGCTAAATAAACAGCAACTAAAAAAGCTGAATCAGCTTAGGAAGTTGGCTGGAAACGAAGCAATCATGTTTGAGCAACAAACTGCCTGTTGCTAATTAGAACGACGATTTGTAAATGATGGAAAGCCGTGTGAGAGGAAATCTCTCATGCACGGTTTGGAGTGGGGGAAAATCCGGAGGTGAGTCACCAAAAGATTACCTATCACTATAGGATCGACTGATTGCCTTGCACGACTTGGATTGTCCCTGGCGTCCCGGTGATTTGGAGCAGCGCAGTGGACGCATCATTCGTCAGGGAAACCGCAACAAGCAGGTACACATCTATCGGTATGTCACAGAGGGAACCTTTGACTCCTATCTGTGGCAAACAGTGGAGAATAAGCAAAAATTCATCAGCCAAATTATGACCTCAAAATCTCCGGTGCGCTCCTGCGATGACGTGGATGAAACCGCTCTGTCCTTTGCGGAAATCAAAGCATTGTGCGCCGGGAATCCACAGATTAAGGAGAAGATGGATTTGGATATTGAGGTTTCCCGGCTGAAGGTTCTAAAGGCAGACCATCTTGTAAACTACGCCCAAACGAGAGATGCGTATATTGCCTATCGGAAAGCCTGGTATAGCAAAGCATTCTTTGAGGCCCACCGTGAAGAAATCACGCTTCACAAAGCGGCAAAGGACGCTTTTGAAAAAATGAATGTCTCCAAGCTTCCAAAGGTCAAAGCACTTTCCGAAGAATACGCTTCTACCTTGACGCAGAAAAAGGCCCTGTATGCGCAGTACAGACTTGCCAGAGAGCAGATGCAGGAGTATCAAAAGGCACTTCACAACACAGAGGTGTTCTTTGAACTATCTGAAAAAGAAGCTGCCTGCCACCAATGCGAGCATGAAAAGGAGAACTCCAAGGAACCTAATCATAGCTGAACTTTGGTATCCAACGAAAAACGAGGGCACAGGAACAGAGTGGCAAACTGTTTCCTGTGCCTTTATTTTTCTATTTGGATTTCTTCAAGCATTCTGCAAGAATGCGCAGCCATCCCGCAGCGCCGGGATGATCTTTGGGGCTTGGGGAATTTTCCCCAACAAGCATTTTTCGTCTGGGTGCTACCCAGACACTGCTTGCCGCTAGTAAGTCCCTGCGTTTCCCACGCCTTTGGCGTATCATTTCGTAACGCATTCGGGTAAGCCCCGGTGCTTCGTTTCATCCGCCGTACTGCCCGGTAGCGGAATGCGTGAAAAAGTCAAGACTTTTATTTCTCTTTTTTTGTGCTACAATTGTCTATCGTCAGAGAGGCGTTATACAGAGCGGTCAACAGGTACGCCCGGATATTACGGATGTCTGACGGGTTCTTGTTCATTGCTTCCAGAACGTACTCTATGTGGCTGCTATTCAGCTTGAGAAAGCGGGACTTAACCACTTGCTGCGGCATATCCTCGCCATTGATACGGATGGTCGGAGCGGTAGAGCAGACGGCATCCAGCATGATGTCCATGATCTCCCGGAAGCGGTCTTTATCGAACTTCGGATCCTGACAGAGAATGTCGTAGTCAAGATACTATTTATTTGCCACGGCAGTATTGCTGTAAAGGCAAAAGTGCTTGATTCCCTAGCTAATTCCGGCTTTGAGAATTGCATTTTACCACTTCAATTCATGGGGCATACATGACATATGCTGGAAATATTAATGGGTTTCTTTTTGTGGCTCAAGTTGGTTGCGCTTTTTTGCAGTTCGTCTACTTAAAAAGACTTGCATTTGCTGAAAAAGTATGTATAATGAGAAGTGGAAGCGACCGTTTACCGCAGTAAATGTGCAAACCGTATGGTTTGCACATTTTTTCTTTTTATGGAGGTTTTTATGGAAAAGAAGAACAAAATGGAAACTATGCACATGCAGAAGCTGGTGATCAATATGTCCTTGCCGCTGATTGTTTCGCTGCTTGTACAATCCCTTTACAACATCGTGGACAGTATTTTTGTGGCGAAAATGAGTGAGGAGGCGTTAACGGCGACGTCCCTTGCTTTCCCGGTGCAAATGCTGATGATCGCGTTCAGCGTTGGTACCAGTGTAGGTGTGAACGCGCTGCTTTCCAAAACTTTGGGAGCCAGGAATCGGGAAAGGGCAACAAAGATTGCAAATACAAGCATAATGCTCGCACTGATCGGTGGAGCTGTGTTTTCTTTGACGGGAATCTTCTTTGCGCAGAAACTGGCCCGCTCCTTTACGACGGTGGAAAGTACCGCGGCACTTTGCGCAGATTATTTGAGTATTTGCATGATTTTCTGCTTTGGAAATTTCATAGAAACCATGCTGCAGCGCTTTTTGCAGGCAGCAGGTAATACGGTGTTAAGTATGTGTTCATTGATAGCTGGTGCGGTGACAAACATAATACTGGATCCGATCCTGATTTTTGGATTATTTGGGTTCCCCGCCCTGGGTATTAGCGGTGCGGCAATCGCTACGGTGATTGGACAATGGCTGGGAGCAGCGGTAGCGCTGCTTTTGAATCGTTTTTGCAACCGGGAGGTTATAGTGGATTTCCGCGGGTTCTGCCCAGAAAAGGAAATTATTTTCGGGATATACAAGGTCGGGCTGCCCAATATTATTACCCAGGCGATCAGCAGCGTTATGGTCACGCTGGTAAATCAGATTTTAATGCCATTGTCCATGTCTGCCGTAGCCTTTTTTGGCGTTTATTACAAGCTGCAGAATTTCCTGTTTATGCCAATGAACGGCTTGGGGCAGGCAGCAATCCCGATTGTCGGCTTTAATCTGGGCGCAAAAAATCCTGATCGGATCCGGGACTGCATGAAAAAGGTATTTCCTATGGCGCTTGGAATTGCAGTTTCCGGAACGGCACTCTTTCAGATGATCCCGGGGCAGCTGCTTTCCCTCTTTTCCCCAAGCGAGGAAATGCTGGAAATTGGAATCCCGGCGCTGCGGATTATCTCCTGGAGCTTTGCACTTGGTGCGGCCACCATTATCTCGGGCTATTGCGCATCCGGACTGGGGTATGGGATCACAACGATGATCAGCACCGCACTTCGGCAGATTCTTGTTCTGATTCCTTGTATTTGGCTGTTCAGCCGCTATGGCGGATTGGGAAATGCGTGGTATGCCATGTGGGTCGCGGAGGCGTGCGGCGTTGCCTTTGCGCTGACCAGTCTGCTTCGCCAGCTGCGAAAGAAGGTCAGGACTCTGGAAAAGACAGCAGCTCTGAGATAACTGTTTTATTCCGCTTGTGCATAAGACCCAAGGAAAAATGAATTGCGTTCAGGCTCAAAAAACAGTAGAATATCGATACGAGAGTGTCATAAAGGGGGCAGACTGAAATGAAGAAGCTGGATAGGAATGACCCGCACACACGCAGGATACTCACGGCGAGCGCATTCTTTTTGATTCTGGTGATAGGTATGATATATTCATCCCGTAGGGGAGAAGTGTCCGACACGACGTACCTGTCATTTTGGTCGTCCGGATGCTTTACGGTCGCAGATCAGGATCAGAAACGGGCGAAAGTGTCTTACGATGAGATCAGGGAAGCTGTTTTTGAGGCTGAGCCAGAGTATGGGGAGCCTGTGAAGGGGACGACAAAGGACGGTATGCGCCTGGGTATATGGGAAAGCCCAACACTCGGATCTTATTGGAATTGCACAGACGCAAAGGTGAAAAGCTGCGTTTGGATAAAAACGGATGACAGAACATATGCCATTAACGTAGAGAGCGACGAAACGACCAGAGCGTTGTATGAAGCAATTCTGAAAGCGATGGCGAACGTGTCAGAATGAGGAGAAGATTATGGAAAGACTGCGCATCGGTATAGTAGGGGCTGTTGGTCATGCGGAGAAATTTATTCGACTGATCAACAGCTATCCGGAAAGTCAGGTCGTCGTGTACTGTGGCCGGGAAGGCGTGGCCGCTGAGATTGCACGGAGGCAGCGGCTTCCGTTGGAACCGGATTTTGACAGAATGCTGTGGGAATATCGACTGGACGGTGTCGTTATCACAGTACCGAACGCTGAGAAGAAAAAGCTGGTGATAGCGGCGGCCAGAGCAGGAGTCGCTATTTTTCTGGAAAAGCCTTTGGCTGTCTGCCGGGAGGATGCCCTCGAAATGCAGAGAGCGGTACAAGAGGCGGGCGTAAAGTTTTACATGAGCGATCCCTTTGTTCGGCCCGGTATTCTGAAATTGAAGGAAGAAATTCAAAATGGAAAGCTGGGACGTATTGTCGGCGCAAATATCCGGCATGCCAGTGACCGGGCACTTCGGGAAGTGGCATTGCCGCATATTTACTGCAAATCCCTTTCCGGCGGCGGGATCATGGCGGACGTGGGCGGCCACCCGCCACATATTCTGCAGTACCTGTTTGGACAGCCGGAGACGGTATGCAGCAGCTTATACGCCGACACGCCGATGGCCATAACCAATGGCATTGAAGAAAATGCGTCTGTTCTGCTGCGTTATCGAAATGGCATAACAGTGACCTTGGAAGCCAGTTGGATCAGCGGTGGAGATTCCAGCCACACTGCGGTGTATGGTACAGATGGCTGGGCGGAGGTAGTTGATTGCCCGGGGCAGGAGGGGAGCCAGCAGCTGACGGTTCATGGCAGCGATGGGACTGCTCAGGTTTATACGGCGGATGACATGCCGCCGATGCCGACAAAACATGTACATTATTTCCTGAAAATGATTTTGGAAGATTTACCCAATGATATTGTGGGACATGTTCCGGAGAGCTGCTGCGGTGTCAGTATTGACGGGGCTGTCCAATTAGCATGTATTATTGACGCAGTTTACAGAAGCAACAACTGCGGTTTTGTGGCTGTTGAATAAAAATCCGACTGCCTTGGAGTGAATTGCACCCCGAGGCAGCCGGATTTTTCTGACCGGAAATTCAGTAGGCGTTTCCGCCGTCGTGAGAGGAGAAACCAAAGAATTTTAAAGCTTTTTGAATGGCAATCTCCCAAACCCGCCATTCATGGCGGAAGCCGGGAATAACCTCAAAGATTACATGCAAGCCGCGTTCCTGGGATAATTTCTGGAAACGCTGGAAGCGCTCCATACCGGGATCGTCGCCGCCGATGGCGCAGTACAGGGGCGGAATTCTATCTGGATCGGCTTCCGAAACCAGTTTCCACGTGTTGTCCTCAGAAGCGAGAAATGCGTCCAGACCTCCGGCGGCCTGAATCGTGTTTTGGAATTTCAGTGCTCTGCTACCGGTTAATCCGGCGATATCCAGGTCATAGCGCCGGGGTGAAGAGGAAAGAGCGGCAGCTTTGGCAAACAATTCGGGATGGAGCAGGGCAAATTTCATTGCACCTTCGCCGCCCATGGACAGACCGGCGATAAAGTTGTCCTCTTTTTTGGGCGACGCGGGAAACCAGCCGTAGATCATGGGCATAAGTTCCCGGAAGAAAAACTGCTTGAAAGCGTAGCCGTCGGCAAAATTCATCCAGTCGGTGTAGTTGGTGTTCAGCGCTGAGGGCATAACAACAATCAAATCATTTTCACAGGCGTAGGTTTCAATGTTGCTCCGTCGAACCCAGTCTGTGTGGTCACCAAAGCTTCCGTGAAACAACCACAAGACCGGATAGGCTTGTTCTTTTTGTGGATGTCCACCGAAGGAATTGCGGACAGCAGCGCCTTTGTATAAGGATGGAGCTGATTTTCAAACAGTTCCTCCGTAGAGCAGGTTTCCACCATCTGTCCCAGATACATTACACCGATAGTATCCGAAATATGGCGCACGACCGACAGATCGTGAGTCACGAACATCAGCGTCAAGCCGAACTCGTCTTGCAGATCCATCAGAAGATTCAGGATCTGCGCCTGTATGGACACATCCAAAGCCGATACCGGCTCATCGCACACGATAAAATCCGGATGCAGCGCCAGTGCCCGGGCAATCCCCACTCTCTGGCGGCGGCCGCCGTCCAGCTCATGGGGGTACGCCGTAGCCAGACGCTCCTCAATCCCGCACAGATCCATCAGCCGATCCACTTCGTCGTCCAGTTCCTTTTTGGAGAAACGGCCGGACAGCTTCAGCGGTTCCCGAATGGTTTCCTCAATGGTCATACGGGGGTTCAAAGCTGGCAAATTCTGGATTTCTTATCCAACATTTTATGCGATAGTCTGTGTCAGACCGTCAACTGTTCATCAGCACGGCCACTGAATGGCAAGCTTCGGTTTGCACAGGTCACATTTCCCTGTCCCGGACAGGTTTCCTATCCCAAAAATCTCCCGGAGCCGCCGGTACAACACTATCATTATTTGAAATCGGCGGATGAACTTCTGACGCTCTGGGGCATTTGTGTGGGGGAATGCGCCCTGCTCGGGGTAAAGTCCGAAGTAACCACCCCAACATTCCGGGCGCTGCAGTCCGAATCTCCCTTCCCCGAAACCCTCTTGGCTACTCTGGTCAACGGTGGGCAGGGGTATATCGCCACAGATTTTGACTACGACAATTTTACCTATCCCGGTCTGAAATCTCCTTTCTACCGGGGGACTGATCGGATTTTTCTTGAAAAATCAAAAAGCTTTCTCCGGGCTCTGCATCCGGAAGATTAAGGAGGCACTTATGGCACACCTGGTTATGAATTTTGAAAGCTCGTATCTTCATGGGAATACCGAAATCTCCGTTATCCTGCCGGATAAACCCCGGGAGGTTTCCCCGAAAGAATTTTATGGAAGCGAGAAAGCGTATCTTGCTGAAGGGTGAGCTTGTCAGCCCCATTAACCCAAAGCCGGGCTGCCGGTTCGCTGCACGCTGTCCTTACGCAACGGAGAAGTGCAAGAACCCTCAGACTCTGGAAGAAGTACGCCCCAGCCATTTTGTATCTTGCTGTCGGGTGCGGGAGCTGAATAATTTATAATATAAAGACGCCGGATGAAGCCATATAGGGCTTCATCCGGCCGGAAAGGCGGATAAACAGTATGGTGTTTTTCTCGGAAGCGTATTTGCGGAATAAGCTGTTCCTGGAACAGGCATTGGCAGTCAATCCTATGGGAGCATATCCGGACGGAACGAACGCAGGGGCATTTCCCCAGGAAAATGGCGATGTGCTGGTACGGCTGAAGATTCCGGGAGGAAAAACGGTTTCCCTGAATATATCAGTTTCCAACTACGTATCCGCAAAAGTTGATTTGCAGCCCGTGTCCGGCGATGTTTTTGAAGGTACGATCGCATATGATCCAAAGTTGAACGGCCCGGCGAATGTAGTGCTGACAGTGAATGGTGCGCAAGTGCTAACTCCGGATCTGCCGGTTATCTGGACAGACAATCGGCCGCAGAACAATATCGAACTGCCGGAAAAGGGCGGAGAATATCTGATGGAACGGGATATCTCTCATGGCCGGATGGTTCGGGAAATGATTGCTTCCAAAGTCACTGGAAATACGGAGCGGTGTATGATTTATCTGCCCCCGGATTACCAGGAAAGCGGTGCGGCACTGCCGGTGTTGTACCTCCTCCACGGCGGCGGGGATAACGAACTGATGTGGGACGCGGTAGGAAAAATGTCCCGTATTTTGGACAATCTGTGGGCAGATAAGAAGGCAGTGCCCTTTGTAACCGTTATGATGAACGGTATGATCCGAGCGGGAGGCAGGATTGGAACACCGGTGGACGAGACCTTTGAGAACATGCTTTTGGAGGATACCATTCCTTTTGTAGAAAGCCGTTACCATGTCAGAACAGATAAGTGGAACCGCGCGATTGCGGGACTGTCTATGGGCGCATATATGAGCTGTGAGCCTGACCGGTATGACTACATAGAAAACGGAAGAAACGGTATTGTGTACTGTAAAACAGTAAAGGGAATGGGCTGTATCAGCTACCAGAAAGAGGGTATATAAGGCAAGTGCAGAAAACGAAAAGAATTGGAATTGATTTGACAGAGGGAGAGATTTTTCCACAGCTAATCCGGTTTGTTCTGCCGCTGCTGCTGGCGAATTTTGTGCAGCAGCTGTACAATACGGTGGACATGATGGTCATTGGCCAGTATGTGGGAAGTATCGGCTCCAATGCAGTGTCCAACGGCGGGCAAATCGCGACACTGATCACATTTATTGCCACTGCCTTTGGCTCTGCCGGTCAAATCTATGTGTCTCAGCTTTACGGAGCGAAAAACCACCGGGCAATCAATGAAACGCTTGCCACGGCGCTGATTTTGATGATGGGCATGTCCCTGGCTTTTACGGCGGTGTGCCTGGTTCTTTGCCGGCAAATGCTGGGTTGGATCAACTGCCCTCAGGAGGCGTTTGCCCAAGCGGAAAGCTACATGCTGGTAGTCTCGCTGGGGCTGCCGGCGGTGTTCGGCTATAACATGGTCTGTGGAATCCTGCGGGGTATGGGCGAGGCCAAACGCCCGCTGCTGTTCATCACCGTTGCAGCTGTGTCCAATGTGATTCTGGATCTGCTGCTGGTGGCAGTGATTCCTTTGGGCGTGACCGGTACAGCGATTGCGACCATTGCGGCACAGTATATGTCATTTGGCGCAGCGGCGGTTTATCTCTATCGCAGAAGAAAGCAGTTTGATCTGAAGATATCGAGAAAGACCATAAAGGTCAGCAAGGTGCATCTGAAGGCACTGCTTCAGCTCGGAATACCGCTGACGGCGCAGACATCGCTGATTCATGTATCGTTGCTGATTTGCACGGGATTAATCAACGCCTTCGGCCTGGTGGCCTCCACGACGAACAGCATAGGCAATCATATCACGAAGCTGGCCAATATTTTCACCAGCTCCATCAATCAGGGGGCAGGTGCCATGATGGGTCAGAACATCGGCGCGAAAAAATATCACCGAGTCAGGAAGATCCTTTATGTGACACTGTGCTGCTCTTTGGTGTGTGGGCTGATCGCATCGGCGATTGTGATTCTGTTCCCAGGAGAAGTATACGGCCTGTTCCTGACCAGCACAGATGAGAATTATGAGGCGATTCTGGAGCTGGGGATCGTATATCTGCGTTATCACGTGATTGTTTTTATTTTATCGGCGATTCAGGGCGCGTATCAATCCGTAGTGACGGGGACGGGCAACGCAAAGCTCGGCATGATCGCCGGGCTGCTGGACGGTGTTGTTCTCCGGCTGGGTTTCAGCTTTCTGCTGGCCTACACTGCGGGAATGGACGTGGAGGGCTTTTTCCTTGCCAACGGTTTGGCACGCTTCGGCCCGATTCTGGTAGGTGCAATATATTATTACAGCGGGAAATGGAAGAATTATGATCTTCTAAAGGGCGCAGAAGCGGAAGCAGCTGCGGAGAAAGAATTGGAGGAAGACGTATGAGTTTTCAATATGTTTACTGCGGCGGTTGGAGTAATTTCCGGGGGGAAGTCGCAGGCTTTAAAGGAGAGGTCAAAGGGCTTCATGTTTTGAAATGGAACCGGAATGCGGGGGTTCTGGAAGATAACGGCTTGTTTGAAGAGCAGATTCTGGGGCAGTCCATTCTTGCTGTCGCCGGAGATACCCTGATTTCTGTCTGTGAGTTGGGCAAGGGCGGAAAAGTTGTCAGCTACCGGATACACAGTGACGGAAGCCTGGAACGGAAGGATATCCTGGAGTTTACCAGTGCGAAGCTGAGCTACTGTGTTACGGATCCCAGGGGAAAATATGTGTTTGTGTCCAGTATGGGCGACGGGACCGTAAAAATGATCCGGATTGGTGATGACGGTAAGCTGACCCTTACTGACGAATATCAGCTGACAGGACACAGCGTTACTCCGCGACAGGCGCAGGCAAAGGTGCACTCCGTGATGATCTCTCCGGATGGCAGCCTGCTGGGCGCAGCCAATCTGGGCGCCGACGAGCTGGAACTGTTCCGGGTGGACAACGAAAGGGAGATTCTTCGCCTTGTGTGCGCAAAGCCTGTGGACTGGGGGAAGGAGCCCCGGCACATGGCATTTCATCCCAGTGGAAAGTACTTATATCTGCTGACCGAGGGCGGCAACCGGCTCTATGTTTATCGGATTCTGGAAGGGAAGACCTTACAGGAGCTGGCAATTTATTCGGTACAGGATCCCAATCAGCCCTGGAGCGGTTCTGCGGCGGATATTGTTGTCAGCAAGGATGGCCGGTTCGTCTATTCCTCCAATCGGGGACAAAGCAATATAGCAGTGTGGAAAGTACTGGAAAGCGGCCTGTTGGACAGCGTGGCTTATGTTCCCTGCGGTGGAAAAGGTCCCAGGGGGTTGAATATCTCTCCGGACGGGAGAGAGCTTCTCTGCGCCAATAACGACGATGGAAGCGTTACGGTTCTGCCTTTGGATCAGGGAACCGGGATCCCAGGTGCGGTAGCAGCCAGCTTCCCGGTCCCATGCGCCGCTTGCGTGAGGACGATTTAATGGAAGCTGTGAAGAAAAAAGGGGTTGGCACCAACCTGACAGAGGGTGTGATCTGGAAGGTTCTGCTCACGTTTGCGGTGCCGATCATCTTGACCAATGTGATTCAGCAGCTCTACTCTATGGTAGACCTGATTGTTGCGGGAAAATATATCGGAGCAGCGGGAACCAATGGTGTTTCTACCGGAGGTGAGCTTTCCGATTTCCTGACGCCGGTGGCAACGGCGCTTGGTTCCGCGGGACAGATTTATATTGCTCAGCTGGTGGGTGCACGGAAGGATAAAGAAGTCAAGGACACGGTGGGAACATTGATTTCCATATGCCTGATTTTCTCCTGTGCCATGGCAGTGGCGGCAATTTTGTTCTGTGACGGATTTTTAACGCTGATGAATTGTCCGCAGGAGGGCTTTGATCAGGCGCGGGCGTATCTGATTATTACGTCTTTGGGATTTCCGTTCATTTTCGGTTACAATGCGATCTGCGGTATCTTGCGGGGAATGGGTGAGTCCAAACGGCCGCTGCTGTTTATTATCATTGCGGCCAGTGTAAATGTTGTGACGGATATCCTGTTCGTCGTGGTATTCCGGCTGGAGGCGGCCGGTACGGCGATTGCAACTGTGCTGTCCCAGCTCGGTTCCTGTGTTGCTGCTTTCGTGTTTCTCTATAAGAAGCGGGAGCATTTTGGCTTTGAGCTGAAGCTCCGCTTCCTGAGAATTCACGGTTATGCGGCAAAAACCATTATTCGGCTGGCCGTTCCACAGATCGCAAGAACGCTTCTGGTACGCTTCTCCATGCTCTATGTCAATGCAAGCTGTAATGCTTACGGCGCGGTATTTGCCCAGACCAACAGCATTGGCAACAAGATCCAGAAGTTCCTGGAAGTCTTTATGCAGGGAATCGATGCGGCAGCAGCCTCTGTGATCGGTCAAAATCTGGGAGCAAAAAAACAGGATCGGGCGGAAAAAACTGTGTGGAGCACCCTGGCGATGTGCATGATTATCGCGGCGTGTGCAACACTAATCTGCCTGACGATCCCGAAGCAGATGTTCTCCCTGTTCAGCAATGTCCCGGAGGTAATTGACCTGGGGGAAGTATTCCTGCGGATCATGATTGTTCACTTCTTCTGCTCAGCCTTCGTGGGAGCATTCCAGTGTATGATCACCGGCTGCGGATTTGTGGAAATGGGATTTGCCATCGGAATCCTTGATGGGGTCGTGTGCAAGATCGGTTTCTCTCTCTTGTTCCTGAATGTGTTCGGAATAGGTGAGACCAGTTTCTGGTGGGGTACTGCAGTATCTCGCCTGCTACCTGGGTGCCTGTGCCTTTGGTATTTCCTGAGCGGGAAGTGGAGAACAAGAAAAATGTTGTCGGATTAGGTGCCTCTTTCTGGCTGTCACGGGAATATAGGAATACAACCAAAATTCCTCTAGTGTTTTGTTAAGTCTAATTCTTGTATAAATCAGAACATTGTGCTATAATAA
>ERZ773224.4032-NODE-4032-length-11923-cov-3.011965_pt1 | contig 11923 bp, 2 predicted proteins | sample MGYA00580526_ERZ773224 | MGnify/ENA primary metagenome ERZ773224 (study PRJEB29015, sample SAMEA2737743) | human gut metagenome | biome: human gut; feature: human-associated habitat; material: faeces | place: China | collected 2012 ... | reverse complement strand
GAGAATCCAGATGATGTTACAATTATCTCTAGAAATAATTTGAAATTTGTACCATTTTTAGTATCTTTGAACAATAATTCAAAGAATTTTGTACTTGAAAATAAAGATGGAGTTTACTCAATTAGAGAGTTTAATACAATGAATGAATATATAGAACTTAGAGATTATTTAAATTCTGTAAAAGACTTATATAAATCAAGTCCTAATATTTTAATGTATCTTAAAGCTTTAATGCAAAATACAGAAGTAACCGAAACTGTAGCAAGTACATATTATAACGAAGTTAGTACAAATGAAACTCTTAATGAGTTAAGAGAAAACGTACAGAAATACTTAATAGCAAAATTAGAAAATAATGAGTGTTAAATGTGGATATTCTTCAGCATATTATCCGTTACTGAAGAACTTACTTAGAGGTGATTCACCAGATTTAAATGCGTTTAAAGTGTTCATAAATGAGCATTTTACAAATCCAGATGAGGTGTTTAGTATGTTTGTGAGTGGAGTCTATACAGACTCCGCTCCAACACCTGTATCTGAACCTAAAAAGATTAGTAGTAGATTAGGTATTGAACTTCCTCCTGAAGGATCTTCACCTCAACAATATTATATTGATAATTCAAGACAATATAATAAAATGATTGATGATACAGCAAAAAGGATTATTTCTATGTCTGTATTTGATATTAATTCTGATTCTTTTATAGATGCAAATGCTACTTTAGGAAGTTATTCCAATTTAAATACTGGAATTTTTAAATACAAACAAGAACTTTTATCTATTATTAGTGAGTTCATGGGAAAACCTCTAAATCCTATTAGCATTGACTCAGAGCCTAAATCTATTATTAATATATTTGAAGATACTATAAAAGAATATGAAGCCTACATTAAAAATGCAGGACTTACTCAAGATCAAAAATATTTTAATGCATATAACGCATATGTAACATTAAAAACTTTTGATGATATATTGAGATTATATACTCCATTTATTTCTATTAAACCAGAATATAAAAACAGTTCAACTTATGCTGTAGGACGTTATAATTATGATGGCCCTAATGTTACACACTATACTGGTTTTAGTAATAATGAGTTTATGGGTGCTGAAGAATCTGTCAGCGACCTTGCAAAAATTTTACTTTCATATTTTCCTGAAGTTAATGAAGATGGTGTTATTATAGAAAATACAGCTATTACCTTATCTGGATTTAATTCAGCTATGGGTAAAGTAAAATTATTTATGGAGGAAAGTGTTGACCCTGAAATAGTTGATGAAATAGCTAAAGAGGGCAATATGGATATGAGTAAAATTATTGGAAAATATTTAAATGCACTAGCAACTAAATCTGTAGCACCAGAACATACAACTTACTTACAAAATAAGTTAAGAGGTATTGCTAAGTTTATCTATTCAGATAAAATGGCTACTCCAATTAAGCAAATGTATACACATCTAATGAATAAGACAGTATTGTCAAGTTATATTAGTTATGGTAAGGATAACTTAACTGGAGAATTAACTGGTAAGAATTTAACTGATCGACCTGTACAAATACAGAGATATTTTCTTACAGATATTATTAAAGCTGCAAGTACTTACTGAATTGATAATAAAACTAACTTTCAAAATAAGTTGGGAAAATACGATATTAATATTATTGGAACTAATATTAATATTACAGAGGGCAGTAATACTTTAAATTTAAAATATAATCCTGATACTGGAGAAATTAATTCTGCAGGTATAATATCTGATACTTTAATGGACGATTTACTTATGGATTTTGCTTCATTTTTAGTAGCAGATGATTTTAATCAAGTTGCAGAACAAGTGTTCCCAAGAGAAAAAAATGTAAATAAAATTACATTATTAACTCCAATATTAGGTAGTATTTTATATAGTGCTAATTCAGGTCAAATTATTGATATAGGTAAAAATGGTTTCTTTGGACAAGCAAACGATTTAGCAAAAGTCTTAAGTGTTACTAATGGTTTTGATACAATTAATGTTATTAAGAATGCGGAAGGTAATAATTTACCATTATATCAAATGGTTTGTTTAGCGTATTCTCATAAGAAAATGAGTCAATATTTACATGATGAACTTGGATGAGGATCTGATACAGTAATGAGTGATAATGCTGTATTTAATAATATTCAACGTATTAAAAATCCAAAGATTCGAGCAGAAGTAACTATTGGAGATTATACTAAACAATCGAGTAATCTTACTGAAGATGAAGTAATGCACCTTGCAATAGTATATGATTTCTTTGAAGGATTAACTTCAAGTAAATCTGTTTCTGAGCAGGGTGGAAAGGTAAACGGAGTAATTGGATTGCAATCAACAGTTTATTCAGATAAAAATAAACATTTTGTAATGCAATTCGATTTAAGTCAAAATTGAGATTTTAAAGATCTAGGTTCAATTAACTTTAAGGAGGTTTTAGAGAAATATTATTCTAGCAAGAATATATCTGATTTAGAACCTATTATGAATATTTGATTTAAAACAAATCAAAGTCAATATACGAACTTAATTAATAAAATCTTAAACGACTATACTCAAGCGATAGGTAAAGAATTTAAGACTATAAGTGATCTAAAAGAATATATTGCAAAAACAAAACTTGCAGATATTAAGCAAAAATTTAGAGACAATGGATTAGAATTTATTGAAGAAGTTCATATATCTAAAGATCCATATACTAAGAAAAATGTTTTTAATGAAACACTTGAAAATCTTTATAACATCTTTAGTGAAAGAAATCAATTTGATGAGTTTATTAATTATCAATTAAATAGGTTTCTTGAAGACAGCTCAAAAGCTTGAGAGAGTATATCTTCTGACAAAAATGTTTATAAAGCATTTTCTGCTAGAAAATGAAGTAACTGAATTGCTGAAAGAACTATTGAAACTGTTGATGAAAATGATGAGCCAATATCATATACAGTTCCTTATGTAACAATACATGATAAGGATGGTAAATTAAATCCTATGCTTTATTCATATTTTATTATGGATTCATTTTTAAGTAATGAATATAATAAAATGATGGTTGGAGGAGTTTATGCTCACCCAAATAAAAATAAAGAGGTTTCTGCAACAGAAGGATATCTTGAACATAGTTTTGCAAGCAGATGAATTTCTCAGGTAAAACGTATGGTTATTTATGGAGCTACTCACCACTCTTTTGCACAAGGATTAAAAAATGGAGTTGCTCCAAAAGTTAAAATGGCTGTAGTTGGAGATATTGGCGCTGCTGTACAAAATATTTCAGGTATGACTGATAGTGTTGATTCTATGGATGGATCTGGATTTACAAGTCCATATTTTTCTAGACAACAAAATGTATCTCTAATTGATGCTAAAGTAGGTAGAAATAAAAAGACTATTTTAGCAGATATGAATGGAGAATATGGTTTACCTAAATTGTTAAAGTGAGCAGAATACGAGATTACAAATGCTAATAGACGTGCATCATGAGGATCAGATATCAAATTAGAAAATATGTTTAGAAAAATGCATAATTTACTATTTGATCCTAGTGTAACAATAGTTTATGATAAAGTATTTGATAATCTTTTCTATAGAGAACCTGATAACCAAACTTATTGGAAAATAAATCATGTAGTTATTAATAACAATGTAGCTCAAGTAGAACGTATTGAAACCGATATATTTGGCAATATAATTGGAGAAAATAGTATACTTGATACAGATATTAAAATTAGTAGTATATATGATTTAGATCAAATATTTGGTGGAGCATGATCAATGGAATACAATGATACTATGAAACAATTATATTGGTCTGAAAACAACTTAGATATTGTCAATGATATTATTAATGATAATAATCTAAAAGACTATATGATTGGGTATCTTGTAAATAAGTCTGCTATCAAAGTAGGAGCTTCTAATGTTAATGGTGATGATATTTGAACTAATGATTCTGATTTATGGTTTACTACAATGTCAACTAAGTTTGGAGGAGTTCAGATGAATGCAGATCATGAACTTGATGAAGCAGAAGTTACTGAAATGACTCAGATGATTAGTGCTCTTGAACAAAATGGATTTACACACGATTTAGCAACAAAAGTATATCAAGAAATTGGTAAATTATGTCATGATGCTATTGCAGAAATTCATGAAGTTCTTGAAACAGGAGATCAACAAGCCTTATATGAAATTTATGGTAAAGCTTTAGTTAAAGCTTTTCAAACAAATAATAAAGATACTTTAGGACTTGCACAATCTTTTATAAAACTTGCTCAACAAAGTTTTAATGAAAAGAAAATCGATTATAAAATTCCTTTTAGTGCAGGTACTATTAATGGTATCTTTAACTCAACAGTTACATCTTCTTTAGTAAAAGATGCAATTAGACGTCATTATGATGGTGTTGCATCTGTATTAAATCCATCATATGGAATACAACAGTATTTTAACTGAGGAGGATATAACTATAACTACGATGAACTTTTAGATTTAGTAAGAAAGGTAGGTAGAGCTACAGATCCTCGTCTTGCAGATTTAACTATTAATGAAGCAATGCAAGGTCCTTTTGTTACTCGTAATGGAGAAAATCTTATTAACCCATTTGTTACAGAACTTACCGCTGAAAATCCTATCGATTTTGAAGATACATTAGTAGTTTATAATGATCCGATGTTTAATGGAGAAGAACCTTTATTAAACGAAGAAGGACAGAGACTATATCAAGGATATATGGGAAAGGTTACTACTGATATGTATGATATTGTAAAAATTGATAATTATTCAAAATACGATTGGTATAAAAACTTAGATAAGAGATATGCACAAAGATTATCTTTACGTCCAAAAAATCTTAAAGGCTCTGATACAATATTTATTATTGAGGGAGAAAAACATAGTATTTTTGAAGGAGATATAACTCGTGCATTACATTATCTTAATGGAACCTCTAGTACTACTGTAGAATCTCTATATGATGAATTAAGATCTAATATTAAAAAGGAACTTGGGCTTAAAGGAAAACCTGAAAAAGATTTAACCCCTGAGCAACTAGAATGAGTTAATATTATTACTACAGAGAGAATAGCTCTAATTCGTAGAGCAGCAGGAACATTAATTCCTAGTGCGGGAGAAATCGATATTGACTTTATAGAAAACTCGTTACATAAATCTCAGCAAAAATTATTAAATGATTTAGCTGATGGTAAGATGATCCAATGAAAAGGTATATATGTACAACCTGAATCTGTACAAGTAATTCCTGCCCAGATTATTATGGGTAAATTATATGCTAAACAATTAGGTCTATTGCCAGGAGATTCTATAGCTAAAATTAAGCAAAGAGGAGCTGAGTTCTTTAAAGAGAGAATTCAAGGTTATTATAACAATGATAATCCTGATCCTGAATCTTATGATATAATATTATTTGATGGAACTGGAAAAAACTTTATGTAAAAATTGGAGACCAAAATCTGAATAATTTATATAAGGATACTTTAACTCCAAATGGAGATTTTACTATAGTTGATAATTCTGTTTACTACAATGGAAAAGAAATAGCATCTGCAGAAGGTAAGAAGTTTTATAAATATACTGATACTGCGGGAAATACACATGACCTAGTAATTGTAGATAACTTTGAAAGATTTTCTGAAATTAATAACTCTAGAATCTATAATAACTATAAGTATAACTATACATTATCTAATTACAAAAACTTAATTGCAAATCAATTTACGTCAGATAATGTTACTTTATCATATTATGATGATTTTGGAGATATTAAAACTAGAGAAATTTTAGATTACAAATCTATAAATCCTCAAGTGCTAATTCAAATGTTAAGTGATAATCAAAATATTAGATTTAGTAATAGAATTATGAAAATCGCTGATAGAAAATATAAAGCGTTTGAGCAAAGTTTAAGATTTGTAGGTACTCGTATTCCTTGTCAGTCAATGCAGTCATTCATGCCAATGGAAGTAGTTCTATTTACTGATAGTGACATAAACGAGGTCTACGTACCAACCAATCAGACATGGTTGCAAGGGTCTGATTATGATAGAGTTACGTGTCATAATAAAACCTCTTTAATTGCTGGAAACTCCTTAGAGACTTATAAACTACAACATAAAATCTAAAAATGATTTAAGTGTGAATGTTTAAAAATTATAAGTATTGGACAATCAGCAGCCGATTCTGAAAAGAAGGGTTCAACGACTATCGAAAGTATACTAATAAAGAAATATTATTAGGAATAAACAAGTAGAGTACATTATTTTATGGAAATAAGAGGATATTAAATTATGGTAATAGTAATTTAATATAAGATATAGTCTGATCTTATACGAAAGTATAAGCTAACAAAAATGATCGATAAAGTTTATATATTAGGTTATTCTATTTCTGATAATGGAGAATTACTTACAAATGCAGAAGATCCAAAAATATCTCCATTCTTAAAACAGGATGCTATAAGAAATGCAATTGTAAATGGTGTATTTGATGTAATACTGAGTCCTAAAAATCAGATTAACCTTACAATGCCTATTACAACATCTCATATGCAAGAACTTGCAAGTAAATCTGTATTAGGAGAAAGTGCAAAAATTATGAATCCTTATAATTCTGCTAGTAAATATTTAATGCAAATTCAAAATATGGTTGGTAAAACTGTAATTGGTAATGTTGCTACAGGATTAAAGAGTTTCTTTGCATTATCTAACTTATATAATACTAGATTTAAACAAGTTTATGATAGTATTGTAAATAGAGATTTTGATACAACTAGACAACTTTTAAGTAGATATTCATTTATTAAAGGTTCTCAACGTAATGGAACAGAACAATTAATTACATTAGCAAATGTAGATTTTTCTATGTTTGAAAATGATCCTGAATGAATTTCTAAATATGCAGTTCCTGCAGATATTGCAAATAATATTATTCAGCTAATAGACTTCCAAAGAAGATTAACTGATAAATCTCTTGATATGGGAGAGTTACTGAATGCTGCAACAGATAATGCTAAGGAGTTAATTCTTAAGAAAATTAATGCAGACTCTAATTGAGTTGATCTTTATGTATATAGTTTAATGCTTGGAGAGGACTTAAGAAGAATTGGAGATTTAATGGTATCTGAAGAAGTTACTAAACTTGTATCGGAATATAATACAAAAAATAAAATTCATTTCATTGATCAAGCTATTGATGATCCTTCAAGATATGCAGTTTATAAACCAAATGCATCTGAAGCTGATATTAAAAAAGCAAATGAGAGAACTGAAATTTTATTTAAAACATTAAAGAAGAAAGCTAAAGGTGCAGAAGAAATTAGAATTCTAGGTAGATTATTAAAAATTAATCAAGGACTTCCTACAGATAAATGAGGAAAGTATTCTTATATTAAGGGAATTGAAACATTTATTAATGATAAGTTTAAAGATGAAATTGGAGAGAAATTTAATCTACTAAAGTTTGCTGCTAATGAAGAATACAGATTACAACAAATTGATAACTATGAAAAAGTTAAGACTACATTTAATATATTAGATGTTATAGCTAGTGTTCCACACTTCAAAGAAATGTTTAATATTCTAAGTGTTGATAATGAAGTTCTTAATCGATTATCAGTTAGAAATCAAGTTGAATCTATTGTTATAGATGAAACTACTCCTAAAAGAGGAAGTAAGTTATCTATAGAAGAATTTAGACAAACTAGAAATAATATTGATGATTTCTTAATTGATTCATGAATTAAAACTAAAAATTTAAGTTTTCAAGTTCCAGTTAATCAGAAATATAAGGTAGAAAATTCTATTTTAATTAATAAAGATGAAAACTTTATAATTAATCTAGACAGTAAGGATAATATTGATTCATTTAGAATGTATATTGAGGATTATATTATTCCTACACTTAAAGAAAAATTACCTGATAATGCATTTATTAAATATTTATGCTTTGGATTAAAAACTGATTCAGAAGGTAAGGAAAGAGGTTTTTATAAACTTCCATTTAATATGATGCAGATAGATAATAGTCAAAAGACTAAAGCTCTTTATGAACAAATCTTACGAGATTTTAATAGTTTAAATAAAGTTACGATTCCTGAATTTGGAGCTCTAAATCCTGTTAATGCCTTCTATTTATATAACTTAATTGTTAATAAAGATGGTTTTGGACAGGCTTCATTAACTCGTTTGTTTGAGGACTTAGTAGCAAGTGGAGATAATTCATTATGAGTTGTTGATTATAATAATTGAATTGACCAACAAAATCCACAAGAACTTGCTAATACATTCCTAAAACGAGATCCAAATGATAGTATGGCAGAAAGAGCAGAAGCAGTACTTATTAATGCAGCAAATGAAAATGTTGAAACCATTGGATTTAAATCTGAAGAAAACACTTCTTTAGATAGAGATTATAATGATTCAACTACAGACACTACTAAACCAATATTAGTATCTGATGGAAATGAACAGTATAGACAAGTAAGATTCAATATTCCTAAAACAGACATATCTGTTGAAGAAGCTTTAAAAATTGCTAAAATTATTGAAGTTGCAGAAACAAAAGCAGATAAAAATAATGAAGAAGTTGTTTCTTACATTGATTTTGACTATTCTACGGAATGAAGTATAGCTGAAAGTGTAGCAGAGTTATTTGATGAAGGATATGATCAAAGAATGTATGCTGTAACTAATAAACTAATAGGTGAACATAACATATTAGTAGACGAGTTTAATAATACTAATACATCTTCTAAAAATCTTATATCTAGAACTCTAAAATATATTATCTTTAATTCAGGAGCTTTTGTTAGAACTGATCCAAATCAACTTACTTTATTTAATAATGGACCAACCAAATTCTATGACTTAAAAACTCCAATGTCTACTAAGATTACAGAATTAGTAAAAAATGTAAATTCTTTACAAAATGTAAGATTAGTAACAGATCAGGATGTAATTAATGAAGATACTGCAATTAAAAACGCAAAAGGATTTATTAAAGAAGGAATAATTTATATTAATATTGATAGAGCTACAGATGATACTCTAATTCATGAATTCTCACATCTATACTTAGCAGATGCCAGAAATATGCATGCCGAGTCTTATTATAAGATTTTAGGTAATATACAGGATACTGAATTATGAAATAAAATGCGACAAAATCCTTATTATAAAAATAAGAAAGGATCTGACTTTGATGAAGAAGTTTTAGCAACTATGATTACAGACTATTATAATGGACATATTAAATCTGATGCAGAATTAGAAATTATAGATGAAATTCTTTCAATTACTAATCCTGAACTTAAAGCTATTATTAATAGTGGAGAAATCATGCCATTCTATGATAGTTTTATTCATGAAAACTATAAACTTAGTCAAAAAGTAGCTACAATCAAGAATAAATTAATGAATGATGATATTATAAAAGAAGATTGTAAATAATGGCAAGAAATTGTACATACGAAATTACGATAAACGGTGAAAAGAAAGTGTTCAACTCCGAAATGGAGTTGGACACGTTTCTTGACAACTACGCTCAAAATATGGTAGTTGATAATGTTGATGCAACACTACAAGTAGATCAACAACAAGTCACTGTAGATAAAATAAGTGAAGCTATAAAAAAATATAAATCACTTGCTACAGAGTTTGAAATAACAAATGAAGACGGAGAAAAGGAAATTGCTCTAAAATTAGATAAATCAATGGGTGTTACTAAGTTCCTTACAACCTATGGAGATCCTTTTGATTTAGCTAAAGTATTAGTTACAAAATTTAATCTTGAAGAGTATCTGAAAAGAGAAAAAGAAAGACTAATGAAAAAAGGCATGACTTCGAACGAAGCAGATAAATATTTGGAGGATCTACAAAAGAGTTGAACTCAACTAACCGATTATGGTACAGAAGTACATAAACTTTTTGAATCTGTAATTAATCCTGAAATAGAATATACTCCAAAATTATTAAATGAAGAGCAAGTATCATTGTTACAAAACCAATTAAGAGATTTTATAGAAGACACTAAAGAAAAATTTGGAAGAGACTGTAAATTCATTACTGAAATACCAATTGTTTCTGAAGATATAGCTGAACCTTATAAAGCAGCAGGATTAAATTCAATTAATGGTAGAATTGACTTATTAATTGTAGATAAAAATGGTAATGCTCATATTCGAGATTTTAAAGTATCTCGAAAAGCAGTAGGAGCTTGAGATGAAACTAGAAATGCATTATTAAATAATGTATGAGCTTCTACTAAAAAATTAGGTGCAGCATATCAGTTAAACTTCTATAAAGCTATGTTAGAACAACAAGGTATTAATGTAGCTACAGTAGGAATTATTCCTGTTAAACTTGATATTGATTATAAAAAAGATAATTCAGGAAATGATAATTTATCTCAAATTGATAATTTATCGAGTGTATACATTGATTCTGATAATATTATAGTAAATCCATCTAATACAATTGGAAAATATTATGATAGAGTTAGAGAAATTATTCCTATTAGACGTTTAACAGATTCATTTGATATTATTAAAACTATTGAAGAACCTATGAGTAAGTTCTTTCCTAATTATGAACTATCTTCAAAAGTTCAAAGGAAAAACGCAAACTTTAAATTTTATAAGAAAAAACTTATTCAATATGTCAATTCTTCAGATCCTTATGCAAAGTATGGAAAATATAGATTTTGGAATGAATTCAAATCCAAGGATTTTACAAAAAGCAAGTGAGAATATGCGGATACAGAAAAGGAAATTGATAAAAAATTAGAGGATTATATAAAACATATTAATGACCGTCGAGGAAATGAGTTAGCTGATATTGCACAAGACATTGTTAATATTCAACAAAATGCTATGGATATTAACGATCTTGCAAAAGATAACCCATATAAAGGCGACTTTTTGCGTAGACATATTAGCAAGTACATTGAAGGAGGATGACAATTTGAAAACAATCCTTCATTTATTTCTGCAGGTTTACTAGTATTTACAAAAAATAAATTACTAGAAATAGTATCGATCACAAATAATGTTATTGATCAAAAAGTTAAGCTTGAGAAAGGAACAAGTATATTAGGTTCAACTAAAGCTAATAGAGATGTAGATGAACATAAAACAATGGCTGCAACAAACGGTAATATCGATTTAATTAAAGTAATGGCACTATTAAATAGTGATACTATTAATTATGAAAATTATCGGATCAATAAAATTGAAAGCATTAATATCTGGCAGCAGACTGGTACAGACGAATACTTCGATAAGTTATATGACAATTTTGTAGAATTGTGTAGAGCACATAATGTTCCTATAAACCTTAAGAAATCAAATTTCAGTTCAACTCTTGAATATGTAGTAAGTACAATCACTGATATATGTGGTCCTGAAAAACTAAAACATATTGGAAATTGAGCTATTACATTTAGTGCAGATGATGTTATTAAGGGTGGAGAATTTCTAAAAAACAGAATGGAAGAACTTAGAAAACTAGAAAATGCACAAGGATTACGTAAAGCTATACATACTGGACAATGAAATTTTGACGACCCGCTACAGACTTCTTATATGTTACTTGGAAAAGCTCTTAATAAACTAAGAGGCTATGAAGTTTATATTGAACCCGATCCTGCAAAATTAGTTAATGTAACAGGTAGTTTCTATATTGGAACTGATATTACAAGTATTAATAATTCTCCATCGTTAACTGCACAAGAAATTGGACGTATTGTTGCAGTAACAGAGACTAAAATACGTAGACAAGAATTAGCATGAAATTCTAAAGTTAGAAAAGTATTTAAAGACTTTTATAGATTTAAAGATCAAAATCGTTTAATAGGTGGAGAAGTAAAATACTTTGATAATCTATTTAGAAAGGATGAAAA
>ERZ773224.4020-NODE-4020-length-11959-cov-6.841650_pt1 | contig 11959 bp, 17 predicted proteins | sample MGYA00580526_ERZ773224 | MGnify/ENA primary metagenome ERZ773224 (study PRJEB29015, sample SAMEA2737743) | human gut metagenome | biome: human gut; feature: human-associated habitat; material: faeces | place: China | collected 2012 ... | reverse complement strand
TTTTATTCTACTGCATTTTTGGATTTTGTGCAATTTATATATGAGGTTTGAGTTTTCAGATAGGCCCTAATCAACAGTTTCAAAATTTCATATAGCTTACAGCCATTACTTCACCAATCACTTCCTGTCCACTTTGCGTGCGTAAAGCAACTATGGTCTCAATCAATTTCTTCAGTTGGTTAACAATCAACTTGTCTTTATATACAACAATAAGTGTTTTTCCATGAAGTACATATTGATACACTCCCTGCTTCATCAGATTACTCATAAAAAAGTGAACTACCGAAATTTGTTGAATCAAATTAATTATATCATATTACATCGAACAAATCTATTCCTTTCACTGCCTTTGAGTACTGCATAATAACTCATTTTTGTGTCTGTGCCTTTGTGAACTCTTCTTTTAGATGGTAATCAATCTCACTGTTTCTATCCATATCAAAGAACACCTCCGTATTGTGGAGTGCCTTCTGATACTCCCGCATTTCTTCTCTGGAGAGCCTGTACTGCGCGTACAGGCTCTTTTTCTGCTCCAGAACAGTGGCATACTCCTCCGACAATTCCTTGACCTTTGGCAGCTTGGATACGCCCATTTTCTGGAAGGCATCCTTTGCCGCTTTATGGAGGGTGATTTCCTCCCGGTGGGCTTCAAAGAACGCTTTGCTGTAGCCAGCCTTCTGTGACATAACGGTAGATGTGAACCTGCTTATTCATATTGCCCTGCCGAATGATTCGACCGCTCCGCTGCTCCAGATCCCCCGGTCGCCAGGGACAGTCGAGATCATGCAAGGCAATCAGCCTGTCCTGCACATTCATACCAGCGCCCATTTTGAAGGTACTGCCCATCAAAACACGCACTTGACCAGTGCGAACCTTTGCAAACAGTTCCTTTTTCCGGGTTTCCGTGTTTGCATCATGGATGAATGCAATCTGCTCTGGCGGAATACCACCGGCAATCAGCTTGGAGCGAATGTCATCATAGGCAGTAAAGGAAGAATCGGAGGCATTGAGCGCTGCGAGGGGATCGAAAGCGGGAGTATCGGTGCTTTCTTCCTGTGGCTCCTTCACGCTTTTCTTCGCAGAAGCCTTTGCTTTGGGTGTCGAGATATCACAAAACACCAAGCCCAGCTTATTAAAAGCCGGGTCATTTACACGATACTGACCAAAGGGAACATTGCCGATTGCCAGGTCGTAGAAATCCTTCTCGCTGGTCTGCTCAAAGCCGGAGATTGTGATGTGTGCATGGGGATACAGCTGCTTGGCGATTCGCCCAGAGAGACTGTCCAACTCCACACCATAGAGGCGGCTGTGCTTCATACCCTCGGGCAGCATCCCGAAGAAGTTGCCCACGCCCATAGCAGGCTCCAGAATGTTGCCAGTCTGGAAACCCATGTTTTCAATGGCTTGATACATAGCACGGATAATGGTAGGGCTGGTGTAATGGGCATTCAGTGTGGAAGCCCTTGCAGCTCTGTATTCCTCATCGGTGAGTTCTGCTTTTAGCTGGGCATATTCAAATGCCCATTCCGGCTTGGTGTCGTCAAAGGCATCGGCAAGACCACCCCAGCCAACATACTGCCCCAGCACTTCCTGCTGGTCAGGATCAGCCTGAGCACCGCTCTTTTCCAATTCGTGGAGCAAACAGATTGCTGCATAGTTCCTTGCGAATTTCTGCTTCGCGCCGCCAACGCCGAGGTTATCATCGGTAATGTGGTAGTTGACAGCCGGGGCTACTGGCTTGGGAGGGAGTTCTGGTTCGACCGCTTTGGACGGTGTTTTCAGCGTTTGGATGACCACATCGAAGGGCAGATGGTTTTCCTCAGCCGGGATGGTTTCTACGGTCTCGATGGTGTACGCAGGGTGACTGTCCATCCAGTCCTCCAGATAGGAACGGACAAAACCGGTAGACTCCACGCGGAAGATGGGAAAGCCGGTGCCAGTGCGGAAAGAATCGTCCTGCAAGGTGACTTTTCCGGTATGGTAGTCAACAGAATCAATGTTTCATCCTTTCTTTTCGAGGCTGTTTCGGTGGCTCGATCACCGTGAAATGGTCTTGCTTTCCCGTAGAAAAAAAGAGCGGCTACCAACCACCGAGGAATCTCGGAAGTTCATAACCGCTCTATGTATGTGTTCTCAAGCAGCACCATATAGACAGCACTCCGTAAGCCGGAGTGCCTGTCTACACCTTGGTGCTGTCTATGCTTATTTACTTGGAAATGTGGTAGCTGCGCAGAATATCCTTTAATTTCCGCATATTCTCCAGCAGAATCTGCCGCTCATTTACAGAGCAGTCAAAAAGGATATTCTGTTCCTCGGAGTTCATATTGCTGCCTGTCACAAGAAGATTATTTGCAAGCAGCTCATCCGCCGAGACATTCAAGGCATTTGCAATGTTGATAAAGGATTCCATACTGGGAATTCTTTCTCCACGCTCCAAATAGCTGATGTGAACCCGGCTCACCTGCGCCAGCTCTGCCAGTTCTTCCTGCGAGATTTTGTTTCTTAATCTGTGATATTTCACCCTGGACCCGATACTTTCTATGTCGATCACTGAGACTTTTACCTCCTTATTCAAAACACCAAGGTGATCGACTGTATCGGTTTCTGGCTCTTCGATTCTGGGGAAGGATGCAAGATTGCACCATTTTTGATGCTCCCCGGTGTGTTGCAATCTTGGTTGAAATGTAACCGACAGTTACATCTCCGAGAAAATGTAACCGTCAGTTTGTGGAGTAAATGCAAGATTGCAATTATAATATTTCCATCATATTTCATAGGTAGCATCTTTAGGCCGCTCAGAGAGGAGGTAGCTGAATGATTGATATGTGCGACGGAAAATTGAAGCTGTATTCCGGGGTCACCGAAACGGCTGTTGACTGGCTGTGGTATCCGTTCATCCCGTATGGGAAGCTGACATTGCTGCAAGGTGATCCCGGATGTGGAAAATCCACCTTGATGATGAACCTTATAGCAGCGGCATCCAGCGGGAACTGTTCACCAGACGGGAAGAAACTCAAAAAGCCGCTTCATGTCATCTATCAGTGTTCAGAGGACGGTATCAGCGACACAATCAAGCCCCGACTGTTGAACGCTGGCGCTGATTGTAATAATGTCGCGTTTTTGGACGAGGAAACGGACTGGATCACGCTGAATGACGAAAAGATTCGCAGGGCAATCGCTGACTTTAACGCAAAGCTCCTTGTAATAGACCCTGTTCAGGCGTATCTGGGAGAAACGGATATTGCCAGCGCGGCGGCCATGCGAAAAGTGCTTCGCCAACTAGCAGCCTGGGCTGCTATGTATGATTGTGCGGTTGTGTTGATAGGACATCTCAATAAGAAACAGAGTTCCAAAGACCTGTACCGGGGCCTTGGGAGCATTGACCTTGTTGCAGCTGCCAGAAGTGTTCTGCACATCGAACGCCTGCCGGAGGATGAGGATATTGCAGTCATCCATCATGTCAAAAGTAGTTTGACCCAAAAGAGCAAGGATGTGTACTTCACACTGGATGCCAATCATCGGGTGGAATGGCTGGAGCAGCCTTTTGAAGTTCCGCCAGACAAGTCTACAAAACAGATGATCGCGACGAGTATTCTCAAAATGCGATTGGCAAACGGCCCAGCCAAGGCGACGGATATCCTTGAAGAACTGAAAAAAGAGGGCATTGGCGAAAGAACCATTCATCAGGTAAAAAAGCAGTTGGAAATCCGTTCGGTAAAGCGTGACACCGCGTGGTATTGGCTTCTGCCAGAGTCCGAAAGTGGAAGGTGAGTACATGTCGAGGGATCAGGCGAAAGAAGAACTTCGCCAGGTATATCAGAGAGCGGAAGCACGCTATCAAGCGTATATCCCAGCAAAACCAAAGGTCAATCTGTATGGAGACGAGCATGTTTTTCGCGTCTGCGCCTACTGTCGTGTTTCTACGGAAAACGATGAGCAGCTTTCTTCCTTTGAGTTGCAGCAATCCCATTATAAACAGCTGGTGATGGATCATCCCAACTGGGAACTGAAACACATATACGCTGACGAAGGCATTTCCGGCACTTCCCTTAAAAACAGGGATCAGTTCAATGAGATGATTGCTGCATGCAGGCGGGGAGAATACGATCTCATTGTAACCAAAAGCGTATCACGGTTTGCCCGAAATCTGGTTGACTGCATTTCTCTTATTCGTATGCTGAAAGGCCAAGTGCCGCCAGTTGGCGTTTTCTTTGAAACGGACAATCTCTATACTCTGGCAGAGAATACAGAGTTTATGCTTTCTTTCCTTGCTACTTTTGCGCAGGAGGAATCGGTGAAGAAAAGCGAGGCAATGAACTGGTCATTACAGCAACGCTTCAAAGATGGAAAGCTCCTGACCCCTGCGCCGCTGGGATACGACCGGCAGAAAGATGTGACAGGCAGATACATCAAGTATGCACCGCTGATCGTGAATGAATCGGAAGCGAAAATCGTTGTATTCATATATGATGCCTATCTCACGGGATGGTCCATGGAGCAGATTGCATTATTCCTGAAAGATATTGGCGTAGAAACGAAAGCGGGCGGCACGGATTGGAATGCCTGCTCTATTGGCTATATCCTGACCAACGAACGATATTGCGGTAATGTCCTGACTTGGAAAACCTTTACCGCAGACCTGTATGAACACAAACACCGAAAAAACAGGCAGGACAGAGACCAATATCTCTATACCGACAAGCACACCGCCATTATCCCGGAAGAAAAGTTTGAAGCCGTTCAGGTACTGATGGAGAACAGAAAACACCATGTACGCGGTGGTTTGCCCGTTATGCATGTCATTGACGAGGGTATCTTCCGGGGGTTCATTCCCATCAATCATCATTGGGTCAATGACGACCCCGGCACTTACTACGATATTTCCAATAGTGTCCGGCAGCAGCCCAATAGAGCGAAACGGATTGAAAAATCATCCCTGAGTGCGTTTGATTTGCAAGGCTATCAGGTAGTAAGGGGGCAGTTCCTTCAAATTCGTTATGAGGGGCCAACGCTGAATATCACAAATGAGCGAATCGCGTTCAACAAATTCTGTATGCAGAAGTTTGACAGCGTTGCTTATGTCCAGCTGCTTCTCCATCCAGCGGAAAGAAAGCTGGCGATCCGCCCCTGCCGGGAATCCGATGCCCACAGTATTCGGTGGAGACCCGACCCAGAGAAACCGCTATACAGCAAAACACTGAACTGCCAGCATTTTGGGAATGCACTCTACTCTATCATGAAGTGGAACCCGGACTACACCTACAAAGTGCGTGGGACATGGGCAAGCCGCCGGGGAGAGCAGATCATTGTGTTTAACCTGCCCAATGCTGTCCCTGTCATGCTGATTCCGGCAGATGATGGTGGTGAGGAAGCAAAGCAGAAAAAGCGAATCACGCTATGCCCGGAGGAATGGGAAAATGATTTTGGCGATGAGTTTTACGAACACACGGTAGAGAATGGCTTTTACTACATAGCACCCAATACCGAGTGGCACTCGCAGGCCAGAAGCGTAGTCGCTCCCGGTGTTGAGCAGTATATGGGGCCAAGTCAAGAACAACTACAAATGACAATCGACGATCTTTTGAGAGGAACGAATAAAATAGATGGAAACAAAGGAAATTGAACACTATTTCGCAGACAGCACCATCCTTCAGGAAAATCCCGAGGAAGCGGAAGAACTGGTCAATCTTGCCGGATATCAGGTGACAAAGGCGGAATTGTTTGCGCACACAAGAGAGCCGGCTATTACAATCTGGGACAGCAGAATCAAGTTCAACATGGCATGTCTACGCCGTTTTCCGGGAGTAACACACATCCAGATTCTAATTCATCCAGAGCAGAAACGGCTTATCATCCGCCCCTGCGACCCGGATGCCCCGGACTCCCTCCGCTGGGCCAGAGGCGGCGGGGAAAAGGAGCTTTCCAATCGAGATCTTCTGTGCAAAATCTTTGCGGCAAAAGTCTTTGACTTGATGGGCTGGAACCCTCAGTACCGATACAAGATGATGGGAAAGCCAGCTGTTTGTGATTCGGAAATGCTGTACCTGTTCAAACTAACGGACTTTGAGCTGTTTGTAAACGGGAAAAAGTCGAAGTCCTACCTTCCGGAGGATTGGCGCAATTACTTTGGAACCCCGGTGGATGAGCACGAAGATTCCTACAAGATCAATTTAGCAGACGGATATATCACAACCAACAAAACATAGGAGGTAGTAACCAATGAGTCAATTTATTCCGATCGAAGAAATGAGCCTGGACGGATATCAGATTGTAAATGCCGGCCTGTTCCATCATCCCGCAAGGAAGTGTGAGGCGACATGCACGGTATGGCCTTCCAGAATCTCTTTTAACAAGCTGGCTCTGGAAAAACTGCATTACTGTGATTACATCAAAATTCAGGTGAATCCCACCACAAAGTGCCTGCTTGTTTGTCCGGTAACTTCATCTGACAAAGACGGCATTCGCTGGATCAAAGGAGAAAAGGAAAAGTTCCTGCGTAATCTGGAATCAAAGGCTTTTGGCGAGCAGTTATACCAGAAGTGGAATCTGGACCCGGACTATACTTACAGATCGGTAGGGCATTTGGTGACAGTGAATCAGAAAGTGATGATATTGTTTGACTTCAGCCATCCCGAAGTGTGGAAGACCTGCAAGTCAGAGGGTACTGCATGAGCAAAACCCATCTCTCGTTCTACCTCAAAGCAAATCGAATCCATATATTTGTAGACGCTCTGCGGTTAATCGGGTCTCCAGCCAACATTTGTTTTATGATCGGAGAAAACGGAAAAACGCTGATTCTGAAACCATATCCGAAGAAAGATTTTCATTCCCATCGCGTTTCGGCGGAAGTCTACAAGGGCAAAAGGAGCATGGAGATCAGCAGCCTGCGGCTTTGCAGAATCATGGCGGAAATGCAGCAGTGGAATACCAGCTGCTCTTACCGGGTGCCGGGAGTTATCATGCCCCGGCAGCAGATATGTGTTTTCTATCTCGATCAGGCGGAGCCAATCAAGCCCGTGTAAAAAGCTGCACCGCCATTTCATGTGATACTGCTCCTCACGCCGCTATCACTATAACACCATCCGAGGCTTGCAACAACACTTCATTTCATTCGACTATTTTTTGTTGACTTAATATCACCGTGGTGATATTATAAAGAAAAAACGAATGGGAGGAACTGCCGATGGAGAAACTGATAACGCTGTATCATGGTTCGGAGCAGCTTGTGGAGGAGCCGACTTTTGGAAAAGGGAAAAAGAACAATGACTTCGGCTTGGGCTTCTACTGCACGAAAAGTGAAGATCTGGCAAAGGAGTGGGCCGTGTCCTCTCTCCGAAACGGATTTGCCAACCGCTATACACTGGACACGGAGTATCTGAACATTCTGAATCTGAACAGCCCCGATTACACCATTCTGAACTGGATCGCGGTCTTGGTGGAGCATCGTCTGTTTTCCATCAAGACCCCTGTGGCCCGGAGGGCCAAGTGCTATCTGATTGACCATTTCAGCGTGAATGTAAACGCCTACGACCTGATCACCGGCTACCGCGCTGACGATTCCTATTTTGACTATGCAGAATCCTTCTTGAACAACGGAATCTCTGTGGAGCAGCTTGCAAGGGCTATGCGCTTGGGAAAACTGGGGGAGCAAATCGTCATCAAATCTCAGTTTGCATTTTCGAGACTCCATTATGAAGGCTTTGATGTGGCAGAGAAAGAGAAATACTATGTCCTCCGCAAAGCAAGAGACGATGAAGCGAATCAGCTTTATCTTGACATGCTGGAAGAGGAGAACGATGGCCTGTATATTCAGGACATTATGAGAGGAGGTGTCCTCAACGATGACCCACGCATACCAAGAAATCTATCTGAGTAAGGCCCAATCCATATTGGGGGATGCCTTTGACTATGCGATCAATATTTGCATCATTCCTGGAGACAGCTTTGTAAAACTATTTGTTGCCAGCACGATCAGCAGGCGAATGGAGAATGGCGAACCGGACTATCTGGCTGGGAAAAGCGGCATTGAAGTGGCAATGGATATTCTTGTGGAAACAACCGGAAAAGCGCCGGAGGCTTTGCCGCAGGACCACTATGGCCGTTCCAGAGAATACTGGATCGGCTGGGCAGTCGCGTATTATCAGTGGTTTTCCGGCAGAAGGTACAGCGACATCTTCAAGGCAGTTACCTTTGAAGACTTGCAGAAGATGTACTACACCCTCCACGAAGCGGACATTACAAAATTTGCAGGTCTTATGGATGCCCGGATGCGGGAGTTCTTTACCGACACCAATTTGAAGCGTATCCGCACTGCCTACGGCTGCACACAGGCAGAGCTGGCCAAGCGATCCCAGGTCAGCCTCCGTTCCATCCAGATGTACGAACAGCGCAACAAGGACATCAACAAAGCCAGCGCCGAAACCGTTCTCAGGCTTTCCAGAGTTCTTGGATGTACAATGGAGGATTTGTTGGAAAAGTAACCAGCATTGCAGTAAGAAAACCACATCAGCCATCCATGGGTCGGTTGATGTGGTTTTGGACATTATATTGGATATCCATCAAGGGTGTCGCGTTTCGCGGCACCCTTCAATTCATGATACTTCATGTTCGTGAGTGCAGCACTGAGTATTTCTTCCCCATGGTATCTTGGATTCAGCCAATCAGCAGCTGCCTCCCGAGGCAGGATGACGGGCATCCGGTCGTGGATCATGGCAATATCGTCAGACGGAGTGCGGGTAAGAATCGTGAATGCTGGCAGATTATTTTCAAAGCGGTAGATCCCTGCCAACAGCATACCACTGGATTCTTTTGGCGCAATCGCGTATTTTGCCTTCCCGTCAGGCGTGTCCTGCCATTCAAAATAGTGAGAAGCCGGAATCAGGCACCGGCGATGTGCCATGCCGTCTGCAAAGATGGCCTTTTGCGCGGCGGTTTCGCTGCGGGCATTGAACAGCAGTTTCCCATTCGGAAGGTGATACCCCCAGAACATTCCAAAGGGTTGGGGCTTCAACTCCCGGTTGCTGGCAATGACAGCAACAACATCACCGGGGCTGACTTCGCCGGTTTTCACAGATACATTCCTGGTTTCAAGGTTTTCTAAGATCTTGCGGAGCATAGCTGTTTCGCTGTCCTCCGGTACATAGAATCTGCCGCACATACATTCACCCCCATAAACAAAACAGGACGGTGAATAAAACCGCCCCAACATTACTATCATAGCATGACGCAGAATCGCCGTCAACATATACTTGCCGGAAAATGCGGATTTCTCCTGTTTGAACAGAATGTTCTGTACTATTTTATCACATATTCCATCTTGCAATTCAGGCTTTTTATAGTACCATGTAGTTACAGAAAAGGAGTGGGTCCAATGATCATGTAACTCCCGGATACCTGAGGAAGGATATCCAATCTGCAGAAAGCGAGGTCAAATCGACGATGCTAGATACCAAGAGTGAATAACAACCCTCAGTATTGGAAGGACGATACTGAGGGTTGTTATTTTCCCTATTAGCACATCGTATATGGACCAAGACGAAACAAAGGTGAAGAAAATGAAGTATATTCTGTACCGTTCCTTTGGGGACTTGGACAAGGACATCAAAAAGCACGAACTGGTTGCCGTGGAGATTGGCGGGAGTATCGACGAAGTGACCAATGCACTCATCAAGGATGTAGCGGAGGATCTGGCAGAAATGCCTGAGTATGCGCACTGTGAGATCGCCGCCTATGCACCCGAGCTGATTCACAACTTCCGGCGTGTTAAACGGTATCAATATGAAATGCAGGGAATGGTTTCTCCTCCTCGTGCAAAGGAGAACATTCTGATCGACTACGGGATTGTGGAAACCGAGGAGTGAGAAACAACCCTCAGCTCTTGTTAGCGATACTGAAGGTTCTCTATTTGCCCAAACGGCATATCGGTTTTGGAATCAAAGGGTGTCGCGTTTCGCGACACCCTTGCTGACCGGCTATGCCTTCTCTGAATCGGCAGTTTGGCTATCCAGCCATCTTCTGACCTTATAGGCGGATTCGGCAACCATCTTGATATCCTCCAGAGGCAGCCGAAGCAGTTCCCTGTAAAGCCTGTCCATTTTCATGCCTTTATCCGCTTCATCAACGTAGAAGAGAACCTGCGGGCAAATTTCCAGCGTATGAATGATTTCCGTGAGCAGATCATACGCGATATTGCCCTGACCGCTTTCTATCTTGCGGACAGTGCGGATATCGATGTCTAACTCATCAGCCAGATACTCCTGATCCCATTCTTTTTCTTCACGGGCTTGCTTGGCGAGCAACCCCAGAAACTGTTTCTCATAATTCAAATCATAATCCACAAGCGAACACCTCTGCTTTCAGTATAGCAGATGGTTCAAAACATTTCATTTCATATCTGCCTGTATTTTGCCGCTCTGAATACCACGACCCTTCTTACATTGGATCATCGCACCATCGCCTGTTCGGTGCTACACAATCATAATAATCATCATAATTATCATAATCATCCCAAAAATTGGGGTTGCATTCAGAGGGATCGATTGGATTGCTGATGGCCTCCTTGGGGATTGCTTCTGTTAACAGCCAGACAAGGTTGAGAGCGCAATCAGCCCTCTCAGTGCGCTGGTGCTCATGATTGAATTCATAAAAGGCGATACTGGCGAGGCCATTGATCAGTTCACTTACATCTTGTAAGGATTGGAGTCTCAGATCGACCTCTGTAATTCCAAACTCCTTCTTGAGGAAGTAACGCTGCTCTGCTGTGATTTTCAAAATGATAGGTCCCCATACTGTAGGGTCAATCATGGTATATACCTCCTAATGAGTTTTGTTGATTTACGCTTCGTTTTGGGGATATGAAAAAGGGTGTCGCGTTTCGCGACACCCTTTCGAGAAAAGCATATTGATTTCTGTCATGGTATTTGAGCCTTGAGGATTTGTCTGTACTTTGCGTAATGGCTACTCAGAACATAGTCGATAACGCACTGCTTTGGGATGTGGTACTCGCCACGAATTTTGAAGCTCTTAACAGTTTTGTTTTGAAGCAGCCGTCTGGCCTGAACCTCTCCCAAACCGCCAAGCATCTTGCGAAACTCGTTCAGGGTTACAACATCATCGTACTGGCTCCAATAGGCTTCATAGTATTTTCTGCTCTGCATGAAATCTCCTCCTTGTCTGGTAAGCTTTGGGGTGCATATCCGCTCAAAGATCCCTCCAACTCATCAAAATCCGCATCAAATCTTTTCAAATGTCTATTCGCGTCTTCGATGCCGGTTTCCAAAGAAATCCGAACAATTCAATTAGAAATTCGAATTGGATGGCATAATTGCGGTGAAATACCGTCATAAATACTGGCAGCTTGAGGTTGCTATCTTACGCTACTGTAGGAATAAGGGATAGCACTTAAAATCTGCCGAAGAGTGATCTTCGTACCGGTTCGATTCCGGTTAGCGGCACCATCTGGAATCTCAGAGCAGTTTTTCTGCTCTGAGATTCTATTTTTCTGGCAAAATGGAGAGAATTGCGTTCGCGGACGATAGCTTATTATTCTCGTCCAGATGCGTGTAAATATTGGCTGTTGTACCTATTGTGCTGTGACCAAGCCAAGCCTGAATTTCTTTTAAGCTGACGCCCTGGGAGAACAAAAGTGAAGCACAGCTGTGTCTAAGCTCGTGGAAGCGGAAAACAGAGTATTACTTGTGGTAGCGGAAAGCAGAATATGCTATAATACAGACAGGCTATGGTTTTGCCGTAGCCTGTTTTGCATGGAAAGGGGAGGATTACGCATGGCACAAAAAAGCCGGAAGCATCAGACTGTAGCGCTGCTACATCCGCACTCAGAGACTGCTGGGTATATCCGTTTGTCTGTCACAGGAAAGGGCGGCGATGATTCCATAGAAAACCAAAAGAAAATTATTGAAGCGTGGGGGCAGGAAAACCAGCATCCCATATTGCGATGGTA